>Ga0307510_10000995_pt1 | contig 30058 bp, 36 predicted proteins | sample 12_EM_MG_FD_207224 | JGI IMG/M metagenome (GOLD analysis project Ga0307510, IMG submission 207224) | Populus trichocarpa ectomycorrhiza microbial communities from riparian zone in the Pacific Northwest, United States - 12_EM | ecosystem: Host-associated > Plants > Roots > Unclassified | place... | reverse complement strand
GAGAGGGGGAAACCTGGCCACTAGGGGAAAGGTATTCATTGTGTGTCAACAAGTATGAAAGACAAAGGTTGGAGAAAAGACGAGGCATGCAAGATGAGGGAGGAACAGAGTGAGAAGATAGTTGGGTAGTCGGGGTTTGTCATGTGGTTGACAGTGCTCGATCCGACTTGCATGTTACTTACAGGGACGCGTTTGGTTTGGGAACCACCATAATCAGTGCTTTCGACCTCAGATTTCGTTGTTTGTAGGAGGTCGATTTTTTTCATACCGTGGTTGGGGGACGAACTAACTATCTAACCCCCTATGCCGGAATCCCGGTCCGGCACCCCCTTGGAATCGACGCTGATGACTTTGCTCTCCCTCTCAACTACCGCGACGCACTTCCTCCGTAGCGCTGCTCGCCATGACGGCAACGTATTCGTGTAGACGTCTTCTGGCAATCGACCTGCCGCAACGCTCATGGTGTGTTCCTCGCTAGGGCCGGGCGAATATACTTTTTTTCGAGTAGGGGAAGTGGAAAGAGCGGGTATGGTGCTCCTCGGTGATGAAGCTATTGAGCGAGGAAGCGGTAGAGATGGACATGTAGGGCTTGGATTTAGGCATGACCACTTTCGTGGCGTGTTGTGGCGATGCACCCGTGCAGTTGAAGACCAACGGAAAACAAATAACAGCTGAAGGTGGGAATACGGCAGAGTGGTCGAAGAGGGGACGCTGGGTCTGATAGATCTGATGAGCAACCACGGGCCACGCAGTAAACGTTTTTGCACCCGGTTACAATTACAACTTGAAATACACAACGATAACGATACAGGATCAGTATACTAATGCCAAGGTCCTATGTGTTACTCTAAACAACATCCAACTCTTATCCATCCGTAGTTCTAACGATGGGAGGACAAGTCGTCCGCAAACCATTCGACCGATTTACCTAGAAGAAATTTGAATCACGCTCCTCTTATCTCCCAACCCCCTCCAACGTTGCTCCCGTCAGTCTTCCGACGTTGCCAATCTCACAGATGGAAAGCACGGAAGGGTATGCCCTCTTACCCGTCCCCCACGCTTCTTACTGCGACATGTACCACATCCTGAGTGCGAGGCAAGGCGAAGCGACTCCTTTATTGTTGCGAGATCGAGGGCCACTAGACCCATACCAGTGGGCAGTGGTAATCAAGTGGGATTGTGGCGCGAACCCGTCGCCCGGTGTTTGAATGGGCCGTCTTCGGGCCGCCCTCCTCAGCCGTGCCTGGGGGAAACTCGTTTAGGGCTGGGCCTCCCTACCCCACACGAGCCTAGAATTGTACTGGCTCCCTAAATGAGACCGCTAGAGCTCACTCGGTTTACTGTGGCTGCAAATGACAGCGTTTCATTCTGGCGAGAGACCTGCACCGATGTGATGATTTTAGGGGCATCCGAGCGGATGGGTAAAGACTACTCTCATGGCCGCCTCTTTCACGGCTAGCTACCAGAAATCCTCGATGATCGCCTGTTTTCTGCATCCCCGTTTGCGACGACGCGGCCGTGTGACTCGGAGGTAGAGTAGTACATTCGAGGGAGTTGTATCAAGGGACCCAGTAGATTTATGGTCAATGTAATGCTCAACGTGGCCAGACTGTGTGTTCAAAAGTGTCATGTCGATTTGCTGGGCTGCTAAATCTGTGGCCATAGGAGCCGCCGTGCGTGCCAGTCGTCGCAGACCAGATACACACGATCCCGTTCGGACGCCCTATACAGCGGAGTCCCGTCCTTGTCCTGGGCTGCTGCGTCGGCACCATGCTCGATGAGGAGCTGGGCTAGATCCACACGATGCCTTTTGGATGCCCAATGCAGCGGAGTCGTCCCGTCCTTGCTCTGGGCTGCCGCGTTGGCCCCGTGCTCGATGAGGAGCCGGGCCAGACCCACATGGCCCACCCGGGACGCCCAATACAGCGGGGTCGTCCCATCCTTGTCCTGGGCTGCCGCGTCGGCACCATGCTCGATGAGGAGCCTGGCTACAGCTACGTCCATATCACTCCTGGTGCACGTGTACTGGAGCGGAGTCACCCCATTCTCATTCTGGGCCGCTACGTCGGCGCCGTGCTCGATGAGGAGCCGGGCCAGACCCACATGACCCCCTAAGGATGCATCATGCAGTGGAGTCGTCCCGTACTTGCTCTGGTCTGACACATCGGCGCCGTGCTCGATGAGGAACAGGGCCACATCCACATGACCCTCGGAGGACGCCAAATGCAGCGGAGTCGTCCCGTCCCTGTTCTTGGCTGCCACGGCGGCGCCGTGCTCGATGAGGAGCCGGGCCAGGTCCATATGACCCTTTGAAGACGCCCGATGCAGCGGAGTCATCCCGTCCTCGCTCTGGGCTGCCGCGTCGGCACCGTGTTCGATGAGGAGCCGGGCCAGATCCACATGATCCCCGAAGGGCATCTGAGGCAGCAGGCGCGGCCGGGATTCTTGCTTGATGCGGGCGAAATCCATATGACCCTTGAGGGACGCCTCATGCAGTGGGGTCGTCCCGTCCTTGGTCCGGGCTGCCGCGGAGGCGCCGTGCTCAATGAGGAGCCGGGCCACACCCACATGACCGCCAAAGGACGCCTGATGCAGCGGAGTCGCCCCGCCGTCCCTCTGGGCTGCCACATTGGCGCCGTGCTCGATGAGGAGGCGGACCAAATCCACATGACCCCGTTCGGACGCCCCATGTAGGGGAGTTCCGTCCTCGCTCTGGACTGTCGCATCGGCGCCGTAGTCGATGAGGAGTCGGGCCACGTCCACATGACCCCCAAAGGACGCCTCATGCAGCGGAGCTGCCCCGTCCCCACACTGGGCTGCAGCATCGGCGCCGTGCTGGATGAGGAGCCGGGCCAGAACCAAATGACCCATTAAGGACGCCTCATGCAATGGGGTCGTCCCGTCCTTGCTCTGGGCTGCCACGTCGGCGCCATGGTCGATGAGGAGCTGGGCCAGGCCAACATGGCCCCGTTCAGATGCCCAATGTAGCGGGGTCGTCCCGTCTTCGCTCTGGGCCGCCGCGTCAGCGCCGTGCTCGATGAAGAGCCGGGCCAGACCCATATGACCCAAGGACGCCCGATGAAGCGGAGTCCCCTCCTTGCTCAGGGCTGACACGTCGGCGCCGTGCTCAATGAGAAGCTGGGCCAGACCCACAGGACCCCGAAAGGATGCCTCAAGCAGAGGAGTCGTCCCGCCCTTACTCTGGGCTGCCGCGTCGGCGCCGTGCTCGATGAGGAGCCGGGCCAAATCCACATGACTCCTGAAGGACGCCAAATGCAGTGGAGTCACACCGTCCTCGCTTTGGGCTGCCGCGTCGGCGCCGTGCTCGATGAGGAGCCGGGCTAGACCCACATGGCCCCGTTCGGATGCCCAATGCAGCGGGGTCGTCCCGTTGGTTCCCTGGGCTGCTGCGTCGGCGCCGTGTTCGATGAGGAGCTGGGCTGGACCTATATGACCCCCGAGTGAGGTAAAATGCAAAGGCGTTCCTTCCATCATGTAGCTGTAAGAAGAATTCACGTCCTGTGGACGTTCAACGACAAGGACTTTCACAACGTCATGCAGACCGCAAAATCCGGCGAAGTGTAACGGCGTCCCGTAGGCCATGAACGGTGCATTATCCCGTTCCCTTCGCTCCCGGGGGGTAGTAGTTGGGTCGCATATCCAGAGCCAAACCGCAAGATGTGGTCTTCTCCGGTCAAACATCTGTAACATTCCTTCTCCTACATTTCCTGACACACCCTCAAAACGGGCGTGCTCAAACCAGTGTTCTGCGGCGTATTCAGCCAGAGGAAAGTTCGGAAGGGTGCCTCTGGTGACATCTTTGTCGAGGTATAATAGAATACCAAGACATGCTTTGGCAACCAGGGCATGCGCGGCTGTCATAGAAACATGGTAGCGGCTGGAAATCGTGTTGCACTTCTCGGCAAAGCGGGAAGAGGTCAAGAACTCCTTGACCGAGAAGTGTGAAAATTGTATTACTTGCAAATTTTGGGCATTGACAACGGAAAGCAATGTGGAGCACGTTGACAACACCGCTTCTACTGGATCTTCGAGGCGCCAATCCTCGTGAAATCTCGGAATCTGTCCCGCCTCGAAATCAAACGCGAGCAGTTCTGCCAGTTCTTCGACCCGGAGTGGACGGGAAACAACAGCAACACACAGGAGCAGCCGTCGAGCAAACTCCCAGTTTGTGTCTTTGATCTCTACCAACGTGCGTTCATATGTCGCATCCAGTGTCGATGGTAATACGTCAAGGGCATGCCGGATAGGCCCCGGGAGGCACCCAGCCAGGTACTCCAGCTGGCAATGCACCCATCGGAACCTACGGTGTGTGGATAAATGTCGTAAACACATCCAGTATAAATCACTTACATCCCGTCGGCTCTTTCTGTCAGAACATCAATCACGAGTTGCTTGTGTACAGATGTCCATCTTCGCATCCTTCTGTCCGTGTTTACGATCGACTTGATGAAGTTCTCAATGTCTTCCTTCTGTCCGCTCTCGTCATGTAAAGAAACAGAACGGAAAGTCAAGGGCTCAAGAACGGGCTTGATGTCGGTCTCGGGTCGGCTGGTGACGCAGATGCGGAGGTTTGGGAGTTTTGAGTCGATGAGGTCCTCCAGGAGCACCAAGACTTGGTCGCGGTGGGATGGTAGAGATGTGTTCGGACATTCGTCCAAGGCATCCACAATCAGATAAACAGGAGCTTGTCCTGGGAGATTCAACAAGTCCTTTAAACACCGGATAAGTTCGTCGTTGCTGGGGCTTCGAGTACCCTTTTTGGATGTCGAATAAAATGTGGAAAGAATAGCATAATAGGAATCGGATTGATCGCAAAGCTGAAAGAGAACCGATGAGAGTAGTCCACGAAGGTCGTTCTATTCTTTCTCCCTAAAGTCATAGTAAAACAGGGCGAGTGACGCTAGCCCGGACTTTTGCATGGCCTCGATCTCCTCGATGATTGTGGAACTGGTCACCAGTGTAAGTTATCAAGACAAAATACCGAAGGGACGACGTACCACAGCACACTCTTTCCAGCGCCAGCTATGAATGAGAGGAATAACCCATTAGTCCTTGAGAAATATCAAGCGATTGGCGGTAAACCAACGTTTCCCGTGTATCCAGAGTAGCGAACTCGATCCAGCTGCTTTCCATTCAGAGAGCGTGCTGCTGTTGACGAACCACGCCCCCGTGCCTCTGTGCCGCGATTCCCGACCCATGTTATAGTTTTTCCATGGATCTGGAGGAGCCAGCCAACTTCGAATCTTACTCAGCAACTCGTCGCCTGCAACTTACTCTCAGCACTTCCGAGTAATAACGCGAATGATGGCGATAACTGACGTCTCGACTCGTTTATGTTGCTCGCCATTTGATGAAGGAGTTCTAGCGCTCAGTCAGATACGGAGCAAGTTCATCGTCGCACAAATAAAACGTACTGAGGTCTTCCCGGATACCGTCAATGGACGCCTTGCCGTCTATAGAAAAGTGTATTCAAGATATAACGGCTAAGGAAGAAATGGGTCTTGAAGAGGGGGATGAGTTAGCTGCGAGGAACTGATGGCAAGAGAGTGGGATGTGCGTGAGGTTTATGGTGAAGGTCAGTTGCACCGCCACATCGATGTGTCGTGTATATCCGCCGGTACTGCAGTGGTCCTACAGTGTGCGCAAGGTGATTGCCTGAAATGGTAGAGGCGCAAAGTCGGAGTTGAATTGCCGGACCATGTCCTGCAACCGGTAAGCAAGGGCGAAGACGTCAGGCCGAGACGAAGACAGTGAGATGATCGGGCGAAGGCCTGGAGGAGAATGCGTCGATGTTCTGAGTACAAGCAGCTTATAGCTTATAGAGATGTCAGACAGGAGCAAAGGGGACGGAGAAACCCATATTTCGCAAGGATGCAGGATGTAAAGTAAATGGTTGTAGGGTTATGTACACGAGTAAGAGAGAACAACTTGAAGGCCAAGAGAACTAAAGTCAACGTACAGTAGGTACAACGCCCTGCCCTCCGTGGTCTTCCCCATTCTCCCCCATCCCGCCGACCTGCGTCCCTCACCCTGTCTTCGCAATTCGTCCTGTCAGTCACCCATCGACCTCAATCCTCGCTCCACATGCACCTCCTCATTGTTTTCCCTCTTTCGTCCACTTGTCATCCCGAGCCGGTCATATTTCTCCGATCCAACGCCGCGCCTCGTGTCTCCACTTGTGCTTTCCACACTGATAGAACCCTCACGCACACCGTGGCGGTCTCGCCATCGAAACGCGCGTAGGTCCATGCCCAACACTGAAACGAGTAATGTGAAGATCAGACACCCCACGTGAGCGCCTCGAACATCGCAGGCACCATAACAGTCAATAGTCCTAATGCCAGTGTATACAACCACCTTCGTCAACACTGAAACAGCCAAAAATAGGATGGCGAACCTGTCAGAGAACATAGCCTGCCCAAGCATTCCCAGAGGTACACGCATCATCAGCGTCATAATGATTCACCTGACCGTCCTTGAGCGCACCGCTCGCTCGCCTCAAACACCGCCACCTCTCCTGTGCATACCCAGATGGTGAATACCAGCGCTTGACCGCGGCTGAACCAGCACTGCGCCCCTCCCGCGCGCTCGTGACACCTCCGGCTTTGTCGACGCCTTCGGCCATTGCCAAGTCAGGGTCGATCATACTCGGCATGGCCCGCAGCGTATGCGGCGGGCCGCGCGAGTACTCCGTAGGCGTGTAGTGCCGGCGATGTGGGAGACGCACAGGGCTAGCGCGTGCAAGCCAGCGGAAGAGCGGCAGGAGGAGCCTGGACGATGAGCTTGGCGAGCATGTGCCATGACAGGACGAGAAGGGCCCCCGTCGTCAGCTTGAGTAAAGCGAAGAGTACCGAGGACGTGACCACTGCGGGCGAGTCGAACACTGCGCCAGGCGTTATGGAAGTGACGAGGTCCGCGTTGAGGGCGGTCACGCATTTGGAGTACCAGGAGCTCGTGATTATACCGAGGATGAATGCGGTGGCGTCTTCAAAGCAGGGAGGCAACGGGTGTTGGTTGACAAGGAGGAGGCAGACTGCCGTCACAGTCAAAGCGGCTGCGAAGAAATATAAGGGTTAGTTTTGCAGGATATAAAGTACGTACTGCTCCAATCGCTGTTGGTGACCCACCGCTCGACCTCTGGCATTACCATGCGTTGCAATACCCACCCAGTAATTGCGAGGATGATCCCGACGAAAACGTCCATGAGTCCGTGCATCCCCGTGTACGGCCCACCGCCCACAATTGATGAGACATACAACACAAGTACGATGACCCAATCGCGAGCGCTGCGGTCGAAAGGGATCCATGTGTTGAGAGGAAAAAGAGAGAAAGAAAAAAAAGGGAACGCACCTGCCACTCGCCGATGACTACGCTCTCCTACTCCACTACCGCGACGCACTTCTTCCGAAGCGCAGCTCGCCACCACGGTAACGTGTTCGTGTAGACATATTCTGGCAATCGACCTGTCGCAACCCCCATGGTGTGTTCCCCACTAGGGCCAGGCGAATGAGCTTTTTTTCGGGTAGGCAGTGTGAGGAAAGAGTGGGTTGGGTGCTCCTCGGTGACGAAGCCATTGAGCGAGGAAGCGTCATCATCGGCAGAGACGGACATGTAGAGCTTTGATATAGGCATGATCACATTTGTGGTATCTTGAACTTGATTGAAGAGCGACCAGGTTCTTTCGGTTTCATGCGAGAATCTCGTCATGCAAAAGCGACATGGGTGGTCCGAGTCCCATCGTGTCGTGGCGACGCACCAGTGCAGTTGTGAATGCCAGTTGGAGGTGGGAATACGGCAGAGTGGTCGAGGAGGAGACGCTAAATGCTAATGGGTGTTGGTGGGTCTGATGAGCAGCCACGTGCGACACGGTAAACGTCTGCGGCTCCTTTTTGGTGCGAGTAACCTACGAACACAACGATATATACACTAACGTCAACGTCCTACGTGGCTCCCGCCAGAATTAAACCCTGTCCTATTTACAGCCAGTAAACTGAGTGAGCACTAGCGGTCTCAATTCGGGGGACAGGAAAGTTCGAGGCTCGTGCGAAGTCCGGGGAAGCCTCGCCCTAAACGAGTTTTTCGGGCACACGGCGGGGGCTGAGCAGGGTGGTCCGAAGATCACCCATTCGAACGCCCCGGGTGACGGTTTCACACCACTATCCTAGGGGTCGGGAAAAACTGCCTCGAACACTACTTCCCATGGGTCTAGTGGTCTTTGATCTCGCCACAGTAAAGGAGTCCCCTCGCCTTGCCTCCCGTTCTGGATGTAGTACAGGCAGTAGTTAGGGTAGGGGGACGAGGAAGAGGGCGTGCCCTTCTGTTCTTTTCCGTTTGACATCTGTGAGGTTGGCAACGTAACTTTGCTATCATGGGTCAAGGTAATTTGAATTCCGCGATTTTGTTGCGATTGTTGGCAGTCTGTTGTGGTAAATTCCGCGATTTCGTTGCGGCCATTGCCGGATTATGTGATCATAGAGTCTTGCGTAGAGTAACGGGCCTCGAAACAAAAATGGGTGGGATTCTTGATGACAATACAGGACAATGGGGTATGGCCCAAGGGTGCGTGGTTCTTTCTATTACCAAGTCCCGTTTGACTGACTTGATTTTGCATGGCCATGCAGGTTTTTCTTGTTGCAGGCAGCAGGTGACGATGCCTGCCACGATGTCCTTAGCCTCAATAGGGCTTTTTGACCTGAAGGCTTCCTCCTCCAGCAACCTCTCTCCGGGATCCCAAGGGCTGCTCCCTCCCAAGTGGACAGGGCGTTCTTGCACAACAGCTCGTGGTGGCCAACCAGGCTCGTGTTCGCCCTCGTTTGGGCTGCTTTGCAGCGTCGTGCTGCGTTCGCACTCACCCTCTGGTAGCAGCACCTCGGGCTTTCGCTTGTGGCGGCACCTCGAGCTCTTGCTTGCCCTGTCACAAGGCCTCGCGCCCGCTGCGGCGTTTTCCCTCATTCGAGCTTCCTTGCAGCGGCGCATCGACTTCGTGCTTGGCCTTGCCATTTGCCCAGGGCACCAACGCCTCAGACTTAGTGGCGGTGGCTATCTCAGCCTCGCCAGCGGGTTCGACGCTGGAGTTACCCTCGGCCAAGGCTGGTCCAACACTCCCCTCATTCATGCGTGTCAACGCCTGAGGGTTCGACTTCCCTCGTGTCCGCGACCCGCAACCGTGAATGCAAGCCCAAGGGGGTGAGGGTCTCCCGGGTTGCCATGGAGGATATGTGAGTCGTCCAATGCTGACGCCCCCCCTGATTTCTCCAGGTCTTCTGCGAGCAACTTGGGCGGCTTCAGGTGTTGTGACACAACTGGTGACTCACAACCCTGGCGACTGGCTGGTGCCACGGGGCGTGATGGCTCGCCAGAAGAGCAGGGGATGGACTCGCCCACCTGACATCCACGCAGCGCTTCTTGACAAATCCCCTGAGCCAAGCAGAGGTTCAAGTTTACGCCATTGCAATTGTAGCATGCGCACCGAACCCATGGGGAATTAAGTTCCCGAGTAGCCCCCACCTCGTCCTGGATGCAGTCGACGGGTTTGAGGAATTTGGCAGTTTGACGTGCGTCTCCCTGACCCGCGCGCAGTTCCTTACGCTTCTAAGTAGCACAAGCAGTGACTCAAATCTCCCACTTCTCCCAGTGTCGCGAAGCTCACACACGCCCACGATATCAAATCCCAATCCCCTGCGTGCCGGGTCCAGCGTCACTAACCGCACCTGCTGTACCTTTTCCTCAACCTTCACCCTGCATGGCTGCAGTTCCTGGCCATCTTCTGAACAACAAGGCCACGATGTCTCAACCACGTCACTGACGTTCCATCAGAAGCACTCACCTCTTTATCTTGTTGCATCGATCTAGCGCCATGGTCACCGTATTCCGCGATCGCGCGATACCCACGCAGCCTGGACTGGTGGCAGTGGCGGTGGCAGTGGCGCCTCGCTGGTGTCAATGACTATCCCGGTGAAACGCTTGAGCTTTCACGACACGCCATTCGTCACCCTCCTGCCATGCTTCGCGAGGTGCGCCCGGCGCACCACAATCACCACCCACTATCACGTCGCCAACGTCGGTACGTGGATGTGAACGCTTTGCAGCCGGGCCACCGTGCAGCCAAGGCCCCAGTCAGAGCAGGAGTTTGCCTTCATCTTCATGAGTCTTTCAGGTGGCAATTCTTGGATGGCCGTGTCTCTGGTGCAGTTCTCGTGGTGCCTGCTCCACTTCTTCCACTTTTCTGCTTTCTGCTTTCTGGCTCATTGTCTTTTCTCTCTCCATCGCCGCCTTTTGGACATGTCCCTGTGGGGAGCCACTCTTTATTTTCTTTTAATTGATTTGGGCATCCACCCCCATTTTCTGGGAACTGGGCTCTCCTTCTGACGTGCACGCAGACGACTCGATCTATCGCCCCACGTTTATGAATTGCCTCAACACACTCGAGGCAAATACGACGATCTACGCACGCCTTGTTGAAGCACAGACAAGGGCGAAGCAGTTTCGGGCCTCGACGTCTGAGTGAAGATGTCGGTCGCCTCGGGGCCTCACGTGCGCACGCGCAACTGCATGCCCGCTCCGTAAGCGATTTCCATGAGGGACATCGCAAGGAAACGGAAACCGAACAGCGCACGCTTGCCAACTATCTCGCCGAAGGTATTTGTTTATTCTTTAAATTAAACTTTTTATCCCATAAGCTGATGGCTTTCTGGCTTCTGTGCTCACAAATTGTACCGGAAAAATGTCAGCTGTGCCTTTGGGCCAGTTTTTACATACAGCCCTCTAATAACAACGGCGCAATTGGACAGGCAGCACCTCGCTCCTCATGTGCAGCCTTGATTTTGACCCGAGTGTGTCCCACATATCCGTCCTGGACCACCCACGGAACACGGTGGACTTCCTCCATCGCGCGGGACGCACGGTGCTCGCAGTGAGAGAGGGAATGTGATCATGTTTGGGAAGGGTGATGGGTGTGGCGCAGGGAAGCTCCGTGAGACCTCGTTGTGCTCACGACTTTAGCACGACTGTGGTGAATTGGTGACAAGTTTTTGTAAATCCTAGCGCATGCCGATCACTTTAACCATCCAAGAGAACTCAGATATGCCATATGAAGTAATGGCCCACTAACACAAGTTTGGAGGAGGACTGGGAGATAAGAGGAGCGTGATTCAACTTCTTCGGGGTAAATCGTTCTAATACTAGCTTGTGGACGACTTTTCGTCCCAACCTTAGAATCACAGCGATCCGAGCTGACTCATACTCCCATGACTGCCTCTTGTCATGGTCAGCTAGCAGAAATCCTGTTTCCCAGATCGCCGGCTTTTTTGCTTCGCCGTTTGCGACGACGGCGCCTGAGGTAGAAGGGAAGGAATAGTAACAACATGACAGCTTGCAGTGACATTTCCCTCAAGGGTAATAGTCGATATTGAAAAGCTAGTTAGTAGATGCGATGACATTAAACAATGTGAGAGGAGAAACAGATAGGACCCAGACTTCTTGGACTTGGACTTAGTAACTAATTCAAGTGGATGTAGAGAACTCTGCAGATTAATGCTCAATGCAACGCTTCAAATGTTGATATAATTTAGCTGCTAAATTTGCGGCATAGCTGCACCTCACTGACCACCCTCGGAAGCCCGATGCAGCGGAGTTGTCCCGTCATTGCTCCGCGCTGCCACGTCTGCGCCATGCTTGATGAGGAGCCGGGCCACATCCACATGACCGCGTTCGGATGCACGACGCAGCGGAGTCGCCCCGTCCTTGTTCTGGGCTGCTGCGTCTGCGCCGTGCTCGATGAGGAGCCGGACCAGATCCACATCACCCCGTTCGGACGCCTGATGCAAGGGAGTCGTCCCGTACGAGCTCTGGGCTGTCACGTCGGCGCCGTGCTCGATGAGGAGCCGGGCCAAATCCACATGACCCTTTTCGGACGCCCGATGCAACGGAGTTGTCCCGTCCTTCCTTTGGGCTGCCGCGTCGGCGCCGTGCTCGATGAGAAGTCGGGCCATATCTACATGACCCCTGAAGGACGCCAGATGCAGTGGAGTCGTGGCATCCTTGCCCACGGCTGCCGCGTCTGCACAGTGTTCAATAAGGAGCCGGGCCAGATCCACTTGACGGCTGAAGGATGCCCGATGCAGCGGAGTCGTCCTGTCCTTGTCCTGGGCTGTCGCGTCTGCGCCGTGCCCGATGAGGAGCCGGGCCACATCCACATGACCCCGTTCGGACGCCCGATGCAGCGGAGTCGTCCCGTTCTTGCTCTGGGCTGCCACGTCAGCACCGTGCTCAATAAGGAGCCGGGCTACATCCACATGACCCTTTTCGGACGCATGGTGCAGCGGAGTCGTCCCGTCGTTGCTCTGCGCTGCCGCGTCTGCGCCGTACTTGATGAGGAGCCGGGCAAGATCCACATGACCCTCTTCGGACGCCCGATGCAGCGGAGTCATCCCGTCCTTGCCCTGGGCTGTCGCGTCGGCACCGTGCTCGATGAGGAGCCGGGCCAGTTCTACATGACCCCGTAAGGATACCAGATGTAGCGGAGTCGTCCCGTCCTTGCTCTGGGCTGCCGCGTCGGCACCGTGCTCGATAAGGAGCTGGGCCACATCCACATGGTCCTCTTCAGTCACCCGATACAGCAGTGTCGTCCCGCGCAAGCTCTGGGCTGCCGCGTTGGCACCATGCTGGATGAGGAGCCGGGCCACATTCACATGACCCCATGAGGACGCCCTCTCCAGCGGTGTCATCCCGTCCTTGGTCTGGGCTGCCGCATCAGCGCCGTGCTCGATGAGGAGCCAGGCTACATCCATATGGCCCAGTTGGGATGCCTGGTGCAGCGGAGTCGTCCCGTCGTTGCTCTGCGCTGCCGCGTCTGCGCCATGCTCGATGAGGAGCCGCGCCACATCCACATGATCCTCTTCGGACGCCCGGTGCAACGGAGTCGTCCCACGCTCGCTCTGGGCTGCCGCGTCGGCGCCGTGCTCGATGAGGAGCCTGGTCACATCCACATGACCGCGTTCGGATGCCCGATGCAGCGGAGTCATCCCATCCTTGTTCTGGGCTGCCGCGTCAGCGCCGTGCTCGATAAGGAGCCGCGCCAGATCCACATGACCCTTTTCGGACGCCCGGTGCAACGGAGTCGTCCTGCCCTCGCTCTGGGCTGCCGTGTCGGCGCCGTGCTCGATGAGGAGCCTGGCCACATCCATATGGCCCTCTTCGGATGCCCGATGCAGCGGAGTCATCCCATCCTTGTTCTGGGCTGCCGCGTCGGCGCCGTGATTGATGAGGAGCCGGGCTAGATCCACATGACCCTCTCGTGAAATTACGTGCAAAGGTGTTTCCTCGCCAATAAAGTTCCGAGAATTCACGTCCTGCGGATGCTCGGCGGCGAGGACCTTCACAATGTCGTATAGGCCGCAAAATCCGGCGTAGTGTAACGGGGTTCCATGGGGAGTCAACGGTGCATTTGCCCATTTGTTTCGCCGCCAGAAGGGAATAGTTGGGTCACATATCCAGAGCCAAACCGCAAGATGTGGTTTTCTCCGGTCAAACATCTGTGATAATCCTTCTTCTGTATTTTGTGGCACACCCTCGAAACGGGCATGCTCAAACCAGTGTTCTGCAGCGTATGTGGCCAGAGGAAATTTCAGAAGGGTGCCTCTGGTGACATCGTTGTCGAGATGTAACAGAATACCAAGACATGCTTTGGCAACCAGGGCGTGAGCGGCTGTCATAGAAACATGGTAGCGGCTGAAAATCGTGTTGCGCGTTTCGGCAAGGCGGGAAGAGGTCAAGAATTCCTTGATAGAGAAGTGTGAAAATTGTATTAATTGGCAGTTTCGGTCGTCGACAAGGGAAAGCAACGTGGAGCACGTTGACAACACCGCATCTACTGGATCTTCCAGGCGCCAATCCTCGTGAAATCTCGGAATCTGTCCCACCTCGAAATCAAAAGCGAGCAGTTCTGCCAGTTCTTCGACCCGCAGCGGACGGGAAACAACAGCCACACACAGGAGCAGTCGTCGAGCAAAGTCCCAGTTAGTTTCCTTGATCTCTCCCAACGTACGTTCATATGTCGCATCGAGCGTCGATGGTAATTCGTCTAGCGCATGCCGGATACGCCCCGGAAGGCACCCAGCGAGGTACTCTAGCTGGCAATGCACCCATCGGAACCTACGACATGTGGGGTGAGTGTCGTGAACAAAATCCAGCATAAATGCCTTACATTCCGTCTGCTCGTTCTGTCAGAACATAAATCACAAGCTGCTTGATCACCGATGTCCATCTTCGCATCCTTCTATCCGTGTTTACAATTGACTTGATGTAGTTCTCAATGTCTTCCTTCTGCCCGCTCTCATCGTGTAAAGAAACGGAACGGAAAGTCAAGGGCTCAAGAATAGTCTTAATATCGGTCTCGGGTCGGCTGGTGACGCAGATGTGTAGGTTTGGGAGTTTTGAGTCGACGAGGTCCTCCAAGAGCACCAAGACTTGGTTGCGGTGGGACGGCAGGGATGTGTCCGGACATTCGTCCAAGGCATCCACAACCAGATAAACGGGAGCTTGTCCTGAAAGATTCAATAAGTGCTTTAAACACCGAATAAGTTCGTCGTTGCTGGGGCTTCGAGTACCATCGTGGTGTGTCGAATAAAATGTGGAAAGGACAGCATAACAGGAATAGGATTGATTGCAAAGCTGAACGAGGACCGATGTGAGTAGCCCACGAAGGTCCTTCTTTTCGTTCTCCCTAAAGTCATAGTAAAACATGGCAAGTAACGCCAGCCCGGACATTTGCAAGTCCTCGATCTCCTCGATGATTGTGGAACTGGTCACCATCGTAAGTTATCAAGACGAAATACCGAAGGGATAACATACCAAAGTACACTCTTGCCGGCACCAGCTATGAAACGAAATGAAGAACCTATCAGTTTTTGCGAAAGGTCAAGCTATGGGAGTAAACCAACGTTTCCCGTGTATCCAGAGTAGCGAACTGCATCCAGATGCTTTCCATTGGGAGAGCGTGCTGCTGTTAATGAACCACGCCCCAGTCTCGCTGTGCCGCGATTCCCGACCCATGTTATAATTCTTCCATGGATCTGGGGGAGCCAGCCAACTTCGAATCTTGCTCAGCAGCTCGTCACCTGCCAGTTACTCTCAGCACTTCCGAGCAGTAGTACCAATCATGGCGATAACTGACGTCTCGACTTGTTCATATCGCTCGCCATTTGATGAAGGATTTCTAGCGCTCAGTCATACCCGGAGCCAGCTCATGGTCACAAATAAAACGCACTGAGGTCTTCCCGGACATCGTTAATGGACGCTTTGCCATCTAAAGAACAGAATATTCAGGAGACACCAGATTACAAACCGAGTTCATCGCTCACCATCCATGAACTCCCCCATATTCTGGACGAGTCCGTGGACAATAGCGAGCGTATGAGCCGCAGTAGTCCGGGCCTCCTCTCGCGTCAGTCGGTCAAGCCGACCCAGGACTGCCTCGATGTCCTTCTCCTTGAAAAATTTCTTTGCAAATTTGACTGCGTGGTGCTGAGCAAAGTAAAGCCTCGGCGAGAACGGACTCACTTGATCGTCGCTGCTTGAGTTTTTTTGTCACCAGAGCGAGTATCGAGACGAGCTCCACTAGAATGTTGCCCACTATCTCGTTCATTGCGGACGTAGCAGGGATTAGGGTATAGATATTGAGCCGGTTTAGGAAGTGTTCGATCGATTCGAGCAGGTCTATGAGAGCGTCGCAGTTGGATATAATGCCCTTGGCCGACTGAATTCCACGGACGTCAGTCACCAGGCCATCTACCCATGAACCAGATGACGGGACATACGTCGAGTAGGATAGCGAGACAAGCCGATATCGCCTTCACAGGTGAGAATGTCTGTAAATCAAAGTCAGATGTGAGACAATTCATGAGCCCTTTCGTCATACCAGGTCAATGGCATCGGCAACGGAGGCAGCGGATAGAAGTTTGGATAACATTGATACGGTCGTCTTAAGGGACTTCACGATTTTGTCACTCCCCTGCAAATCCCTGAATGCCTGTGCTTGATCTTGACAAAGGCCAGTAATGGCCTCGACTGAGTCGCAACGCTGAAGTTTGATGGCGAGCGGATGTTGTGTCAAAGAGACGCCCGCCTGCTTCTCATATGTCTGCAAGGCAGGCTCGAAAAGGACTTGAAAGCGAGAGGATTCCGGTTGGTAAGCCATATCACAAGTAGGGAAGAAATGGAGTGTTTAGGAATGGATGTGTTAGTTGCGATGGAGGAGTGTGACGAAGTGTTGCGTGGGAATTATGGTGGTGGTGATCCCACCCAATTCAGATGCGAACCATCAGTCAGATCTAGTCAGATCTGGTCAGATGTTGATTAATTCTCATTCGTTGCCATATACCACAACTTTGTCTGTTACCGTCCCACTCTAGTATATACACCTCACAGGGGGCACGCCGGGAGGGGAGGCTTCTTCGAGAATCAATCGCATAGTGTCCCGACAAACTTGAATATATCTAACGGCACACGACGAACTTTTACAGCACCGATGGCCTGTGAGTAATAAAAAGAAAAGAAATTACCGTGGCCCCGACAAGCTCAAGGTGAACAATCCTTTTTTCTGACTACTGTAGTATGAGTTCCTACCCATGCGGGTAACGTCGTAACGACAGTGTTTGTGATTTCCGGCCCCTTTACTTGCCGCATGATGGGGCTAAAGGGAGAGAACTGGCTCGGCCAAAAAAATACATGAGGATATACATTACGACCCTTAGAGCATTTGCACATACGATGGCACAGCAATCGCTGACGGACGATACGTTGGTCTGCAAGTTACGTAACGGAAGGTGAAGTTCCGGTGTGCATCGAATCTCCAGGCCACTGTCGTAGTCAGGCTCATCTACCCAGACCCATCTCTCTCTTTCTCTACTTTACCGCTCCATCCTTGGCTCCATCTTCTCTCCCTACCACGAGTCAGAAGCAAGTCTAGACCAGACAAGCAGAACGAGGGATGATATTTCTGGCGGCTAAGGGACTGTACGTGACCTTTCAATCCTCTCAGAGCCAAAACTCTCATCTCTGTTCCAGCATCTGCGATATCTCCCGCTCTCACTCGCTCTAAATCGCCTCCGAGATGCGGAAGAATATCTTCCGGTGATCGCCCTTCCTGCTCATGCCGCCCCCCTGTCGCTCATCTTTCGGGATCCCGTTGTGCCGATTTGTGCGCGGCCGCTTACTCCGTGTCTGCAACGTCAATCACCCACACCGAGGAACCCGTCGTCTTCACTGCAACACCGACATTACTCCTCATCATCGTGCTTAGCCCGTAATTAAGCGGGTCATTGTAGGGAAAGGAGGATCAATAGCTGTAGTCCCTCAGTGCCCGCCAGCCGATCGGCTCAACAGCATGCAACCGTACGGATGATCGGATTCCAGATCATACTCGTGATAGATATAGCACCAGTTTCCACCCCAATCGACGGAATCGCAGCGAATGGTCCCCGCCACACGGGAGAAAGTTGAGAGGGACCTACGCGAGGGTAGAGATAGAAGCCTGGGTATAGGAATGAAGGAACTCCCCTCACCATCCTCAGAATTCTCTCTTCCCTAGATCATACCTGGATTTGACGAACAATTAAAAGACGCTTTCCTTTTCAAGTTGACCCTCTCAACCCCGAAACGGAACTACCCACCCGGACTGACGAGTTACTTTTTTCTTGCAATCAAACATCAACGAGTGCTGAAGCTAAAACCCTCCTTTGCATACTCATTTACCGCAAAGACCAGTGTCTTCATCTATGCTAGTTCACAATTCCTCTTGTTCGTCAAACCAACCCGCTTAGTAAATCTCTCAACTTCTGTGACGAGTCCTACCTTTCCAAATTACTCTCAGGCAACAGTCTCATCGGTTATGGCACCCCTCAGCCTTCCCTCAGTACGAATAGACCTCACACCGAAACCGCTGTACCCCTCGAGATACTTGAGGATGATGGTACTTTCGTTGAGGGCACGAGGTGGAGTGTATGTGTTCAATTTGAGTCCAATTTGAGTCCGGGAACGGATCTACTTCGTCTGCGCGACCATGTCAGCTGCGAAGGGCGATGTCAAGAAGCGGGAGAGGGTGAGCTTAACACTACGGCTGTGCGAAACGCAGAGCGCAGAGCGTCGCAAGATGAGTCTGTTCAAGTGAGTGCGTACGACATCGAGGGCAGAACGTAATCGGTAAGGAATGCCAAGTACTCGAACGCGACCCATACCCTCTGCACAAAAGGACAGATGCAACTCCTGAAAGGGGTGATATCCGCATCCCCAGCATGTGCGTTGATGGTATCGAGAGCTTCACCAGTGCACTGGAGATGGTATTGTTTTCCGGAATCCGCGGAAAGCGACATAATCGAGATCAAGCGTTTCGACAGATGGAGAAAAGTGATTAGATCTCGAATCTCAGACAAGATGTCATACGGGTGGCACATGCCGACAAATACAAGTGAATAACATAGATATCATGATATCGCCATAAGGGCGAAATCGTCTGGATGAGCAGTTTCCCGGTCGAAGCAAGTTCGGGGGAGGGTCAGTAGCAGCCATCCCACGTCTAGCCAAGGCATCAATCATGAGTGTGCACTAACCAATCGTCCACATCATGGTCCACGCCCATCCCCAAAATCCGCCCACGCGGCGCCCAGTCATCCCTTCAAACGCATGCTCCAAGATCACCCCGACGCTCATGAGGACGAAGAAGCCGCCGACGGTGCGGAACTCAGTACCCCGCCCGAGCCCCCATATCCCGAGGTCATGTATAACCGCGGACACGCCGAATGCGCCGAGTAGAGCCCCAGGGCGACCGAACAATGGGTCACCGGGCCGCACGCCGAAGACGACGAACACGTGCCGGAGGAATTGGTGTCAGCGGGGTCTCCAGGAAACCACAATCGACGTGGACATCCACGGGCGGTTCGAGGGTGGCGACTGGGTGGCGGCCATTGCCAGGCTGGCTGTCGGAGGATGAGGCGGCCGACGAGCGACGCAATGTGGTAGTACATGTCCACGCTGGTGTACAACAACATGCCGTAGCACACTGTATATAAGGCCGCGCAGGCCCAGCGCGGCAGTAGGCCCAGCGTCGGGTCGAAGATGGTGTCACCTGCTGGATCTTTGGTGGAGGGCCGGAGGTGATGCACGGTGTAAAGGCAGGGGTCCCACACTGTGAATTTGACTACTACCCAGGCTAGGATCAACGCGATTGACATGGATCGGTTACTTGGTGCGGGGAATGGCTTGCGCGACCACGACCATCTGGTTCCGCGTTAATTGCACATGAGATCAAGGGCGTCGAGGAGAACGTTCGGGTTAGATCAAGGGCGTGTTGGCCTTCGGTAGTAAGCGGTTCATACCTTCGGAGAGGCCTAGATCCATGCCTAACACTGAAATGAGTAATGTGGTGATCAGACACCCCACTCGAGCGCCGCGAACATCGCAGGCACGATACTAGTCGCAATGCCAGCGCACAAAACCACCTTCATCAATACTGAAACATTCAAAAAAAGAGTGCGCGAACCTGTCAGGAAACACAGCCGGCCCAAACATAGCCAGAGGTACAACCATCAGCATCATGATGCTTCACCTCATCGTCCTCGAACTCACCGCCCTCGCTCACCTCAAACACCATCACCTTCTCCTGCGCATTTTCGGATGCCGAATACCGGCGCCGGCACTGCGCCCCTCCCGCCTGCTCGTGACACCTCCGGCTTCCTCAACGATTTCGGCCATCGCCAAGATCGATCCTGCTCGGCACGGCACGCAGCGTATGCGGTGGGCCACGCTAGTCGCCGGCGTGTAGTGGCGACGATATGGGAGACGCACATGATTAGCGCGTGCGAGCCAGCGGAAGAGCGGCGGGAGGAGGGTCTGCTCGATGGACTTGGCGAGCATGCACCATGACAGGACGACCAGGATGCCCGTCGTCAGCTTGAGTAAAGCGAAGAGTACCCAGGTCGTGACCACTGCGGGCGAGTCGAACGCTGCAGCAGGCGCTACGGAGGTGAGAGGTCCGCGTTGAGGGCGGCCACGCGCTTGGACTACCAGAAGCTCGTGAGTACGCCGAGGATAACGGAGATAGATGCGGTGGCGTCTTCAAAGCAGGGACAATCGTCAACGGGCAACGGATGTCGTAACAAAGAGGAGGCAGACTAGCGTCAGTCTAAGGAGCTGCGAAGAAATGTAAGTATAAGGGTTAGACGTTTTGCTGGATATAAACGGCGTACCGGTGCAGCCGCTGTTGGTGACCCACCGCTCAACCTCTGGCATCACCATGCGTTGCAATACCAACCCAATAATTCCGAGGATGATCCCGACGGAAACGTCCATGAATCCGTGCATCCCCGTGTACAGCCTACCGCCCGCAATTGATAAGACGTACAACACAAGTGCGATGATCCAAGTCGCGAGCGTTGCGGTCGACAGGGATCCAGTAGATGGAGATCATGGACGTGCGCGCCCAGGAATAGCGCCATGGACACGGAATTCGCAGAATGGGTCGAGGGAAACCCGTACTCTAAATGATGGTTTCCGACAGCTAGCCTGGAAATCAGTCTTGGAACGGACGACGATATCGATTGCTCCTTACTAAGTCGCGTGACCGGAGGAGCGTAAGGTCTCGGAGAGCACACCATATCCTTCAAGAATGACGACAGATATACGCCATAGGAGAGCGCATAGCAGAGCCTAAAGGAGAAAAAAAGTGGATGCACTTTAGCCAAGGCGGTGATAAAACAGAAACTAGCGCTCTCACTCTCTTCCCAGTTTATCATAGCCAAAGAAGAAGATGGACAGGAACGCAAGGAAGAAAGTGTGTGTGCCAAGCATGGACGTCTGCTGAAAAAACGTGTCTAACCAGGGCGACTGCAGTCGCGCCTACCTGCAAATCAACGACGATGTGAGACTTCCCTCCTTCTCTCTCTACCCATCCCGCGCCTTCGCCAACACAGCAGGCGGGGAGTAGTCGAGAAGAAAGAAGTGCTGAGAGGAAAAAGAGAGAAAAAAAAAATAGGAACGCACCTGCCACTCGGCGATGACTTTGTTCTCCCTCTCAACTATCGCGACGCACCTCCTCCGCAGCGCTGCTCGCCACGACGGCAACGTGTTCGTGTAGATATCTTCTGGCAATCGACCTGCCGCGATATTCATGGTGTGTTCCCCGCTAGGACCGGGCGAATAAGCTTTTTTTCGGGTAGGGGGGTGAGGAAAGAGGGGGTAGGGTGCTCCTTGGTGATGGAGCCATCGAGTGAGGAAGCGTCGTCGTCGGAAGAGACGGACATGGAGGGCTTGGATTTAGGCATGGTCACTTTCGTGGTATGTTGAACTTGAAGAGCGACTGAATTCTTTCCGTTTCATGTGAGAATCGTTGTCATGCAAAAACGGCACGCGTGGTTTCGTCGTGGTGTGGCGATGCGCCCGTGCAGTTGAAGACCAACGGAAAACAATACCAGTTGAGGTGGGAAATACGACTGGAATGGGGCAGAGTGGTCGAAGAGGAGACGCTAAATGCTAATCGGTGAATTGGTGACTCTGATGAGTTGATGAGGCCCGGTTTGACCCACAACGGTGTGTTCAGTAATAATGCCATGTCAACGTCCTACTATAGTATGTGGTTTTACGACAACTTATTCTCAACGACATCCAATTCTTATCCGCCCCTAAAATCATCACATCGGTGCCGTGCAGGTCTCTCGCAAGAATTAAACGCTGTCCTATTAACAGTAAACCGAGTGTCTAGCGGTCTCAAAATCAGGAATGTTCTTGGCCCGCGCGGAAGCCCAGCCCTAAACGAGTTTGCCGCAGGCACGGCGGCTGAGGAGGGTGGCCCGAAGACGGCCCATTCAAACACCCGGCGACGGTTTCGCGCCACAATTCCAGGAAAACTACCTTGGCTACCACTTCCCTTCCCATGGGTCTAGTGGTCCTCGATCTCGCCACAATAAAGGAGCCCCTTCGCCTTGCTCGCAATCAGGATGTGGTACACGCCCCAGTAAGAAGGATGGGGGCGGGTAAGCACCCTTCCGTGCTTTATATCTGACACCTTGGAGATTGGCAACGTCGGAAGTCTGACAGGGGTAGCAACTTTGGAGGAAGGCTAAGAGAAAAGAGGAAGGTGATTCAAATTTCTTCTGGGGAAATCGTTCGAATGGTTTGCGGACGACTTGTCCTCCCATCGTTAGAACCATGGAGACCCGAGCGGATGGGTAAAGACCCCCACCCACTGGCACATGGCTGCCTCCTTCATGGCAAGCTAGCAGAAATTCTCGATTTTCCAGATCGCCAGCTTTTCTGGTCCGCCGTTTACGACGACGCCGTGTGAGGTAGAGTAGTACATTCGAGGGAGTTGTATCTAGGGATCCAGTAGATTAATGGTCAATGGAATGTTCAACTCGGCCAGATTGTGTGTTCAAAATTGTCACGTTGATTTGCTGGCTGCTAAATCTGTGACCATAGCCGCCCTGGGTGCCAGTCATCGCAGGCCAGATACACATGGTCCCGTTCGGACGCCCAATGTAGCAGAGTCGTCCCGTCCTCGCTCTGGGCTGCTGCGTTGGCGCCGTGCTCGATAAGGAGCCGGGCCAGACCCACATGGCGTATCCGAGACGCCAAATACAGCGGAGTCCTCCCGTTTTTGTCCAGGGCTGCCACGTCGGCACCATGCTCGATGAGGAGCTGGGCTACCGCTACGTCCATACCACTGCTGGTGCACGTGTGATGCAGCGGAGTCATCCCGTTCGCACCCTGGGCCGTCACGTCGGCGCCGTGCTCGATGAGGAGCCGGGCCAGACGCGCATGACCCCCTGAGGACGCACAATGCAGCGGAGTCATCCCGTGCATTCTCTGGTCTGACACGTCGGCGCCATGCTCGATGAGGAGTTGCGCCATATCCACATGACCCCCGAAGGATGCCCGATGTAGCGGAGCTGCACCGTCCTCGCTCTTGGCTGTTGCATCGGCGCCATGCTCGATGAGGAGCCGAGCCAGATCCACGTGACCCTGTTCGGACGCCCGATGCAGCGGAGTCCCGTCCTCGCTCTGGGCTGCCGCGTCGGCGCCGTACTCGATGAGGAGCCAGGCCACATCCATATGACCACCGAAGGACACCCGATGCAGCGGAGTCCCATCCTCGCTCTGGGCTGCCGCGTTGGCGCCGTGCTCGATGAGGAGTCGGGCCACTTCCACATGACCTCCGAAGGACGCCTCATGCAGCGGGGTTGTCCCGTCCTCCCTCTGGGCTGCCGCAGATGCACCGTGCTTGATGAGGAGCCGGGCCATACCCACATGACCCTGTTCGGACGCCCCATGCAGCGGAGTCGTCCCGTTCTTGCTCTGGGCTGCTACATCGGCGCCGTGCTCGATGAGGAGCTGGGCCAGATCCACACGACCCCAGAAGGACACCAGATCCAGCGGAGTCGTCCCGATCTCGGTCTGGGCTGCCGTGTCGGCACCGTGCTCGATGAGGAGCCGGGCAAGATCCATATGACCCCCCAAGGACGCCCGATGCAGCGGAGTCCCCTCCTTGCTCTGGGCTGCCACGTCGGCGCCGTGCTTAATGAGGAGCTGGGCCAGACCCACATGACCCACATAAGATGCCTGGTGCAGCGGAGTCGTCCCGTCCTCGGTCTGGGCTGCCGCGTCGGCACCGTGCTCGATGAGGAGCCGAGCCAGAACCACGTGACCCCGTTCGGATGCCCAATGCAGCGGGGTTGCCCCGTTGGTCGCCTGGGCTGCTGCGTCAGCGCCGTGCTCGATGAGGAGCTGCGCCGAATCCATATGGCCCCCTAGTGAAGTCCAATGCAAAGGCGTTCCCATCATTGTGGAGCCATCAAAATTCACGTCTTGTGGACGCTCAGCGACGAGGAGTTTCACAACATCGTATAGACCGCAAAATCCGGCATAGTGTAACGGGGTCCCAAAGGGCATGAACGGTGCATTTTCCCGTTCGTTTCGCCCTCTGAAGGGAATGATTGGGTTGCGTATCCAGACCCAAATCGCAAGATGTGGCTTTCTCCGGTCAAACATCCGTGACATTCCTTCTTCTACATTTTGTGACACACCGTCGAAGCGGGCATGCTCAAACCAGTGTTCTGCAGCGTATTCGGCCAGAGGAAATTTCAGAAGGGTGCGTCTGGTGACATCTTTGTCGAGGTGTAATAGAATACCAAGACATACTTTGGCAACGAGGGCATGAGCGGGTGTCATAGAAACATGGTAGCGGTTAGAAATCGGGTTGCCCTTTTCGGCAAAGCGGGAAGAGGTCAAGAACTCCTTGACCGAGAAGTGTGAAAATTGTATTACTTGCGAATTTTGGGCGTTGACAACGGAAAGCAATGTGGAGCATGTCGACAACACCGCTTCTACTGGATCTTCGAGGCGCCAATCCTCATGAAATCTTGGAATCTGTCCCACCTCGAAATCAAAAGCGAGCAGTTCTGCCAGTTCTTCCACCCGGAGTGGACGTGAAACAACAGCAACACACAGGAGTAGTCGTCGACCAAACTCCCAGTTTGTGTCTTTGATCTCTCCCAACGTGCGTTCGTATGTTGCATCCAGCGTCGATGGTAATACGTCTAGCGCATGCCGGATACGCCCCGGGAGGCACCCAGCCAGGTACTCTAGCTGGCAATGCACCCATCGGAACCTACGACGTTTGGATAAATGTCGTGAACAAATCCAGTATAAATCACTTACATCCCATCTGCTCTTGCTGTCAGAACATCAATCACAAGTTGCTTGTGTACAGAGGACCATCTTCGCATTCTTCTGTCCGTGTTCGCGATCGACTTGATGTAGTTCTCAATGTCTTCCTTCTGTCCGCTCTCGTCGTGTAAAGAAACAGAACGAAAGGTCAAGGGCTCAAGAACAGGCTTGATGTCAGTCTCAGGTCGGCTGGTGACGCAGATATGAAGGTTTGGGAGTTTTGAGTCGATGAGGTCCTCCAGGAGCACCAAGACTTGATCGCGGTGGGATGGCAGGGATGTGTTCGGACATTCGTCCAAGGCATCTACAATCAAATAAACCGGAGCTTGTCCTTGGAGATTCAACAAGTCCTTTAAACGCCGAATAAGTTCGTCGTTGCTGGGGCTTCGAGTACCCTTTTTGGATGTCGAATAAAATGTGGAAAGGATAGCATAATAGGAATCGGATTGATCGCAAAGCTGAACGAGAACGGATGAGAGTAGCCCACGAAGGTCTTTCTTTTCTTTCTCCCTGAAGTCATAGTAAAACAAGGCGAGTGACGCTAGCCCGGACTTTTGCATGGCCTCGATCTCCTCGATGATTGTGGAACTGGCCACCAGCGTAAGTTATCAAGACAAAATACCGAAGGGACGACGTACCAAAGTACACTCTTTCCAGCGCCAGCTATGAATGAAAGGAATAACCTATCAGTTCTTGGGAAAGAACAAGCGATGGGTGGTAAACCAACGTTTCCCGTGTATCCAGAGCAGCGAACTCGATCTAGCTGCTTTCCATTCAGAGAGCGTGCTGCTGTTGACGAACCACGCCCCCGTCCCGCTGTGCCGCGATTCCCGACCCAGGTTATAGTTTTTCCATGGATCTGGGGGAGCCAGCCAACTTCGAATCTTGCTCAGCAACTCGTCACCTGCCATTTACTCTCAGTACTTCCGAGCAGAAATGCTAATGACGGCGACAACTGACGTCTCGACTCGTTTATGTTGCTCGCCATTGGGTGAAGGATTTCTAGTGCTCAGTCAGATACGGAGCTAGCTCATCGTCGCACAAATACAACGTACTGAGGTCTTCCCGGACACCGTCGATGGACGCCTTGTGGTCTAGAGAAAAGTGTCTTTAAAATATAACTCCTGGAGAAGAAATGGGCCTTGAAGAGGGGGATGGGTTAGCTGTGAGGAACTGATGGCGAGAGAGTGGGAGGTGCGTGGAGTTTAGTATGGTGAGCGTCAGTTGCACCGCCACATCGATGTGCCCCGTACTGTAAATGCGCAAGGTGATTGCCTGAAATGGTCCGGCGCGTCTCGGGAGTCGGAGTTGAAGCAAGGGTGAAGACGTCGGTTATCCCCGGACGAGACGATGACAGTGAGATGATGAGGGGAGAAGGCCTGGAGGGGGAGAAACGCGTCGACGTCCCGAGTCCAACCAGCTTATAGCTCATAGAGGTGCCAGACAGGAGCAAAGGGGACGGAGAAAACCAAGATACAGGATGCAAAGTAAATGGTTGTAGGGGCCGCGGGTTATATACACGAATAAGAGACAACAAAGGCCAAGAATGCGTGAAGTCAAATACTGTAGGCACAACGCCCTGCCCTTCGTGGTCTTCCCCATCATTCTCCCTCGTCACCTGTCTCCCACACCCTCTGTCTTCGCAATTCGTCCTGTCAATAACCCATCGTCCTCAATCCTCGTTCCACATCCCCCTCATTGTCTTCCTTCTTCCATCCGTACTTATCGCGCCCGTCCACTTTTGATGCCAAGCTGTCATATTTCCTCAATCCGACGCCTCGTTTTGTGTCTCTGCTTGCGCTTTCCACACTGGTAGAACCCTCACACACACCCTCGCGGACTCGCCTTCGAAACGCGCGTAGATCTATGCCCAACACTGAAACGAGTAATGTAAAGATCAGACACCCCACTCGAGCGCCTCGAACATCGCAGGCACGATAACAGTCAATGGTCCCAATGACAGTATACGACCACCTTAGTCAATACTGAAACAGCCAAAAAGGATAGGGCGAACGTGTCAGAGAACATAGCCTGCCCAAACATTCCCAGGGGTACAGTACACGCACCATCAACGTCATAATGCTTCACTCCACCGTCCGCTTGCCCCAAACAGCGCCACCTCCTCCTGCGCATATCCGGATGGAGAATACCAGCGCTTGACCGCGGCGGCACCAGCACTGCGCCCCTCCCGCCCGCTCGTGGCATGTCCGGCTTCGTCGACGACTTCAGCCATCGCCAAGCCAAGGACGACCATACCCGACACGGTCCGCAGCGCACGCGGTGAGCCGCGCGAGTACTCTGTCGCAGGCGTGAAGTGGCGGCGATGTGGGAGACGCACAGGGCCAGCGCGTGCAAGCCAGCTGATGAACGGCGGGAGGAGTCTGTACGACGGGCTTAGTGAGCATGCGCCATGACAGGACGACGGGTATCGACCCGGGCAAGTCGAACGCTACGACAGGCATTACAGAGGTGAAGGGGTCCGCGTTGAGGGCGGGCACACGCTTGGAGTACCAGATGCTCGTGATTATGTCGAGGATGACCGATGCAAATACGGTGGTATCTTCAAAGCAGAGACAATCGTCAACAGACGACGGATGTCGGTGGACAAGGAGGAGGCTGCGAAGAAATGTAAGAATATGGGTTAGCCGTTGTGCCGGACATAAAGGACGTACGGCTCCAACCACTATTGGTGGCCCACCGCTCGACTTGTAGCATCACAAAGCGTTGCAACACCCACCTAGTAATTCCGAGGATGATCCCGACGAAAACGTCCGAGATTCTATACATCCCGGTGTACAGCCTACCGACCACAACTGACGAGACGTACAATCCAAGTACGGTGACCCAATTCGCGAGCGCTGCGGTCGAGAGAGATCCAACACGACGGAGATCATGGACGTGCGCGCCCAGGAATAACGCCATGGCCACGGGTCGAGGGAAAATCGTACTCTAAATGGTGGCTTCTGATAGCTAGCCTGGAAATCAGTCTTAGAATGGACGACAATATGGTTTGTTCCTTACTAAGTCGCGTGACCGGCAGAGAGTAAGGCCTTGGAGAGCACACCAGATCCTTCAAGAATGACGATGGATATAAGCCAAAGACAAGCGGGTAGGAGAGCCTAAAGGAGAAACAAAAAAGGATGCATTTAGCCAAGGCGATGACAAAACAGAAACGGGTACTCTCACCCTCTTCCCAGCCTACCATAGACAAAGAAGATGATGGGCACGAACACAAGGAAGAGGGTGTGTGTACCAAACATCGAGGTCTGCTGAAAAAACGTGTCCAATCGGGGCGACCGCACTCGCGCCTGCAAATCAAAGACGATATGAGCTATTCCTCCTTCTCTCTCTACCCATCCCGTGCCTTCGCCAACACAGCAGGCGGGGGGCAATCGAGAAGAAAGAAGTGTTGGGAGGGAAAAAAAAAAAGAAAAACGAACGCACCTACGCCCACCACTTGCCGATGACCTCGCTCTCCCACTCCACCACCGCGACGCACCCTGACGCTCCTCCTCCGAAGCGCCGCTCGCCACCATGGCAACGTGTTTGTGTGGACCTTTTCGGGTAATCGATCTGCCGCAACGTTCATGGCGTGTTCCCTGCTAGGGTCGGGCGAATATGCTGTTTTCGGGTGGGCAGTGTGGGGAAAGAGGGGGTAGGGTAATCCTCGGTGATGGCGCCATTGAGTCAGGAAGCGTGGTCATTGGTGGCGACGGACACGTAGAGCTTGGATTTAGGCATGATCACTTTGTGGCATGTTGAACTTGAAGAGCGAATATGTTCTTTCGGTTTCAGAAAATAGTTGTCATGCAAACCGACGCATGGACACGCCGTGTTGTGGCGATGCACGCGTGGAGTTGAAGACTAACGGAAAACCAATACCGATTTGGAGGTGGGAGACGGAATAGTCGAAGAGACGCCGAACGCTATGGATGAGATCAGCTGGGTCTTTCTGACGAGAGTGACGTGCCACGCGGCAAACGTCTGCGGCTCTGGCTGCTTTTTGGACCGGTTTCATCAGTCAGTACAAATAAATACACAGCAGGGTGTCAGAGGGTACCAGGAGTCACGGCCCGCAACATCCCGCGCCCCAAAATAATCACATCGGTGTATGTCTCCCGCTAGAATTGAATCCTCCGAGGGGAGAGCCTCTTCGAGAATCAATCGCATAGTGTCCTCACAAACTTGAATATATCTAACGGTACACGACGAACCTTTACAGCACCGTGTCCCATGGCCTGTGAGTAATAAAAAGAAAAATAAATTTTCGAATATCATCAGAGTGTTCCACATGCGCGGGAACTGGTGAACCCGACCGCTCTCTCTAACACGGTCCACTATAGAGAATTACCGTGGCCCCTGGCCCGACAAGCCCAAGGTGAACATTCCCTTTTTCCGCCTGCTGTACAGTAGTGTAGTAGAGTTCCTACCCATGCTTGTAACGTCGTATAGGTTGAGGGCACGAGGCGGAGTGTATGTGTTCAATTTGGGTCCGGGAACGGACCTATTTCGTCCGCGAGACTGTGTCAGCTGTGAAGGGTAAACGTCAAGCAGCGGGATGGAGTGAGCTCAACAATACTGTTGTGCGAAGCGCAGAGCGCGGAGCGTCGCAAGATAAATATGTTCAAGTGAGTGCGTAGTACTCACGACATCGAGGACAGCATGTACTCGGTAAGGAATGCCAAGGTACTCGAACGCCACCCATACTGCACAAAGGGACAAAAGTAGTTCCTGAAAGGGGTGAAATGCGCATTCCCCACATGTGCGTTGATGGTATATGGTACCGCGGGCCTCCACCAGTACACTGGAGATATTTTCCAGAATCCGTGGAAAGCGAGATGATCAAGGAGACCAAGCATTTGAATAGATGGAGAAAAGTCTTTATATCTCGAATCTCAAACAAGATGTCATATGGGTGTCACATGTCGACAAATACAAATGGAACGCCATTGTAGCTAGATACCCTATTCTTCTTCAATTTAGTTGTCAAGGACTGATACAGTTCGGGGGAGGACCAGTGGCGACAATCCCACATCTAGCCCAGGCAGCAATCATGAGTCTGTACCAACCAATCGCCCACACCATGGTCCACACCCGTCCTCGAAAGCCGCCCACGCGACGCCCATTTTAAACCCATGGTCCAAGGTTACTCCGACGCCCATGAGTACGAAGTGGCCAACGGTGCGGAACTCGGTTCCCTGCCCGAGGCCCTACATCCCGAAGTCATGTATCACCGCGGACACGCCGAACGCGCTCAGCAGCGCCCTGGGGCGCCCCGAGCAGTGAGCCGCCGGGCCGCGCGCCGAAGACAACGAACACGTGA
>Ga0307510_10000994_pt1 | contig 30064 bp, 42 predicted proteins | sample 12_EM_MG_FD_207224 | JGI IMG/M metagenome (GOLD analysis project Ga0307510, IMG submission 207224) | Populus trichocarpa ectomycorrhiza microbial communities from riparian zone in the Pacific Northwest, United States - 12_EM | ecosystem: Host-associated > Plants > Roots > Unclassified | place... | reverse complement strand
TTGTCGTGAGAGATGAACTGATCCGGTCGTTTGCGAGCGACCATGGGTTGCCGTTGTCGCGTGTTCAGCAGTTCGCTGTATCGATTGCTGAACAGTGTGCGCTCGTGGCGAATCGTTTTGAAGCTGACGGAGAGCTTGCCGCAGTCGATGTCGGCACGGTCGAGGCTGTAGGAGCGGAAATTGGTGCTGCAATCCTCACTGAGTTCAGTTCTTCAAACGTTCCCCGAGAGCAGACTGCCTTGGAAGCTGGATGGCTCGCGATTGGAGGCCCGAACGGTCGTTGAACCAGTACATTGCTCGACCATGATCGTCTACCACTACACGTCTGCTCAACACGGCCTAGACAACATCGACCGGCGCAGGCTGAAGATCGCGACCATCCCAGACCTCAACGATCCATTCGAGCTTCTGTGCGTGGACCTCAGCGACAAGACGTTCAGGAAGGAAATGCACGAGTGGAAGACGGAGCTGTCGAAGACGAAGGGCATGCTTTGCTTCTCGGAGGACTGGAAGAACCCCGTTCACTGGAGCCACTACGCCGACAAACACAAAGGCGTCTGCCTGCGGTTCGAAATCTCAACGGACCTGATCAAGAAAGTAGAGTACGACACCGAGCGGACGATCGAAGAGACGAAGAAATTGATCAAGGACCGGACGACCGACTTGAAGGGCGTGACAAGGATGCTGTCCACGAAGTTCAAGCACTGGGAGTACGAAGCTGAGTGGCGCGCCTACTTGAACCTGCATAAGAAAGACCCGGTGACCGGTCTGTACTTCTACAACTGGACTGACAGCATCAAGCTCACTGGTGTCCTGATCGGTGCTGAATCGAAGGTCAAGCGTGCTGACGTAACAGCAGTTCTTCGTGAACTCGCGTCAGACGTTGAGCTTCTGAACATGCGCCTCGCATTCACGTCGTTCGATGTGTGTTTGCAGAATGATAAAACACTGTGGAAGTAGCGCTGATCACTTCCTCGGTCGAACAGGGACAGCGGGAATCAGCGCAGCGTACTCACCGTAGTCTGGCTTCCATTCGATCGTTGACTGTCGAAGCCACTTGTTGATCGCCTCTGATTCCGCCTGAGCAAACACTTCCATACCGACCCCGTTGACCGTCAGGAAGTGCTGAACAACGGCATCGATGTCTAGGACGCCTTGAGAGGCAAGCTGTTTCGACCTTCCTATGTGTGCGACGTGATGACACATACCGCACACTGATCCAAGGCAGTTGAGCTTCTGAATGCCGGTCTCCTCGTTGAAGTCCCATTCCTCATGACAGCTCAATCGATAGTCTGATCCGCACGTCTCACACTTGTTGCCGTTCTTCTCGTGGACGGCCTTACGTAGCTTGTCCCACTTGCTTGCGGGAATGCTAAGACGAAGGTTCTGACCCCATGCTGATGTCGGAACCATTTCGATGTTCAGCTTGAGAGGTGGCAATGGAGGCAGTGGTATTTTGACTGCCCGTTTTGCAGCGACCTTTTTCGCAGGTGCTTTTTTAGCTGGCACTTTCTTCGCGGCTGGTTTGGCAGATGCGTTAGCGGCTGTCTTCTTTGCTGTAGCCATGTCGTTCCTCGATCGGTCAGGCACTCTACCGAACACCCACACGAAGGAACAGCCCCGGCAGTGACGAATGCCCGCGAGTCTACCGAGGCCGAACTTGGCTATGTCGAGACGCCGGTCGCCATTGTGTAGCGACAAGCGATCGCATGAACTTGTCGAAGACCGGAAGATTGACACTTGCCGTCCGCTGTGTAGTAGAGCCGAATATGAAGATCCGCATCCCCTTCGGCATGGGTACGTAGATGACCTGCTCGATCACCGCGATCTGATTCTTCGTCGCTTCGTACTCAATCAAACCGTAGCGCAGGCCACGGTCAGTCCTCGCCTGCAATAGGCGGCGCTCCTTATAACGGACGTACTTTGCGGCAAGTCGCTCCGAGTGAGACTTGAGATCGGCCTCCAGCGACTGTTCATTGACAGACTGCGGCAATTCGATGGCCAAAGATGCGTCCACCCCGCCTTCGATTTCGGGACTCATGAAATAGATCGCCGCTTTGTCTTCGGAGTCTTCCTGGCTCCAGCCCTGGGGCCGAGAAAAGGAAATTCGTGACCGGGCGAACACTTCCGCGGGTGATTCGACCAGCGCGGCCTTGCACGCACCTGAAGCTAAGAAAGGTAGCGCGAGAATGGTTCGACGACTGATCATTTTCTGCGGGCGCGGACATGCTGCATGTTCCCGGAAGCATATCGTTATGACCGCAATGTCGGCGTGGCTGCGGTTCTTCACGGCTAGCGCCGGCAATCAAGGATGGACCGTGACTGCAGAAGAAGTGATGACTGCCGAGTACGTGGCTGAACTGCTGCTGATGCGGGAGTACTACGCGGGGGCCAACGAGTAAGCCCCAACGGTGATCAGCGTGAATATGCGCGCGGCGAGTGCTGCTGTCCTAGAGTTCATCCCCCGCCTATCCCATTTCTCACTGCTGGCAATGAAGGCTTCGCAAGAAGCCAGTTCAGCCTCGCCCGAAGAGTTCTCTTCCGACGAAGCATTCCCTCGCTTCAACCATTCCGTTCTTGGCCGCGGTGCACCGCAGTTGTCGCGGCGCCATCGGCTCAGCGGAGCGGAAATCGAGCTTCCAGTTGCATTCAGTCTTCGTCCCGCAATGCGCGTTCTACATGGGGAATCAAAGCGACCCACTCGGTGCCTACGCGCTCAAGCGCTTCACCAATCGTGTAGTTCATGCGCTCGAGCCAATCTGCGCGATTGAGCACCAGTGCGACGGCGAGCTTTTCGCCGGTCGATTGAACGGACCAGGCGTCATCGCCGCCGAGCTTCGCCTCGCGCGCTTTGCTCAGAAGATGCTTCATTTCTGCGGTGTCCATTGCCTTGGTCCTTTCGGGTTCAGTTGCGCTCATCCCACGAAACGCTGCGGGATCCGCGTAGCTGCGGATCGCGACCGGCGCGGATCGGCAAGCCTCGATTTGAGAGCCCACGGTGCGCGCCATCGGAACGTCGACGATCACGCTGTTCCCGAGGTCTTGAGGGCTGTAGCCGTGACGCCAGAGAAGACGGACGGCCTGGTTCATCTCGACGAGTCGCGCGGCGTGCCGCTGAGTTCATGCCTATTTCGTCAGTGTTAAATCACACTGTGGCGATGTCCATTCTCGAGCCTTGCGAACACCTTCTCAGCGTGCGCAAGTAGATCGGGGCGAAGCGGCTTGAAGCGCTTCGATGCGGGGTCGCAAAAGAAGCCCTTCCAGTAGTCAAGCGAGTAGCCAGCCGGTCCGAGCGGCTTGTTGAAACGCGCCAGCGCTTCGGCCTGTGTCAGGCCCGAGGCTTCCACAAGCGCACGCAGGCGCTCATTGGTGGATTGTTGCTTCTTGGTGTTCATTGACACCATCATAGTGATCGTCGCGGCGTGCTGATCAGGGTTGTTCTTCAGTCGGCGCGAGATTCCTGCGAACCCCCGAGCGTCCCCCGGCCTTTGGCCCGGGTCGCGCTGTCGTGCTCCGCATCGAGCCGCCTGCGGCGTCTCGCCCCTTCGGGCTTCCATCGGTCTCTCACTGCGTTCGACTGACGCCTTCGCGCGTGTCGCGCTGCGCACTTCGCTTGCCCTCCTGGGGGTCGGCTGCGCCCACCCCCGCCGGCGCTCCGCTGGGCGTCCCGAACAGCCGCCGAACAGGCCCTGCCTGATCGGCCTTCGCGCGTGCCGCGCTGCGCGCTGCGCTTGCGCCGACCAGGCGCGCCTTCGGCACGCATAGGCGCTCGCCGCGCGGCGGTCGCCTGTGCGTTACGGCAGCTCACCGAGCCAGACCGTTGCCCTGCTTTCACGCCATCTCCGGTGAACGTTGCGCCCGTCTCGTCCGCGGACCGGCTTCGCCTGCAAGGGGGTGTTCATAACGCGCGCGTTACGAATGCTTCCCCCTTTGCTCCGCCGCCGATCCCGTCGCCCCTTTTCACCGGGCGTGAACTCAGGGAAACGGTAGGCCAGATTCGGGAGCAGGCCGACCGCACAAGAACCCTCTTTTGAGGGGGCGGAATCTAAGGACCCGGTGTCTTTTCAACTTCAAGGAATGAACCATGCAACTCGCTTCACGATTCGGCCGCAACTCACCCGCACTGCGCAGCAGCGAGCCGCTGTCCGACGACCAGCTGCGCCGCGTCGCTCCATCGATCTTTGCCGAGGCCGCCCACGCCAGCCGGTCCGAGCGCTACACCTACATACCGACCTCGACTGTTCTTGCCGGCCTGCGCAAGGAAGGATTCCAGCCCTTCATGGTGGCGCAGACCCGCGTGCGTGACCACAGCAAGCGCGAGCACACGAAACACATGCTTCGGCTTCGCCACGCCAGCCAGATCGACGACACCGAGGCGAACGAGGTGATCCTGCTCAACTCGCACGACGGCACGAGCTCATACCAGATGCTTTCAGGTCTGGTCCGTTTCGCTTGCAGCAATGGCCTCGTGTGCGGCGAGATGTTCGCGGACGTGCGCGTGCCGCACAAAGGCAAGATCGTCGACGAAGTCATCACTGGCGCGTTCGAGGTCCTGGACGGTTTCGGTCTGGTGCGCGAGGCCCGTGACGGCATGCGCGATGTGACGCTGAATTCGACTGAGGCGGACATCTTCGCGCGCGCAGCGCTGGCGCTGAGGTACGAGCCCAGCGACACCGCACCGCCGCCCGTCACCGAATCGCAGGTGCTTGCGCCACGCCGCGCGGCCGACAGCGCGCCCGACCTCTGGAGCGTTTTCAATCGCGTTCAGGAGCACGTCGTTCGCGGCGGCCTCCCCGCCCGCACGAAGAACGGTCGCCGGCAGAGCACGCGACCCGTCGAGGGCCTCGACGCGAACCTGAAGCTCAATCGCGCGTTGTGGATGCTCGCCGAGGAAATGCGCCGCCTCAAAGGTTGACGGACGGCCCTGAGCCCCGGGGCATCGAGCCCCGGGGCTCCAACCCAACATCAAGGAGAGCTCCGAATGAGCATCAATCATTTCATCATCACGGGCAACGTCACGCGGCCGCTCGAGCTGCGCCACACGCCCAAAGGCACGCCCACCGTCACCTACACCGTCGCCTGCAACGACATCTGGTACGACGAAGGCGGTGTGAAGCACGAGGACTGCGACTATGTCCCGGTCACGACCTTCGGCAAGCAGGCCGAGCGCGATGCGAAGTACCTCGGCCAGGGATCACCGGTCGCGGTCGAAGGGCGCATCCAGAGCTGGTACCAGGCGACCGAGAAGCGGGGCGGCTTCAACTTCAAGGCACTGCGCGTGCAGTACCTCGGCAAGGGCGCGCCGCGCGCGGAGACGGCGAGGCAAAGCTCGGCCGAGGTCGACGCGTGGATGCGCGACTATGAGAGAGCCGAAGGCGCTCAAGGCGCGGCACTTCAAGCGCGTCTACCGGCGAAGGTCAGTACGCGGTCTTGAACGCTCTGGCCTGCCGGTAGTTGCGCTCAAAATGCGCCAGGTAAACGGCGGCCAGTTGCGGGTTGCGCCAGTTGACGAGCACGTTTTCGCTATTGCGTCGCGCGGCGGCGTCGGAGTAGTTGAAGCTGCCGAGCTGGACCGTCTCGCGATCGGCCACCATCACCTTGTCGTGATGGATCGGGTAGACGCTGATCGTGCGCACATCGACGCCGGCGTTGACAAGCGCGGACAGCGCGGCGCGCGCCTTGCCGCTGCGGTCGTCGCTGGTGTTGTTCTTCTCGTCCGCGACGACCCGCACGTCGACACCTCGCTTCTTTGCGCGCAGGAGTGCTGCGGTGATGGGCGCGCTGGTGAAGCTGTAGGCGAGGATGCGCAGCTCCGTGCGCGCCGAGTCGACGACCTTGATAACCAGCGCCTCGCTTCCCTCGGCCGGGCTGAATGCGACCTCGAGGTTGCCGGTGGCCGGAATCTCGAACGTGTGATTGGAGTCGTCGGCGCCGGTGGCGCTCTCGAGGAGCGCGTCGCGATTCTTTCTGGCGAGAACGGACGGAGCGGGCAGTGCCAGCGCGAGTGCCACGGCCAAGGTGGCCAGCGAGGCGATTCGGGTTCGTTTCAAGTGAGGGTCCTGATCAAGGTTCGACGCGCTCGTGGCCGAGCGCGGAGTGAGGGGTGCTCGCAGCAAAGCCGTGCGAGCTCGATGGCAGCGCCGGCTCGTAGCCGGTATACGCCGGCAATGAAGGAGACGCCTGCTCGCCCGCTCTCCAGATCCACGGCGCCAGGTCGCTCTCTTCGATGAGCGCATCGAGCGCGGTTGCGTAGTCGTCCGTCGCGTTCGGCGGAACGATGTAGAGCGCGACCGGGCGTGGCACCGTGTCGGACAGCACCGCCGACGCCAGCGGTCGATCGCCCGCCATGTTGTAGCGCAGCAAGCCCCTTGGTGAAGCGTCGACCGGCGTGCGTCAACGCATCGACCAGCTCCAGATCGTGCCGGTGCTCGACCGGAATCCAGGTCGCGCTGGTGAGAACCAAGGCCAACTCTTCGATCGATGCGATGCCCGTCGAGCCCATGCCGAACGTGGCGATGGCAAGCAAATGCGTGGACCCTTCCGCATCCCAAAGCGCCAGGTCGTTGCCGAACCGCTTCAGCATGCGCTTGTGCAGATCTTCGGCCACCATGAAGGGCAAGTCCGGCAGGTGCTTGATGACCAGCTTGTGGCCATAGCGCGAGGGCTCGATCAGCTTGACCTCACCGACCAGCACCATGAGCTTGCGCGCCCCATGGGTCGGCGCCGAGAGCGGCGCAAGGCGAGCCGTGCGGCGTTGAAGCAGCTCGTCCTTGTGGTCGACCGAGAACGTCTCCGGGACGAACAGCAGCGAACCCAGTGCCGCGCCCTTGGTCGTCTTGTTTTCGGCGGCCTGCAACAAGTGCTTGCGCACAATGAACCATGAGCGCTTGCCGGCCATCGCCGGCGACCACCTGCTCAGGCCCGCTTCGTCCCACAAGTAGTGCAGGGTGCCGCGCAGGGTCAGCTTGGCGCCATCCGTGCGAACGCTTTCGGGCTCGAGACCGCTGGCCACCGGCGCCTTGCGGCCTCCGGTCTTGGACAGGCTGAAGTCGAGCTTGAGAGCCGTCACCCCCGACTCGATGTCTTCCTGGATGGCCGAGCCCGCGACTTCGCCCAGGCCGGAGAGTTCGGCAGGCGGCTCGTAGGAGTCGCAGTCGAGTTGGTGCTGGCTGCCTGAATTGGGCATGCGCTTGACGAGGTAGCGATCTCCGCTGCGGGCGACGTACATCGGCACGCCCGCTTCCTGGCACACGCAGAGCGGGCGCAGCTTCGCGGCATGGGCGGCAGCCAGCGCGGCAGGCAGCCGCGGGTCCGCGGCGCCCAGGACCTCATGGTGGAAGCGGAACGCTTGCATGGTGATCTCCTTGCAAAGGGTGGTGGGGGGCTTCTGTGAGGCTCTCAGCCCATCGCCGACGAACGCACCGCCCAGATCGCGCCCAGGTGAAGCGGATAGAAGGCATAGAAGGCCCAGCGCACGCGCGGCAGCTTCAGATCCGCCAGGGAGGCCAAGACGATCAGCGGCAACGCAAGCAGCGCCCAGGCGTTGCGATTGACCAGGTGCAGCGCGGCGAAGCCGATCACCGCCAGACACAGCGCGGACCCGCGCGGACGTCGGCTGTAGAGCCACGCGGCGACCGCGATTGCCAGAATCGCCCACCAGAACTCGACGAAGAAACCACCGAGCACCAACAGCGCCACGCCGCTGGCCACGCGCGTCGCTCCGCCCAGGTCGAAGAGCCACAGGCCCGCGGTGACGAGCGCGAGGGCCGTCATCACATTGAGCGGCCACCAGCCCCAGCCCAGACCGCCCAGGGCGATGAAGGGAATGCTCGACATCGCGGCCGCGGCGGCGAGTCGGGTCAGCACGCGTGGGTAGACGCCAGACGCCAACGTGCCGGGCCGCGCCAGGTTGTAGCCAAGCACCACCGCAAAGACCGGCATGACGACGCGGCCCGCATTGAACAGCGCCGGCACGGCGTCATGCGACAGGTACTTGTTGACGTGGTCGCCGAGCATCAGCAACAACGCCAACCATTTCAGGGCCTCCAGCGAGCCGTTGGCCAGCTGCAGGCGTGGCAGGACGGTGGTGCTCGGGAGCAAGGGTGCCGGCGCCGCGTTGGCTTGCTCGAACATCACCGAACGGGGCTCAACGCTGCGCCGTGCAGGGGAGGGCATGGGCATGTGGACTCGGGAAGCTCGTTGGGATGTCGAGCGCTAGATCGATCGCCCGCTCTCGAGCAACCAGAAAGCCGCGCGGACCAGCATTGACGCGGCGAGCAGGACGAGCGCATGGCGCGCCAGCCACAGCGACATCCAGCGGTAGTCGTCGAAATCGAAGATCGCGCGGTAGGACCGCTTGATGCCTCGATAGAGCAGCCAGGCGGTGGCCACAGTGCCAAGCAGCGCCCCGTGCTCGGGCAGCGTGCGGATCCAGCAGATGATGATCGCGCCGAGTGTCACCGCATCGAGGACGGCCAGCGCGCGAACCAGGGAGCTCCAGAGCGCGACCACGCCTGTGGGCATGCGGTCGACGATGCGCAGCGGGTCGGCCATGACGGGTCCTTTCATTTGCCGGGCAGCGGCATCAGGACGAAGCAGGCGAGGGCGGTCACGACTGATGCCAAAACCGCCGCGAGGATGGCCACGCCGCCATGGACACGCCACGCGGTGGGCTTGACCGGGTCCGAGCGCTCGGCGTCATGCAGCGCGGCGATGAGCTGCTCCACACGCGGAGCAAGCTTCTCGTCGAACATCGCGCCGACCGCCGTTTCGATCGAGGCCACCTGGTCGCGCACGCTGTCTTCGGCCGTCTCCTTGGTCCGACGAACGATGTAGGTCATCGCGTTCGCCTGGGCCTCTGCGGTGAGCTCCGCGATGCGCTGGTCGTAAAACGCCAGCCCGTCCCGCAGCTTGTCGCCCAGGCTTTGCAGATGCGGCCCCAGCCCTTCGAGCCGGTCCGCGAGCCGGTCCATGTCGTCAAAGATCTGCGCATAGACGGCATCGCGCCGGCTGAGCGGGGCGTTCACCGAAACAACGCCGCGTACACGGCGTCCAGGTTCCGACCGCAGGTCGTCGACAGACGCTTGATCGCCAGCCGGTTGATCGCATCGTCCTTCAGCTCGGGCGTGGCCGCATCGCGCACTGCCTGCCGAAAGTCGCTCCGGTCCGCGATCACGCCGGCCAGCGACAGGTCCTCGACATCCTTGATGAGTTCGAACACCTCGTTCTGGTGGATGGTGGCCTGCTCGTCGACCTGAACCAGGCCCTGCGCGTGCAGGCCGAAGATCGACTCGAACTCCTCCTTCACGTCGTCCGTCGGGGCGACCTTGTTGAAGACGACCTTGATCCGTTCGGACTCGACGCCCAGGTGTCGCAGAGCCAGGATGGTGTTGACCGTGTCCGTGGTCTGCTTCTTGTCCTTGACGGTGGGCACCAGGAAGTAGTCGTAGTCCTCGTGGCTGCCGTCGTACTGTGCCATCAGGGAGAGGAAGGTCTCGACGTTCGATGAGCCGACGTCGACGATGGCGGAGTCCATGGCCACCAGCTTGCGCTGCAGGTCGCCGTATCGGGAGCCCTTGACGCGTTCCACATCCAGCCCATCGCCCTCGGCGTCCTGGTTCAGGGTCTCGACGGAGAACACGGGTGCATCCATGCGCGGCTGCAGCAGATGGGCCGCGACCGTGGTCTTGCCGACGTTGCCGCTGAAGTTCAGGACGCAGATTTTCATGGGGGCTTCCTTGAATGGGATGGGGAGCGCATGCCGCGCGCTTTGGCAGTCGCGGCAAAGGCGTCTGAATGCGCCAGCTATTTCGCCGAAGGGTCCTTCTTGCGGCCGTCCTTCGTCCGAGCCTCGCGGCCGATGCGGGCCAGTTCCTTCAGGTCAGGGCGGTGGCGCGCGATGGCGCGCAGGGCGGCGGGGTCGAACGGTGGGGCGGCCACAGGGCGGGCTCCGTCAGGGGTCTCGGTGGCGGGCGCAGCGGCAGGTGTTTCGGACGACGCTGCCGGAGGTGGCGAGGAGGGCGCCGGTGCAGGAGGAGCCGCCGAGGGCGTGGACAGAGCCGATCGCTGGCGCTGTCGAAATCGCTGCAGGTAGCTGGACAGCAGTGCCGGTGTGAGGTCGATCCCTTCGGCCTTCAGGGCGTCGACGACGTGGGCGCGGCTGAATCCTTTGGACAGGGCCGCTTCGATTTCGGGGAGGAGTTCGGCGATGCGCGCGGACTTCGAGCGAGCGCCTTCGGCCTCGATTTCGTTCAGGCGTTCCTGGAATCGACTGGCCGGCTGTGCCGAGTTCGAGTTGATCGACATGTGCATCTCATGTGTTATCTACAGCTCTACTATAGCTATAGAACAGCGCGTTAGAGATCAAAATATGTAATGAAGTGCTATTTAATTGGCGTAGAAATGCATTTCGCAAGTCCAATTGTTGTATTGCATCTGTTCAACTTTAGATGTGTTCCGGTCTCCGCGACCAAGTTGGGACGGAGGGAGGCAAGAGCGGACTGAAGAGCGACTTTCTTTGTAGAGGTCCGGATAGGCTGTGCCGTGCTTGGTGTACTACGTCGCTTCGAGACCGCGACTTGGTCACGACTGAATCACGGGAGGCGGACCGTGATCGAGAAGGGGACAGGCGGGAAACGATGGCCTCTGTGTTGTTGGACCGAGCGGCGGTCTGCGGAGGAGGCGCTGATTGCGGCGCGACGATCCCACAAGGCTTTGGGGCGAAGGGCTTTGCGCAAAGGCGGCGCCGTATGACACGTTAGCTCTATGGCGGAAAGCGCTGGCAACCCAGAGTCATCTCCCAGTCGGCGCAGCGGCGTGGGGATATCCGTCCAAGTGCAGCCGTTGAAGGCGGCCGCGCGTGCAAGCCAGCAGCACCTTGGTCTGATGACAGGAGACTGCCCAATCACGCCCTGCGAGCTGAGAACGGCGGACGGTCGCCCTGCACTCTAAGTGCTGGAGGATCGTCGCGAACTCGTCGCGTACGATCTTGCCGGTCTGCGGGAACAGCCGCAGGTGGCCGAACGACTGGATCGTGGTTCGCCGGTCGATCGCCAGAGGCTCGACGCCGGCCAAGGCGAAGTCCAGCGCCTCGTCGTTGACGAACAGGTCTTGGGGGCGCAGCCGGAATACCTTGGCAACGGCAGGCAGGCCGCGGATGTCGTCCTCGGCATCGAACGACACCGTTGCGGCCTCGACGATGGCGGCGGTCTTGAAGACGTGCCAGTTGGTGAGGAGCACGCCCGGCGCGACCAGGAAGCCGGTGGCGTAGCCCTCGCCAACCTTCGGGCCGAGATCGACGTGGATGCGTCCCACGGACCGAGCCGCCAACTTGCCCATCTCGAAGTATCGGATGGGCATCAAGTCGTCGTCCTCGACGATCTCTTCGAAGAAGACCTGTCCGTCCAAAGGCAGGTAGCGCGACCCACTGAAGTTGAAGCGCGCCGCATTCATCCTGGCTTCGGCGGCCGAGCTCTTGACGAGCGCCTGAACCTGTCGCCACTTGTCGTAGCGGATGGCGGTCGCGGTCAGGTCGGAAAGAACTGTGGCGTCAGCCGACATCCCCAATTTCGTTGAGGTCGCCCCGACGCTGAGTCCTGCCGCGGCGTGTGCGCCGTTCCTCTCGACTCAGCAGGGGCGATTGGCAGCAGGTCTCGCGGAAGGCCAACGAGGAGGTCGATCCACTCGGGGCCGAGCTGATCAGCTGCCCACACTGTATTGGCAAAGGTGAGGTTGACGATCACGGCTGCGTGACGTGTTCGGGAAACGGAGAGCTGCCTCGCGTCTACTATGAGCGTTTGGAGTAGTCGACGCGCCTGACGCGCCACTCTCCCCAACGCGGCACGGATGTCGCGTTTTGCGGCGCACGTCTGAGTTGCACGTGCTCAACGGGGTCGACGCGCAGCCGTAAGATCATGCCAATGAATGCCACGCTGAACCCGTCCAGAGCTTGGACAGCGCATGTCGGGCCAGGAGTCGGTGATGCGCGCTGAAGCACCTGTCGAGGGTCAACGATGACGTTCGCTTCAACGGTCGACGATCGCTGGATGTCCGTCGGACTGAACACCGTTCTCATTCCTGAACGCCTGTTGATCGCGCACGCCCGTGGAGAAGTGCTGTTCATCACCGGCGCCGGCACGTCGATGTCCTCGGGCTTGCCGGATTTCCGAGATTTGGTATTGAAGGCCTACAAGGCCCTGGATAGCAGCACGCACGCCGTGCTCAGCTCAAGACCGCCAGCCGACGGATCCCTCCGACCGCCGTCTCAGCTGACCGACAAGCAGCTCGCCGAGGTCAGCCGCTTCGATCGGGGCGACTACGACGTGGTTCTCGGGATGTTGGAGCGGAGGATTGACGGACAGGCGATCGGCAAGCTGCGCCCAGAGTTGGGAAGGCTCCTGCGGACGACAGTAGGTCCTTCCGGAGCCGAGTTGGACGCGCGTCCGTCGGAGCTGCATCGTGTCCTGATGCGACTGGCGGACCGGGGTCATGCCGTCACGATTGCGACGACGAACTTCGATCGGCTTCTGCAGGCCTCGACTCAGCGAAAGGTTTCGACGCATTCCCTCGGAGGCATCCCGAGGCCGGGTCGTGGAACCGAGTTCGCGGGGGTACTTCACATCCACGGCGTGCTGAACAGCGATTTGCAGCAGCCCTCTGAATTCATCGCCACCGATCGAGACTTCGGCGAGTTCTATCTGCGACGACGCGTGGTGCCCGACTTCATCTACGACGCAGCGCGCCTGTTCAATCTGGTCCTGGTCGGGTACAGCGCGAATGACGCGCCTATGCGATACCTTCTCAATGCAGTGGCGGCTGATGGTCTGCGCTTCGACGACCTCAAGGAGAGGTTTGCATTCGTCGCGTCTCCCGTTCCAGCTGAGCCTACGCTCGAGGATTGGCGAAGTCGTGGCATCACGCCCATTCCCTATGAGCGTACCGCGGCGCATGCGCAGCTGGTGAGCACGCTCAAGTGCTGGTCGGAGCTGTCCGCGTTCAATGGCGACCCACGAAAGATCGAAAGACTGATCAAGCGGATCGTCGGGACCCCACGCAAGGTGGCCATTGACGCCGACCGTGACTTGTTCGATCACCTCATCCGGCGAGGGTCCGGCATTGAACGACAGCATCTGGCCAAGATCGCCTCGGAGGCAGGTGCCGACTTCGACTGGCTCGACGCGGTCCTAGATATCGAGCTCGAGCCGCGGCGCGGGGGTGGCGCTCGATGACCCTTTCCGTTCACCTGTTGTCGGACGCCGACAGGGCTGTTGTTGGCACGACAATCGCCTTCATCGACAAGCGAATGTCTCAGGGCTCGACCCTCGACTGGGCGATGCGGCTGGGGGTCGGCGATGTGGCCCAGCGAGTCGCATTATTGCGGGTGGTGAGCCATCCGGGACATGTCATCGACGAACCGTGGCGATCGGGCTGGCGGACATTGGAGGAGAGCTGGCGAGAGCAACGGGACATCCCAGAAGCCCGCGGCGATGTGTATCGCGCCAGCGCACGCCTCAGTGCAGGCGAAAGGTCAGGCGCACTGGTTGCTGTCATTGTTGACTTGGTACGCCCGGTTCTCAAGGTCGAGCCGCTGTCCGAATTCGACCGCAGTGTTCGTTCCGTTCGTTCGAAGCCACGGTCGATGAGAGACCTCATGTCCGTTTCTCTCAGCAGCGGCGACGTGCTGTCTCCTGCCGACCTTGGATTGAATCGGGTCACCGACATTCCCTTCTTGATCGAACTGGCCCATGGGTTGGATGCCGCACTGACCAAGGCAATGGACATCGGACGGCGTCTGCTGGACTACGACGATGATCGACCGTGGCGCTTGGGCGAACTCAGGCGGGCGTATTTCGTGGCCGAACCGGATCGCCAGGCTGGCGAGCACGAGCCGGACGAGTTCGGCTCCGGGATTGCACCTTCGGTGAAGCTTCTGCATGCGACCGCCGCGCGCGTCCTGGAGCTCGATCACAAGACCGCCTCCGCGATGTTCGGACACTGGCGGCATGTCGGCGACCTCGTTCATCGGCGACTGTGGGCCGCGCTTGCAAGGTCCCCGGACTTCGCGCGCATTGCTGAGGTCGCTGAGTTTCTGTCGTCAAGAAGCTTGCGCGAATTCTGGGATATCCACTACTTCCCCGAACTGGCCGAGCTTCGAGCGCTGCGCTTCGACGAATTGCCGTCTTCGACCCAGCACACTCTGCTTGCTCGCATCCGCCGCGGACCACCGGCACGGCAGTGGCCACGGAGCGCCCCACGTCCGGACGTTGCCAATGCGCGTCAGTATTGGCGTGTGCGTGAACTGCGGCGCGTTCAAGTTGCAGGGCAGGCCCTACCCAAAGCAGATGTGTCCTGGCTCAAGGATCAGCTGGATGCATTCCCTGACCTGCGCGCGATGTCGCGAGTGGATGAAGGTTTCATCGGAACCGCCGAGGCACAGATGGTCGCGGCGGACCCGGACGAAAAGTTCAATTTCCTGCATGGCCAGCAGCGGCTTGAGGCACTGGAAGGCGCGCTGTCGCTGTCGCGTGAGCCCCGACGAGATGACCCGGGACGCAGAGCAGTCGACTGGATCGCTGCCTCAGGGAACGGCGAGAAGGTTGTGGCGGACCTTGAGTCGACGACTCCTGCGCAGTTCCCGGCGGTGTGGGAAAAATTCGGTTGGCTCGTGTCTCCGCTTACGCCATCAGGCTCACACGCGAGCGCAGCCCATGCCTCGCTCGTCGACCGCGTCCTGACGCTGCTGGAGTCTCTCCCGCACGAGACGGTGCAGAAGTCCATTTGGGGGATCTCGCACTGGCTCGACGCCTGGAAAGGGGGTGCCCAAGATCTCGCGAAGCTCGCGAGGGTATGGCTGCATCTGTGGCCGATCGCCTGCGCGTCGACCGAGATTGCCCAAGCCGACGACGAAGAGCCATCTCTGAGCGTCGTTGTACAAACCAGTGCGGACGAGCCGCGTGATCTGGACACCCTCAATACACCTGCCGGGAAGCTCGTTGGTGTGCTGCTTGCGTCGTGTCCGTCCCTTCAAGGTCCCGATGACCGACCATTTGCGAACAACGATCTCCGCGCAATGCGGGACGCGGCGGTCGCAACTGATGGTCGCCGCGTCCGGATGATTGTCCGGCATCGCCTCACCGAGCACCTCGCCTATTTTCTGCGTGCCGATCCCACGTGGACCCAGGCCAACCTGATCGATCCTTTGCTGAGGCCTGGCCCGGAAGTCCTTCCTCTCTGGCGCGCTGTGGCGCGCCAGACGCGATCGCGCGAAGTGCTGCGCATTCTTGGCACCCAAATGGCTCTGCGTGCAGCGGACGAGCGCCTCGACCGACGATCGCGCGAGGGGCTTGCGTTCAACGTTGTCGTGGAGACACTGCACGCGCTGCAAGACCGCCGTGCTCCTGAGATCGCTGATCACGCCGTGCAGCAGATGCTGCGGTCGCTCGACGACGAGGTGCGGGCGCACACTGCCAACACGGTCCAGCGTTACATTGCCGGCGTCTCGGATCCGGCGAAGGAGGCGGATCACCGCAACTCTCCGGAGCAGGTATTCGATGCCGCTGTCAGGCCGTTCCTGGAGACGATTTGGCCACAGGAGAGAACGCTCGCCACGCCAGGCGTGGCGCGCTCCTTTGCCGACCTTCCTCACGCTGCGCGCGAGCGATTCGCTGAAGCTGTCTCAGCCATTGAGCGCTTCCTCGTACCTTTCGATGCGTGGTCGCTCATGGAGTACGGACTGCACGATCTGCGGGCGACGGATGCAAAGTTGTCGATCATCGATACCCCGGACAAGGCACACGCCCTTTTGCGACTGTTGAATGCGACCGTTTCGGACTCCGAGGGTGCCGTGGTGCCATCAGACCTGGACGCCGCGCTTGAACAGATTTCAAAAGTCGCCCCTGCTGTCGACGGGCAACAATCATTCCGGCGTCTCGCGGTGTTGTCTAGACGCTGACAGCACCATCGCTGCTAATTTTCACCCCGAAGTGATCCGGGGGGTGCGGCAGAATTCTTGGACTGGTTAAGCGGATATTCCGAGGCTCCTGCGGTAGTCCACAGGGCTGAGGGCACCGAGAGAGATCTTGATCCGACTGTGGATGTACCAGCGGATGTACAAGTCCGCGGCGTGGATGAACTGCTCGATGGTCGCGCACTGCCAGTTTCGCGGGTAGAACAATTCCGTCTTCAATCGGCCGAAGAAGCCCTCACACGCCGCGTTGTCTGGCGAGTATCCCTTGCGCGACCTCGAGCGCACCAGTCGCGCATTGACGATGCGTTGAAGCCAGCAAAGGAGCTCTGGACCGCACGGGTTAGTACCCATCTTCGGTTGAATGTCCGCTTGCGCACTGAGCTGTTGTTCGAAGGACTTGTGGCGAACGGCTGCAATCAGTCTCGACTCGAGATTCGCGTGGGCCGTAGAGTACAAGGTTCTTGCCCATGCCGGCAACGATCAGCGCCATGCCGACCCACATGTCGGTGTCCATCGGCATGTCGGCGAGGACGACACCGTCGTTGCGGCCCATCCAGAACATCGGTAGGTGGAGCAGCAAGCGGGCCGTCACTGCCACGATGGTCTGGGTTCGGCCATCGCGCGAGATGTTCAGGTGTTGGCGTGCGTTGGCAATCCGCCGTGGACGTGCTCCATACGATGACTCCACTCACGATGCTGGAGAAGAACTCATGGACGCGTATTCTCTCAAGACGGCCTGTTGGCGCGCGCCGACAGCGACCCCGGCCGATCCCCGCGGTGCGCGCACGGCGAGTCGGGAAATCTGGCTGATGCTGTTGCTTTGACAACCGCGTTGGTCGGATTTGCGATGTCATTGATCCACGCGGCATAGGTCCATGGGCAGCGGCCGAGGCTCCCTCAATCAACTTGACGGTGTCCATCCGCGAAGTTCCATGAGACGACGCTGGTCGAATTTCCTTCAGCCAGGACTAAGCAGCGGTCAGAGTCGTCCTCGCAAGCGACGGCCCGTGGGTAGAAATCATGACGTTCGCTCGCACGAAGATCAACGTACCGTCGATGAGGCCGTGTGCCTTGATCGGGCGCCCGAGGCTCGAGCTCGGCCTGGGCGATGCGTTGATGACACAGCGCGCCGTGCTGGTTTGTGCCGCGGCCGGCTTCGGCAAGACAACCGAGCTCGCGCGCCAGGTATCGCTCTTGCCGGAAGGCACGGCTGTCGCCTGGGTCAGCTGCGACGAGGGCGACTCTTCATTGCAGTGCTTCGATGCGTGCTGGCCGGACTCGAGCCCTTCGACGTCCCGTGGCGGACCGACCCCGATGTGCTGATGCGACTCGCGGCGGAAGCGCCCACAACGAATCAGTTGAGACAGATCGCCGCTCAGGTGATCAACGCCCTGGACGCATGCGACGTGCCTCATGGCGTGATCGTCATCGATGATTTGTAAGCGCTCAATAAACCGCATCCTTGAATTGGAGCTCGATGGCTGAGAGGCTACGTGCACACATAGCAAGGTGGGCGCGTGATGACAGAGGAACTCGAGGCGATTGCAAAACGGCTGGTCGTACGCCAGAAGCGTGATGGCCGAAGCGTGTACGACCCGCAGGCGAAGGCCGAGCTATTGAGCTTGGCGCGGCAGCCGGGAATGTCGCTGGCGAAGATTGCTCGGGCGTGCGGCATGAACGCCAACGTGCTGAGCAACTGGATACGTCAAGCCGAGGGCGGCGCGGACACTGCGGCCGCGACTGGCGGCGAGGTCATCGACATGGCGGTGCCGGCGTTTGTGGCGATGAAGGTGGAATCGTCGCCACAGGGGCAAGCGCCATTGCCGGGATGGGAGCTGCAAGTACGGCTGCCCAATGGCGTGAGCCTGGATGTGCGTGGTCATGGGATGGACGGCGCGCTCAAGCTGATCGAGGCACTCGGGAGGCTGCGGTGTTCCGTCTCGACGAAGCCCTGAAGGTCTACCTGCACCGTGAGCCGATCGACTTCCGGCTGAGCATCAACGGGCTGGCGCTGCTGGTGGACAAGGCGCTCGGCCTGGATCCGTTCGCGCCGTGCGTGTACGTGTTCGGCAATCGCCGGCGCAACCGCGTGAAGATCCTCGGCTGGGACCGCAACGGCTTCTGGCTGCTGCTCAAACGACTGGAGGAAGACCGCTTCACCTGGCCGCTGGCGCAGGCGGTCCCGGTGTTGACGGTGGAGCAACTGCACTGGCTGCTCGAGGGCATCGACATCGGTGTCGTGCAGCGCCACCCGAAGCGACTGTACGAGAGCGTGTCCTGAGCGACACCACTCTATGGGTTGGTTGCGCGCGGTGGGCATTGTTACGGACCGATGCGAAGATTGCGATCACGCTGGCGCACGCGATGATGACAATGCGCGCCGATGGTTGGTCGCATTGCCGTCGGTACTTCCACGAGGCACTCCAGGCGTTGCCAAAGGACAAGCGCGGACCAGAGCAATTGCCCGCGCGCTTCATCGAGCTCATCGGCCGGCTGTACAAGGTCGAAGCCGAAGCCCGGCGGGACAATCTGGACGCTCAAATGCGCCAGCAACAGCGAACGCTGCACAGCGCACCGGTGCTCGCGCAGATCGAGGCTCTGGCGCTGCAGCATCTGCACGGCGTGTTGCCCGGCAGTCTGCTGGGCAAGGCGCTGCACTACCTCACCGCGCAGTGGCCCAAGCTCGTGCGCTACGTCAAAGACGGTCGATACCCGATCGACAACAACCCCTGCGAAAACGCGATCCGTCCGTTCGTCGTCGGGCGCCGCAACTGGTTGTTCGCCGACACCGTAGCCGGCGCCAACGCCAGCGCCAACCTGTACTCGCTGCTACAGACCTGCCAGGCCAACAGGATCGACGGCTACCGATACCTCAGGACGCTATTGGTGGAGTTGCCCAAAGCGAAAACCGCAGACGACTTCGAAGCCCTATTGCCTTGGCGCCTCGTGCCGAGCGAGCGCTGAACCACGGGGACACAGCGCGCAAGGGCGCGGTCTATTGACCGCTTACGTTGCGAGGACAGGCGATCCTTGACGACGCCGTGCAGCGCACGCAACATGTGATGTAGCTCGCTTCGCGCATCGCGGGCTCGGCATCCCAATAAAGATCGCCCTTCGCAGGCCACAACTACTGGCGCGGCGCAGTCCCTTCGAGCTTATCGTTGCTGCCGACGGCCGACGTAGTCGCATCTGTCGCCACCGCGTTGGACGTGAACACGGAACCACCGCTATAGGTGAAGAACATTCGCCGCTCGCCCTGCGATACGTAGATGCGGTGTGACAGAAAGAATTCGATTCCCACCAGCATCTCCACATTGTTGAGGTAGAAATCCGCCACGCGCAGCCGGCTGTTGCGAACGGTCTCGCCGCCGATCTGGACCTCGGCAACCGGCCCGTGCCAAGTCGGAAGCGCAGTAGCGTCAATGCCGCTCATCATCGTGGTCGGCGTCATGTCCTCGCGGCGCATGCCGGCCCGGTAAGCAAAGCCGAGAGATAGCACGCTTGTCGCACCGGTGTCGAACAGCGCGCGAGCCTTGCGGCCGTTGATCAGCACGGTACCGGTGATTGCCGGGAAGTGTGCGCCGCGCGTGTCGCGGTCGAGCTCAAGTTCGGAAACCGGCGTGTCCCCAGCCCAATATGCGAAGTCCATCTCGTCGCAATCACCCTCAGGGAACATCAGCCGAACCGCGCCGTGCGCGAGGTCGTACTCGGCGTCAGTGAATGCGAGAAGGTTGCGCCCCAGCAGCCCCATTTCGCCGCCGCTGAATTCGTTGGCCACGACAAGGAACTCGATGTTTGGAAGATCGTGCTTCAAAAAGTGCAAATGCTCCACGCGCGTCATGCGCGCGGCCGCCTTGCCGCCCAGGCCGAGCACTTCCATGTTGTGCGGCAAGGCTTCGGTACGAAGGCCGAGCTGCGCCGCAGCGGTTACGGTCAAGCTGCTGTAGAAGGCGCCGGTGTCGAGCACCAGTGGGACGTCGGTCTCGTTGATCCGGACGGTCACGATCGCGGTCTTGCCTTTCATCGTCACCGGCATCTCGACGGCCTTCAGCCGGCACACCGTCTTCGCGGCTGCGTCGCCGAGCGCGGCCATCGCGAGCAAGCAACCCACCAGGCCACCTACCAACCAGCACCGTGAGAGTGATCGCATCGGGTAGTCGGTAATATTCGTGGTCATGCGCCTCCCTCAGAGGGCAGCAAGTGTGCCACGTCGAGATGCGATCGCGCCCACGCGCGCAGGAATTGCGTCACGGGGATACCTTCCTGATGGCGTACGAGGTCTGCTTGTCCAGGCGCATCAATCAGGCATTTCCGGAGGCGGTGACTACACGAGAGAGCAATTTCAACCTTCTAGATGAACTCGGATGCGACGGCGAGCTCGTTGCGCGCAAACTGCGCAGCAGCGTCGGAAGCGCGCACGGGAAGGTGCGAACTCGCTGTGCGATGGCCATTCCTCAATGACCGCTCTGGGTGCAAGCGGACGTGCAACAAGAGCGAGTTCAATCTCTGCAATCAGTCTGCTGCGTCATGTCTCGGCCTGAGGTATCGATCGCGCCCCGCGGAGGGCGTCGCTACAGCCACTCGGGGACAGTTCACCCTTTAGCTTTCGCGCTTGGACAACTCAAGAAGACTCCATCTCCCACTCAAATGCCGTCCAGCCGCTCTGTTTCCTCAGCATCGTCCATCGCTGCCAATCCAGCACTCTCATCCGTTCCCACGCGGCGGTCGCGACATTGAGTGACCATGTGTCGATGTTCTCCGCCATTGTGCGATCGCTCCCGTGCCGGAGCTCGCCGCCGCTGACCACGATGGTCTTTCCATCGTCTGCGAGCTTTGCACCGTGGCCATGGATCCAACTGGGCGCATCACCGGTTGCCGCGAAGGGCTCGATGACCATCGTGTCGACCTTGAGTCGGAAGACCGGCGTCGAGCCGGCTATGCGGTCATGCCGATACCCAGGGCACCCGATCGATGCGAAGCCGCTTGGTCGACACCGGAAACGCGTGAATATTCGTCGAAGGCGGACTCGCCGGCCTCAGTTGTCCCAGGTATGGACATGAGAATCGTCGTTTGCCGTCTCGATCGCTTTCCATGAGATTTCTGCTCAGTTTCCGGGGGTTGGTGCTTGTCGCTTTTCCCCTGGCGTTGTTGATGGCGACCGATGCACGCGCCGTGGATCCATGGAGCTGCCCGAGCTCGAAGTTCACCTTGTGCCCTACGCGCGCCACACCTTGGAAATTGTTTTCTGTGCCACAACAGCCGATCGCAAAGGTCGCGTTGGTTGTTCAGGTCTTCCAGCACGCGTCGGGTAGCGCAAGTTCCGATGCGCTGGCATCGACGGGGGACCAAGGGGACGAGCCACTTCGCCTAATGGCGGAGCAAATGGCCCGCGTGATGAGCGCAAACGGCGTTCCGACCCGGTATGTCGGCCACGTGCTGCGCCGCGCCAAGGCAATCACGTTGCCGGGCATCGATGCCGACGCCTTTGTGCTGATGTTGTTTCCGAACGGTTCGATCGGAGGCAACGGCGTCGTCGACTACATGGCCCTGTTGTATGCGCCGGGAAACCTGGTGCAGCCCGTCTTCGAGGGCTTAGTTCAACTCGACATGAAATTGCGATCCATCCAGGACACCTCGACCAAGGGATTGGTCAGCGCTCTTGCCGAGGCCGGCTTGTTCGATCGGGTGGGCCGATCCGTGGTACCTGTCTCGCGGTTCGGCTCCTGACGACTCGTTATCGCTTTCTTAGCCTTTCCTACCTTCCAAAAATGTCCATGTTCACCATTGCTCGTACCGTCGCCTCCATTGCCTCCGTCGCCATCGTCGGCCTGTCACTCACCGCCTGTGGGCTGAGGCCGCTGACGCTGGTCGCTCCAAAGGATGGGGCGAAAGTCGTTGTATCCGGCATCGATGTTGAAATCTTCGACGTTGGCGTCGGATCACCCACCCTTGCTCAGGGCAAGCAGGACAAGGACTTCTATGTGCCTGAGCAGAAGATTATTGAGCGCCTCCCGGCCAAACTGATGGCAGCTGGCGTCCCGGCTCGCGCGAAGCTCGTTTCGATTCTCCCTGGCGACCCGGTACCGACGCCAAACCAGGTCTTCGGCGCGACGCCGGCGAACGTGGTTCTCGTTCTCAGGAAGCTCAACTCCGAGACGATCTGCACCACGACCTGCAACACGAGCACTTGGTACCGGGTCAGCCTCCAGGATCGTCAAACGGGCACCGAGCACTGGGCCTCGCGACTTCACCTCGGCAGCACGGAGCATGGCCTCGAGATCAATATGCGAGGGATAGGCATCTTCGTGGATCAGGTCGTCTCTGAGTTGCAGAAAGTCATAGTAGTCAAGAGCTAAGAACGGCCAGCGCCGTCTCTGCGATGCGGTCATGCCGTCGTGCCCGACAAAGCACTAGCAAGACTTCGACGACGAGGCCCAGGCTACGCGCCGCCGCAGCGGGTCCGCTTGAAGAAGGGCGGCTCTCAACGCCTTTGGCTTCACCGTTGGTCGGGCAGTTCGTCGTGCGGGGCACCGACAGATTGTGCGCAATCACCATGACCTGACGACGGCTCCTGGTGGGACGATCGAAGGCCGCTTTCTGCGTGATAGAAATTCGAAGGAGGTTCATACATGTCCTTAACTACCCGCTTCGCAGCGCTGTCCGTTGCGTCCACTTTGTCTCTTGCCGGTTGCGGTGGGGGAGGCGGTGATACCGCCCCGAGTTCGCCGTCGTACGTGATTGCCTCAGGCTCGTTCCCGTTGTATGCCGGGTATGTCAAGCGCCTGCAGGCGGGGTCAACGGACAACCTTGTCGTCTCCGGAGACTGCCAGGGCACCGCGACGCTGACAGTTGGAAAGACGGTACCCGCATTCTTTGAGGGCATCGCGGGCTATTCCGCCACTCAGGTGATGACGCTGGCCTTGTCGAATTGCAATGCCTCAACCATTCCGATTCAACTGCCTGTGGTGTGGGCAGCAGCTGGCAATGGGGTTGCCTATTTCGACAGCAACTTCACGCCTATTGGGTCGGACAGCACAGGCGTCGAGTACTCGGACGTACGCAGGGTTCCACCACCGGTGCCACTGGAGACGGCAATGAGGGTCGACACTGAGGCTTCTAGTTTTAGCGTGCACTGGCTGGATACGGATGTCTACCTGGACAGCACCAAGACGGCGAGTCCAGGCACCCGTTCGCTGACGTACCTTGCATACCCCGCCACTTTCGCCGATACGGCGACCGTTTTCTTCTATTCCCAGGATTACCGATACGCGGTGAATCACGTGGTTCTAAACACGACCACGCAATACCGGATCGCGCGGGATGGCACGCTGACGCTCATTGACATTGACATTGACGTCGAGGTCGTGGCGACCGGTACGCTTCATTTGGTTTTCACCAAGGTCTGATCGAAACGGTGACGGGAAGCGGATGAACGCCCGGAACCATTGCATCGTGCTCGGGACAATGAAGGGGCGCGATCCTAGCTGAGGGCTCTGGCCGCGTCAACGCGGTGCGATCAGCTCGAACGTCGGCTGCTGCTCGGAGCATTCGGTGATCTTGCCGCGCCGGAGGGACGCCAATGAGTCTTTTGGCCGCAACTCGCCGATCGGTTTGGGGAAGACCGTTGTTAGTGTTTTTGGGAGGGCGGCTTTCGAGTACGCTGCTTGATATGCGAGATCCCACCCGAATCGACGACGTTCCCGCTGCGCTGCGCGCAGCGTGGTTGGAATTCCCTGATCTACGGCTTGCGCAGTTGTCGTGAACGCCCTTCTTCTTTCGATAGCGCTCTCGTTCTTCCTTTGCGCCACTTGCGCCGCCCAGACCGGACAGGCATGAGTACAAGCCGGCTCTCGCGCAAATCGATTGGCTCGACAAGTCCGCTCGTCAGCAGCAGTTGATCGACGCCGTCTACACCAAGTCCGTGCAATGGGACTATGAGAATGAGTACCGCGTTGTTAGTGGGCAGCGAGCCGCCACTGCATTTCCGTTTGAGGCAAGAGCACTCGTTGGCGTCGTTCTCGGAATGAGGGCCGGGGCGCCCGAGGTTCGAAAGGTCCTTGATTTGTGCGAGGCTCGACAGAGTGCGGGTTTGCCCCGTGTCAGATTATTCAGGGCAGGGCCGCGGCCGGGTTCGAATGAACTGCAGATCCTTCGCTTTCAGTCTCAGTGAAGCTCGTCGCGAGTCTATTTAGATCAGGACCGGATCGGCACTCGTCGACCCTTCCGGCCCAGCCTTGAACAGATCGAGAGGCGCAAGCCCCACCAGTTCCTGTGCCTCTTCGACCGTGCCGAACAGCCAGCGATCGACCTTCTCGAACTCAACAGGCACAACCGCCCGTTTGTCCTGCATGTGCGGCGGTCGCTTCGGATCGGGCTTATGCATCCGGTTCATCAGGGGATGCTCATCCGCGTTGATCGTGAGCATGGTGTAACTCTCGTGGATTTCGCCAGTGGCCTTGTCGGTCCACGTGTTCCACATCCCCGCCAAGCCCCACGGCATGCCGTCTCCGCGCTCGAATGCCCAGCGGATGTGCTTGCCTGACTCCCAGTTTGGTTCGAAAAACACCGCGGCTGGGATGATGCAGCGCTGACCGCGAGACCACGGCAGTTTGTAGCTGGCCTTGTCGAGCAGCTCTTCGGAGCGCGCGTTGCACGTCGCGTACTTCAGCTTCGGCTCCTTGGCAAACCAGGGGATCAGGTTCCACTGACCCATGACCAATTCGCGCTCCGGCTTGGTCCAGCCCTTGGCGGCCCGAATGAACGGCGCCTGATAGCCGGGGAACACGTCAATGGGGTCGGTTTTGCCCTTCCATGGGTTCTGCCGGCCGACGTGCCACGCGCGCTCGATAGCAGCGGTCTCGGGCGAGATGTAGCGAGTGCACATGCGGCAACTGTAAATGGCTTTGCTACCTCTGCGACCGTGATACCCAACGGTCTGACCCGAGTTGGCGGCATCGCCCTACAGCAGAGGATGCGGATTTCGCCGAATCTAGGTTTCGGCCGCACTGAGCGGTCAGCACCCGGACTCCACGCGTTCAACCTCAAGGAGACTCACATGAGCTGGCTCAATGCTTCACTTCCCATCTGGATCATCGGCGCACCTCTGGTCTATGCCATCTTCGACTGGATGCGCACCCCGAGGGCGACCACCACGTATGACGCTCGCCGCGGACCTATCCCGGGGTGATGCTCGTGACGGTCCTTACCGAAGCTCAGTGGATCGACAAGTTCCTGAGTTCTCTGGGGCCGCGTCTACCTGACATGAGGCTCGCGCAGGCAAGCGAGTGGGCGCGGTTGATGTACGCCGAAGCAAACGATCTGGACCCGTATGAGGCCGCGGAGATCTTCGCGCTCGAGTTGCCGCCAGGCGATGTGTACCCAGAGACCTGAGTGGGTCTAAGCGCGCCGAACAACCAGCGGGGCGGACAGCCCAAGCCAATGCGCGTGCAGCCGCTCTAACTTTGCGATCTCGTCGGCCAGAGAACCATCGGGCTGCGACGCAACGCCGCGCTGTAGCTCAAGCATCTCGCGCTTGACAACCAGGGCATCGGCCGCGCGCTCCCACAGAGCATACGCAGCCAAAAGCTCAGCAGTGTCCATGTCGGTCATCTTGATCCGCGGGGGCTGATTCCGAGCTGACCGAACGCAAATGACGCGCCCGGCCGACATACCAGGGGTCGCGCGGTCACTTGTCGGGCTTCTTTGGCTCAGCCTCTGCCGGCCCAAAGAACTCATCCCAAAGCGTGTCCGGCTGGGTCTCGGGATCGTCGCTGACCTCGGTCCCTCGCAACAGGTCGAATGATGACCCGACCCAGTTGCTCGAGCCGCCTTCGATGGTCTCCTGCGGGGCAGGCCGAGCAGGGGCAAGCGGGTCCACCCATTCGCCCATCGGGGCGCTTGAAGTGATCCGCCACACGAGGCGCTTCGCGATGACCCTCGGTTTGGTTGCCATGCTCACACACTACGTGCAATTGCTGCAACGCACAACACCGTTCGACATAAACAGCGCGCTATGCGTCCGAGGGCCGCGATCGCAAACTTCAATCACTCTGGATACTGTGCTTATGTACAGTTATTCGTCTTCACCACCCCGGAGACGATCATGGAAAACATCCCCGCAACGCACTGGATCAGCCGCTGCTCTGAACGCCTGCAGCAGCAGTGGCCGACCATCGACCCCACGCGCCTTGACGACCTGGCGCTAGACCTCTCGCTCGATCCGAATCTGCGCACGCTCGAGCCGAAACGCGCGGCCGTGGAATGGTTGCGTCAAGGCATCCCGATGGCGTCGTGAGGCCGCCATGAAGCGCGTCGAATTCTGGAAGTGGATGACGTGGAACAACCAGCGCACGAAGATGACGCGGACCCGCTACGTGATGACCGAGGAGGAGGCTTTGCGCCGGCACGGGGAGGCGATCAGAGTCGAAGGAACGTGCGAAGTCCGCGAGCTGCCCGAGACGGCAGAAGAGTTGCGGGCGGAGACGACATCCCCGAAACTGCCGGGGAGCGCTCGGCGGCACGTGGGCTAACAGCGAGAGCGCTAGGATGTCTCCCCTGTGCTTCTAGCTACTGCTCGCGATGGCCGATCAACTAGCCGAATCCGAATGGATCGCTCGCTTCGTGGACGAGGCGCTGGGATTGTTTCCCTTCGCGCCCCGTGATCACGTCACAGCGGCTGCCAAGAACGGCTTCCTCGCAGGGGCTGAGCCGTCACCCGAGAAGGCCGCGTTTGCCTACGTGGATTCGATTGTCGATCGAATACTTCATCCCCCGCATTGATGACGGACGAGCGAATGAGATTGCCGCAGTCACTGGAATTTAGAGCTTTAGCGCGCTATGTTGCTTGCGGAAAGGGGGACTTCGCATGTCTTCTGACTACAGCAGCATCGTCCGCGTCGGCGTTGATCTGGCAAAGCATGTCATCCAGGTGCATGCCGTTGATTCGGCAGGACGACCGGTTGTGGTCAAGCAGCTCACCAGGGCAGCATTCATGGGCTGGTGTACCCGACTACCCTTCGGGTGCATCGTCGCGATGGAAGCAACGACGGGGTGCCACTACTGGGCGCGCGTATTGGAGGCAACTGCCGTAGACGTTCGACTCATCTCTCCGTCGTTCGTCACGCCCTATCGCATGCAAGGCCCCGGCGGAAAGAACGATGCGAACGACGCAGAGGCCATCTGCGAAGCAGCTGCCCGGCCTCGCATGCGCTATATCGCAGCCAAGACGCCCGAACAGCAGAGCTGGCTTACCGTGCATCGTCTTCGTGACGGCTACATCAAGGAGCGAACTGCAACGATCAATCGCATTAAGGGCATCTTGCTTGAATTCGGGATCGTCATGTCCGCGTACAGCGCGAAGGTCTCGACGGAGTTGAAGAGCATCCTAGCGGACCCGGCGTCAGGGCTGCCCCGCCTTGCAATTGAAGGACTCGAGCAGTGCAGGCTCCACCTCGATATGGCAGCCGAACACGTCAAGTGGTGTGACCGGCAGATTGCGCGGCACGCCCGGGAAGACGAAGTAGCCCGACGCGCGCTCTCTGTGCTCGGCATAGGCCCGTTGGGGGCGTCCGCCCTGGCTGCCACGGTTGGAAACTTCGCACAGTTTCGCAATGGGCGTCAGTTCAGCTCATGGCTTGGACTGGTCCCGCGCCAACATTCCTCCGGAGGGACCATGAGACTCGGGCGAATCACCAAGCGCGGGGACGCGTACCTTCGACAGCTCTTGATTATGGGCGCACGCAGTGCTCTCATCGTCGCACACAAGCATGACGACCCAGTGTCGGTTTGGGCTGTTCAAGTCAGGGAACGAATTGGCTGGGCAAAGGCCAGCGTGGCTCTTGCCAACAAGAACGCCAGGCGCCTCTGGCGCTTGTCGACACCCGTAATAGCATGCGCCAGCGACTGATCGCGGTTGGCTGGCTCAACGTCCCTCGTTGACGGGCTTGCGCCCAGGGCGGTCGGAGCACTCGCTGTGCACAAGGCCGCGGGAACGCGGCGTCAGTTGTTCTGAGTCCGACTACAGCTACATCGAGCTGAGGTACGTGATGAACTACAAGCGCGGTCAAAACATTGAAGACCCGACAGTCGAGCTCGGAATCGGGGGCTTGTCACGGCCGCGTGCCTGACGTCACCAGTATTGAGCAGACTGCCGGTGCATTTTTCCCTTCTTTGCTTCGGGGGTCAGCGTGTGAGGTTTGACGAAATTCAGGGTCGAATGGACGCAGTTGCGAGGCCGAGCTAGGAGTCTGGGCGGCAGAAGGATTCCAGAATGACCGTACGAATTTCAACCTCTCAGAAAAGCGCAAGAGCGATTTTTTTGAAGGCGCGAAGGGGTCAAGGATCCCTGAAATCGCGACTTTCGGGAGTGTCCGAATTTCTGTGTGCGAGGCGGATTGTTGAATTCGTCTTTGCTTGATGTTCGTTGATCAAGTGCCCCTGCCAGGCCGCCGGAGGCGCCCCCGGTTGGGCCATGTATTTCATGGTTCAACCCATTGGCTGGGCCGCCCGCGTAAAGCGCTCCTCTTAGAGTATCGCGAACTGGTTCATCGCTTCCTTCCAGTTGTGCGCCGCGCGGCCCCAGTCGGCCGTGATGTTGCGCAGCGCCAGCCAGATCAGCTTGGTCGCCGCGTCGTCGCTCGGGAAGTGCCCGCGCGACTTGATGATCTTGCGCAACTGCGCGTTGATGCTCTCGATCGCGTTGGTCGTGTAGATCACCCGTCGCACCGCCGGCGGGAACGCGAAGAACGGAATCACACGGTCCCACGCACGGCGCCACGCGGCCACGACGGTGGGGAACTTGTGGCCCGAGGGGCCTTGCTCGAAGGCATCGAGTTCGGCCTGCGCGGCCTCGGCACTGGCCGCCGTGTAGATCGGCTTGATCGCCGCGGCCAGCAGCTTGCGATCCTTCCAGCCTGCGTAGTCCAGGCTGTTACGGATCAGGTGCACGATGCACGTCTGCAGCGTCGTGGCCGGGAACACTGCTGCCAGCGCCTCGGGCATGCCCTTCAGCCCGTCGGTGACGGCGATAAGGATGTCGGCGACACCGCGCGTCTTCAGGTCGTTGAAGACCTTCATCCAGAACTTGGCCCCTTCGGTGCCCTCGATCCACAGTCCGAGAATGTCACGCGTGCCGTCGGGCAGCACACCCAGCGCCAGGTAGATGGCCTTGTTGCGTACGACAGCATCCTCCCGGATCTTGACCCGCAGCGCATCGAAGAACACCACCGGGTACATCGGCTCCAGCGGACGGGACTGCCAGGCGTGACTTCGGCCATCACCGCGTCGGTGACCGAGCTGATGAACTCCGCGCTGACCTCGGTGCCGTACTGCTCGGCCAGAAAGCCCTGGATCTCGCGCATCGTCATGCCGCGCGCGTACATGGCGATGATCTTGTCGTCAAAGCCCGTGAAGCGCCGCTCGTGCTTGCCGATCAGCAGCGGCTCGAAGCTGCCTTCGCGGTCGCGCGGCACCTCGATGCGCAACGGCCCGCCGTCGGTGCGCACGGTCTTGGCACTGATGCCGTTGCGCTGGTTGCCCGTGGCGCCTTCGGGCCGGGTGGCCCCGGGCGCATACCCCAGGTGATGCGACAGCTCGCCGCCCAGGGCGCGCTCGATCAGCGCCTTCTTCAACGCCAGGGTCGTGGCGTTGATCTGCTCGCCCGTCATCGGCCCTTCAGCCACGATCTGATCGAGCAGTTCCTTCGGTATCTTCGGCAGCGCAGCGCTCTTGGCGGCGATCTCCGCGTTCCTCAGCTTCGTGCGACTCGGTTCTTTGCTTGGCATGCATGCTCCTTACGGTCATGGTATGCCTCGCACACAAAATTCAGGACAGGCTCCGACTTTCTGCCGCTTCGGTCTTCTGCCGCCCAGACTCCTAGAGGCCGCGCTCTCAGTCGAACGCATAGGACTCGGAAGCGAGAAGACTTTGTCGTTCACGGGCGATCCACGTTTGCCAAGCGTCAGATATTTTGCTTAGAAGCACCCTTTGCCCGATTGGCGTAAATCATGATGACAAAGTACAGCGGGAAGGCTTCCAATGGAAATGCCAATGCCCAGACGGTGCGGTCGTCAGTGACGACGCACTTGGCCAAGCTGTAGCCAA
>Ga0307510_10000993_pt1 | contig 30087 bp, 19 predicted proteins | sample 12_EM_MG_FD_207224 | JGI IMG/M metagenome (GOLD analysis project Ga0307510, IMG submission 207224) | Populus trichocarpa ectomycorrhiza microbial communities from riparian zone in the Pacific Northwest, United States - 12_EM | ecosystem: Host-associated > Plants > Roots > Unclassified | place... | reverse complement strand
GAAATTAGACCACTGCATGCTGTTCAGAACCTGAGTTCGACTGAAGACTTTCAGGTCGATGCATAAAACCCAAACACCTCGGTCAGTCCCCTCTCCCTCTGGGAGAGGGTTAGGGTGAGGGGCTCTTCCGCTCTGAAGCTCTTCAGCTCTACCGCGCAATCCCGACCGAACATCTATTCTTGATAAAGGTCAACCAAGGGAGAACCACGCAGCGGAGGGTTGGTCACCGTGCATATCGCCGACATCACTATGTTCTACGCCCCGGCCAGCGGCGGCGTGCGCACTTATCTGGATGCCAAACACCGCCGGCTCGGGGTCAAACCCGGCATTCGCCACAGTCTGTTGATTCCCGGCGCGCATTTCGGCGAACACGACGGCATTTACACGGTTCCCGCCCCTGCCCTGCCGTTCGGCAAAGGTTACCGCTTCCCTGTACGCCTCGCGCCATGGCGCAATGTGCTGCAGGATTTGCAGCCCGATCTGATCGAAGTCGGCGATCCTTATCTGACCGCCTGGGCTGCGCTGGATGCGCGGCGGCAACTGGACGTGCCGGTGATCGGTTTCTATCACTCGGATCTGCCCTTGCTGGTCGGCAATCGCATGGGCCATTGGGTAACGCCGAATATCGAGGCCTATGTCACCCGGCTTTACGGCAACTTCGACCGGGTCCTGGCGCCCAGTCAGGTCATGGCTGACAAGCTCAGCGGACTCGGCGTGCGCAATGTTTTCGTGCAGCCATTGGGCGTGGACCTGCAGACCTTTCATCCAGACGCGGGCAACCGCAATCTGCGCGCGGAACTGGGCATCGCCGAAGAGACGCGCCTGTTGATTTTCGCCGGGCGCGGTTCGAAAGAGAAAAACCTGCCAGTACTGCTCAATTGCATGAAACGCCTTGGCCCGCGTTATCACTTGCTGTTGGTCGGCTCATCAATGCCCGCTGCCGTACCGGACAACGTCAGTGTGATCGATGAGTTCTGCCCGCCACACAGAGTCGCGCAATTGATGGCCAGCGCAGACGCGTTGGTCCATGCCGGTGATCAGGAAACCTTCGGTCTGGTGATTCTTGAAGCCATGGCCTGTGGCATTCCAGTGGTCGCCGTGGCCGCGGGTGCCTTCGAGGAAATCATCAGCGAGTCCTGTGGCTTGCTGTGCGCGCCGAACAACCCGCAAGCGATGGCCAATGCCGTGCGCGAACTGTTTAGTCGCGGCTGCGTGAAACTCGGCCAACAGGCGCGCGAGCATGTTGAACAGCATTACGCGTGGGACACGGTGGTCGACAGTCTGCTCGATCACTATCACGCCGTCCTCGGCCACACACTGCCACGAGTCGCCAATGGCTGAATCGACGAATCTCCCGGCTGTGCTGCTGGTGCTGCACGACGTGGCGCCCTCGACTTGGGTGGATTACCAACCGTTTGTCGCAGCGGTCGACGCATTGGGACAAGTGCCGATGACGTGGCTGGTGGTGCCGGATTTCCATCGGCACAACGCCCTCAATGCTCACCCGGCGTTTCGCCGATTGCTCGATGAACGCGTTGACCGTGGCGATGAACTGGCCCTGCACGGTTACTTCCATGATGATCAGGAACCCGGCCCGACAACCCCGCACGACTGGTTCATGCGCCGGGTCTACACCCATGAAGGCGAGTTCTACCGCTTGTCCCGCGAGTCCGCCCTCGCCCGTCTGCGCGCGGGTATCGATGTATTTCAGCGTTACGACTGGCCCCTGCACGGTTTCGTCGCCCCTGCCTGGCTGATGAGTGACGGCACCCGCCAGGCCCTGCGTGAGTTGCCGCTGAGCTATACCAGTGATCCGCAGCATCTGTATCGGTTGCCGGAGTTCACCGCCATCAATGCTCCAGGTCTGGTCTGGAGCGCCCGCAGTGCCTGGCGCCGAGGCTTGTCGAAGTTAGTCTGCGAGCAGCGGGAACAGCGCTGGTGCCAGGCACCGGTGATTCGGCTAGGCTTGCACCCGGTGGACATGCGCCACCGTTTCTCCCGCGATTACTGGTTGAAAACCCTTGAACGACTGCTGGCGGAAGGACGCGTACCGATGACTAAAATCGACTGGCTGGCGCAACAGCACAGCCAATGGGAGCGCGCCGCATGAGTCGCGGCATTCTGCTGCTGATCGGCCTGCTCGCGGCCGTGCTGATTCCGGTGGTGCTCGGCGGCAGCGAAACCTGGGCGCGCCTGCAAAGCTTTCCGCTGCACTGGCTGCTGGTGATGTTCGGCATGATCCTGCTGTGCTGGGGCATCAATACCCTGCGTTTACGTTTGCTGCTCGGCGATCAGTGCGATCGCGTCACGCCGATGAAGAGTCTTGGCGTGGTCATGGCCGCCGAATTCGCCTATTGCGCGACACCCGGTGGCAGCGGCGGACCACTGACGATCATGGCCCTGCTGGCCCGATCGGGTGTGCGCCCGGCGCGAGGCAGCGCAGTGTTTGCCATGGATCAGCTGAGTGACCTGCTGTTCTTTCTCTGCGCCCTCAGCGGGATTCTGATTTATGCGTTGTTTCAACACCTCAGCGATCGGCTGGAGTGGCTGCTGATGGTCAGCGCCGTTTCGTTGTTCGGTGGCTTGTTCAGTTGTGTATTGCTCGCGCGTTATCACCGCGCATTGATTCGCCTGAGCGGGCGCCTGTTAGCCAGAATGAACGTCAAGGCCAGCACTCGACGCCGCTGGGCGCGCAAGTTGCTGCACTTTCTCGCCGCGTTCACCGACACGCTGAAGTTGCCCTGGCAGACGCTGAGCAAAGTCTTCGCCCTGACATGTGTGCATTGGTTGCTGCGTTACAGCGTGTTGTATCTGGCGTTGCGCGGCCTGGGCGCAGACTTGCAATGGGCCTGGAGTTTTCTGGTGCAGATGCTGTCGCTGGGCGCCGGGCAATTCAGTCTGCTGCCGGGCGGTGCGGGGGCGGCGGAACTGACCTCGGCGGCCTTATTGGCGCCGATGGTGGGGAAATCCACCGCAGCGGCGGCGATCCTGATCTGGCGGGTGGTGACGTATTACTTTTACCTGCTGGTGGGTGGCCCGGTGTTTCTGTTGATGCTGGGGCGGCCGCTGTTGAAGAAGCTGATGAACGTCAGACAGGCTTCTTGACGTCGTCCTGCTGCTGTTCTTTGAGTTGTTCCCACAACTCGGCAGCGCCGGGAAACTCGGTACCATCCTCAGGGCTCATGTCCTCGGGATCATATCGACTCAAACAACCCTCGCCCAACGTTGCCGGAGCTTTGGAAGTGGCTTTGTCCAGTGGATCACTCATGAGCATTTCCTCGGGTCAGAAACGGCAAAGGGCCTGGAACGATTGAACGCCCAGACCCTTGGTTTTTCAAGCCTGTGTGGGTTCGATCAGAACACCACAGTCTTGTTGCCGTGCACCAGCACGCGATCTTCAAGGTGATAACGCAGGCCGCGCGCCAACACCATCTTCTCGACGTCACGGCCGAAACGCACCATGTCTTCGATGCTGTCGCTGTGACTGACGCGAACCACGTCCTGCTCGATGATCGGGCCGGCGTCCAGCTCTTCGGTCACGTAGTGGCAGGTCGCACCGATCAGTTTCACGCCACGCAGGGAAGCCTGGTGGTACGGCTTGGCGCCGACGAACGACGGCAGGAAGCTGTGGTGAATGTTGATGACCTTGTGCGCGTATTCGCGGCACATGTCCGGCGGCAGGATTTGCATGTAACGCGCCAGCACCACCACTTCAGCGTCGTGCTGTTTGACCAGGCGCGACACTTCGTCGAAGGCCGGTTGCTTGTCCTGCGGGTTGACCGGGACGTGATAATAAGGAATGCCGTGCCACTCGACCATGCTGCGCAGGTCATCGTGGTTGGAAATCACGCAGGAGATTTCGCAGTCCAGTTCATCGCTGTGCCAGCGGTGCAGCAAATCGGCGAGGCAGTGGGATTCGCGGCTAGCCATCAGCACAACGCGCTTTTTCTGCTCGGTGTCGGTGATGCGCCAGTCCATCGAGAATTCTTCGGCGATCGGTGCAAACTTCTCGCGCAGCACTTCAATACCGAAAGGCAGCGAATCGGCACGAATTTCGTGACGCATGAAGAACCAGCCGACTTGGTTGTCCGAGTGGTGGCTCGCTTCGGTGATCCAGCCGTTATGGGCTGCCAGAAAATTACTGACTTTGGCAACAATGCCAACGCGGTCCGGGCAAGATATCACCAGCCGAAAAGTGCGCATGAGGGGGAAACTCCAGAACTTCGCAAAGGCCGCCATTCTAGCGGCTGCGCAGGAAAACTGCAGTATTGATCAGCACGGTCCGGGGCAGGCTCGGCATGACGGATGCTTGACGGGGTGATCGTCCACCTGACAGTGATCCCGTGGTATCGCTTGATCAGACAACTGTGAATATCTGTGATGACTGGGTCACACTATTTAACTGAATATTCAATAGATGGCAGTTTCTCGTAACTAATTTAAATAAAAACTCAGGTTAAATGTTTACTTGATGAAACAGCCTGACTATTATTGCGGCACTGTCCCCCTGCCATTCAGCACTCTACTAAGGTAGTAATCATGTCCTTGATCAACGAATACCGCGCCACCGAAGAAGCTATCAAAGAGCTGCAAGCCCGTTTGAAGAACCTGTCCCAAGACGACAAACTGCAAGCCGAGCTGGAATTCGAAGGCAAACTGCGCACCCTGATGGGCGAATACTCCAAGTCCCTGCGTGACATCATCGCGCTGCTGGACCCGGAAGCAAAAACCAAAGCAGTACGCGGCGGCGCAGTAAAAACTACCGGCACCAAGCGTGCTCGCAAAGTTAAACAATACAAAAACCCGCACAACGGCGAAGTCATCGAAACCAAAGGTGGCAACCACAAAACTCTGAAAGAGTGGAAAGCCAAGTGGGGCGGTGACGTGGTTGAAGGCTGGGCTACCCTGCTGGGCTAAGCCGCAACGCCTTCGCAGAGATATCCGCGAAAAAACAAACGCCAGCGAATGCTGGCGTTTTTTTATGCCCGGCATTTAAGCCCGGTCATGTTCGATTTCAAAGACTCAAACGTTTGCGTAATGCCTGGACATAATTTTGCCATTCATTGAGCACTTCACTCTGCAGCGGCGTGGCATTAAGTGACCACTGCTCTGCCGCTTCTGTAAAAGACTTCAAGGTATTCGGCGCGCCCCATTCAGGCGCGGACAAGCGCTGCTGACAAAATAATCTCCAGCGTTCTTGCTCTTCGAAATTCAACGTCTCGGGAAAGTTGCGTGCGCGATATCGAAAAAGTAATTCGGGCAAACGTTCGTCATCGAAAGGCCATTGCTCTTGCGCTAGTTGTGACGGGTCGGCGCTCCTCACTTGCTCACATAGACGCCGGTCGCGGTCACCGATAAATCCGTCGTACAACTGTTGTTCCGGATCCTCACTCGGAATGAAATCTTCGCTGACATAAATTTCCGCTACTTTATCTTTCCAAACTTGTTGTGCGTCAGTTAGCCGCAGTGCTCGCTGTTGATACAGGGCCATGTCCAGCCCCAGACGTTGCTGATCCTGCGCGCGCAAAACCGCAAGCGGTGCCACCACCGGACAACGGTTGATGTGAATCAGCTTGAGCGGCACCGGCAACTCGCCTTCCAGCAAGTCGTCGCGGCGCGTGTACAAACGCTCGCGCAGGGTTTGCGCGTCGAGATCGAGCAACCCCTGCGGATCGAGGTGCAGGTCGCAGACGATCAGGGCATTGCGGTTTTTCGGGTGCCAGGCCAGTGGCAGCACCACACCGACATAACTGCGTGCTGCCGAGAAACGCCCGGAAACATGCACCAGCGGCTGCAGCAGGCGAATCTGATCCATGACTTTTTGCTTGCTGCGCAACTGGAACAGCCAGTCATACAGTTTTGGTTGTTTCTCGCGGATCAACCGCGCCAGTGCGATGGTCGCGCGTACGTCTGACAACGCTTCGTGGGCATGCCCGTGATCGATATTGTTCGCGGCCGTCAGGCGTTCGAGCTTGAGGGTCACCCGGCCTTCGTCATCGGTCGGCCAGACCAGGCCGTCAGGACGCAGCGCATAAGCGGCGCGCACCACATCAATCAGATCCCAACGACTGTTGCCGCCCTGCCACTCCCGGGCGTACGGGTCGAAGAAATTGCGATACAGGCTGTAACGGGTCATCTCGTCGTCGAAGCGCAGCGTGTTGTAACCGGCGCCACAGGTGCCCGGTGCCGCGAGTTGGGCATGCACGCGAGTCATGAAATCAGCCTCGCTCAAACCCTTTTCGGCGAGCTGGCTCGGGGTGATGCCGGTGATCGCGCACGCTGCCGGATGCGGCAGGATGTCTTCGCTGGGCTGGCAATAAAGATTGACCGGCTCGTCGATCTCGTTGAGCGCATGGTCGGTGCGGATCCCGGCCACCTGCAACGGGCGGTCGTTACGCGGATTGATGCCAGTGGTTTCGTAGTCGTACCAGAAGATTGAAGTCACGGGCGGTTCCTGAACTGAAGATCGGCAAAGTCTAGGCGCTCGACCGCGCTCGCGGCCAGCCTCGCGTCATTCAAACACTTCGCGCTTCACGATGTGCGATACATAGTTATGTCGTTTTCCCCCGAGAGGCTGCTAGCATCGGCCTCACTTGCACTCCGAACAGGCGAACATCAGGTAGCCCATGCTCGAGCCCACAGCACCGCCAAGGAAAGCACCGCTGGCCCCGCCGCTGGATACGCGGCATCAGGTCGAAACGCCGGAAGGCATCGACCTGCCGTTGCGTCCCGCCGGGTTGATGGTGCGTGCCGTGGCCTTTGCGCTCGATCTGGTTATTCGCGGCGTGATCATGGGCGTGCTTTTCATTGCCCTGGCGTTTCTCGGCAAGCTCGGCATGGGTCTTGGTTCGCTGCTGCTGTTTGCAATCAGCTGGTGGTACATGGTGCTGTTCGAAGTGCTGCGTCAGGGCCGCTCGCCGGGTAAACAATGGATGGGGCTGCGCGTGGTGCACGACGACGGCACACCGATCGGCTGGTCGGCGTCGCTATTGCGAAACTTGCTGCGCTTTGTCGATCTGCTGCCTTTTGGCTACTTTCTCGGCACCCTCAGTTGCCTGCAACACCCGACCTTCAAACGCCTCGGTGACATGGCTGCCGGAACGCTGGTGATCTACAGCGAACGCCCGCTCAGCCGTCCACAATTGCCTGACGCCGAACCGCGGCGCTCACCCGTGCCACTCACCCTCAGCGAACAACGCGCCGTGCTTGGTTTCGCCGAGCGCCAAGGAGAGTTAACGCCAGCGCGGGTCAATGAACTGGCGGCCCTGCTCGCCCAGCCCCTGCATATTTCCGCGCCCAAAGCTGTCGCTGAACTTAACGGCATCGCTCGCGGCTTGTTGGGCCCGACATGAAGCAAAGCCTTTTCGAAAGTCGCCACAAGGACGAATGGGAGCGTTTTGCGCTGGCCCTCGAACGCCTTGAACGGGGCAAGGACACCTCACAAGTCGCCGGTTTCCCCAAGGCCTATCGCAGGCTTTGCCAGCATCTTGCGCTGGCACAGGAGCGCGGTTACAGCAGTTTTCTCATCGACTCATTGCAGCAACAGGTATTACGCGGGCATCAACAGTTGTACCGCCACCGCAGCCGGCTCGGTGCCAATCTGCTGAGTTTCATTCTCGCCGACTTTCCACGTCTGGTGCGCGCCGAATGGCCTTTTGTGCTGGTCGCCAGCCTGCTGTTCTTCGGCAGCCTGATCAGCGTCGGCGTGTTGGTCTATGTGTTTCCCGAACTGGTCTACAACCTGATCCCCGCCGATCAGGTGCGCGAGATGCAAGGCATGTACGACCCGGTCGCCGGCCACCTCGGGCGCCCCGCCGAACGCGCGGCCAGTGAAGACTGGGTGATGTTCGGTTACTACGTGATGCACAACATCGGCATCGCCTTTCAGACCTTTGCCAGCGGTTTGCTGATGGGCGTGGGCAGTGCATTCTTTCTGTTCTACAACGGCATGGTCATCGGCGCGGTGGCCGGGCACCTGAGCGAGATCGGTTTCGGCCAGACTTTCTGGTCATTCGTCATCGCCCACGGCGCCTTTGAACTCACCGCCATTGCCCTCGCTGGCGCAGCTGGCCTGGAACTCGGCTGGGCGTTGATCGCACCCGGACAGCTGACCCGCGGCGAAGCACTGAAACGGGCGGCGCGCAAAAGCGTATTGCTTGTGTGCGGAGTCATGTTGTTCCTGCTGATTGCCGCGTTTATCGAAGCCTATTGGTCATCGAAAACCAGCGTCACGCCGCTGACCAAATATCTGGTCGGGGCCGGGCTTTGGGCATTGGTTGCGCTCTATCTCTCGTTTGCCGGAAGGACCCGTCATGCGCCTGAGTGACGCCACCGTGGTGATCCGTCCGCGCACAACCTGGGAAGCCATGGATCTTGGTGTGCTGATGAGCCAGCAACATCGGCGCCTGCTGATGACCAGTTGGGCAATCGTCACCCTGCCGCTGTTCGCCTTGCTCAGCCTGTTGCTGTGGGATTCGCCATCACTGGCGGTGTTTATCTTCTGGTGGCTGAAACCGGCGTATGAACGCCTGCCGTTGTACATCCTGTCGAAAGCGCTGTTTGGCGAAACGCCGACGCTCAAACAAGCCTTGCGTGAATGGCCGCGCCTGCTCAAACCACAACTGCTGGCCAGCCTGACCTGGCGCCGCCTGAGTTTCAGCCGCAGCTTTTTATTGCCGGTGCTGCAACTCGAAGGCCTCGACGGCAGCGCCCGACAACAACGCCTGCAGGTGCTGCTGCAACGCAACGCCGGCGCGGCGCAATGGCTGACCATCATCGGCGTGCATCTGGAAACCGCGTTGTGGATCGGCCTGATGGTGCTGTTCTACATGTTGCTGCCGCAGCAGATCGAAACGGATTGGGACTGGCAGTCGCTGGTTCTCGCGGCGGACAACGAGTGGCGCTGGCTGGAACATCTGACCAATGTCTTCTATGCGCTGGTGCTCGTGGTGTGGGAACCGGTCTACGTCGCCTGCGGCTTCAGCCTTTATCTGAACCGGCGCACGCAACTGGAAGCGTGGGACATCGAACTGGTATTCCGCCGCTTGCGTCATCGTCTCAACAACGGTGTGTTGGGATTGCTGCTGGCAGTCTGTCTGATTGTGCCGAACGTGCCTTCGGTTTGGGCCGCCGAGCCCGATGACGGTCCACAGACACCGCGCTTGTTGAATCAGCCGCTGACCAGTCAGGCATCGCGCGACAGCATCAAGGCACTGCTTGAGCAACCGCCGTTCAAGAACAAGGAATTCGTCACCCGCTATCGCTTCGGCGAGGACCCCGCAGAACCGGCCAAAGCGCAAACGCCGGGTGAAGCGCCGCAGTGGCTGAAAAGCCTGTTGGGCTGGCTCGACGGGCAACACCTCAACGTGCTGGCGAAGCTCATTGAAGTGTTGCTGTGGGCGGCGGTCATCGCTGCAATCGGCTGGCTGATCTGGCGTTATCGCGAATTTCTCCAAGCCTTCGTCAGCCGCCGCCCGAGACTGCCCGCAAAGCCCAAACGTGCGGTGCCGCAGCAAGCCTTTGGCCTGGACTTGAACCGCGACGCGTTGCCTGACGACATCGCCACCAGCGCCGGACAACTCTGGCAAAGCCAACCCCGCGCAGCACTGGGTCTGTTGTATCGAGGGCTGCTCAGCCATCTGCTCCACGATTTCGACCTGAGGCTGAAACCCGCCGACACCGAACTCCAGGTACTGGCGCACGTTGAACAATTGCAGCGTCCCGAGCTGCTCGCGTTCAGCCGCAACCTCACTACCCACTGGCAGAATATGGCCTATGGGCATCGCGTGCCGGCGGCGTCTCTGCAGCAGGAATTGTGCGATGGCTGGCGCGCCTTGTTCGGCCCCGGAGCCGCCCGTTGAGTCGCTGGACACTGTGGTGGGTCGCTGCGTTGATCGCCTTGCTGCTGGGCGCACTGAGCGTTTTCCTCGTCCTCAAGGCCAAGCCTTATCAGGAAGCAGTCGATCACGGCCCCTCGCCCGCCGCGCAAGCCAATCCTTATCTGGCGGCCGAGCTGTTTTTGCGTGAGCGCGGCCTCAACGTCAGCCATGCCGAAAGCCTCGCGATGCTCCCCGATATCGATCCGCGCCGGCATACGCTTCTCCTGTTCAACGACCGCTCGCGAATGACGCCGCGGCAGGTCGATCAAGTGTTGAACTGGACGCGGGCCGGCGGGCGGCTGGTGTTCGTCGCTGAATCGCTGTGGGACGAGCAGACAAAACAGAGTAACGACCTGTTGCTCGATCAGGTGCAACTGCATCAATCCCTGAGCAAGGATCTGAAAGACTTGCCCGCCGACGCTGAACCCGATCGCTTCCCGCAACTGACCAAACTCTATCTGGAAGACGAAGACGCACCGGCCTACGCTGGCTTCGACACCGACTTCCACCTCGACGATCCGAAGAATCTTGCGCAAGCCTGGGCCAACAGCGCCAAAGCCACGCACATGATGCAACTGCCCTACAGCCTGGGCACGATTACCGTGGTCACCGACGCCGATCTGTGGAAAACCGCAGCCATCGCCCAGTACGACAACGCCTGGCTGCTCTGGTATTTGAGCGCCGACACCGACGTCACGTTGATCTACAACACCGAGCATGATGGTCTGCTCACCTTGCTCTGGCGCTACTTCCCGCAAGCCATCGTCGCCCTGCTCGCATTGATCGGCCTGTGGCTCTGGCACGTCGGCGTACGCCACGGCCCATTGCAATTACCCGCTCCAGGCGGGCGTCGGCAATTGCAGGAACACCTGCGCGCCAGCGCCGATTTCCTGTTGCGCCACAACGGCCAGCAGGCGCTGCTGCAAGCACTGCAACAGGACGTGCTGCGCCGCGCCCGCCGCCGCCATCCAGGCTTTGACCAATTGAACGTTGCCGAACAATGGCTGGCGTTGTCGCGCCTGACCCGACAATCCACTCGCGCTATCAGCCAGGCCCTGAGCCCGGTGTCGAACCGGCAGATCTCCAGCGCCGATTTCTGCCGCCAGGTCGCCCACCTGCAAACCCTGAGGAACACGCTATGACTGAACAGATCGAGCCCCGCAGCGCCAGCCACGCCGCCCAGCAACGCCAGCGTGCCAGCCAGTTGGCACAAGCGGTGCGCGGCGAATTGCAGAAAGCGCTGATTGGCCAGAACCAGGTAATCGACGACGTGCTGACGGCACTTATCGCCGGTGGTCACGTGTTGCTTGAAGGCGTGCCGGGGCTGGGCAAGACCCTGCTGGTGCGAGCATTGGCCCGTTGCTTCGGTGGCGAGTTTGCGCGGATTCAGTTCACCCCGGACCTGATGCCCAGCGACGTCACCGGCCACGCCGTGTACGACCTGCAAACCGAACAGTTCAAGCTGCGCAAAGGCCCGTTGTTCACCAATCTGCTGCTGGCCGACGAGATCAACCGCGCCCCGGCGAAAACCCAGGCTGCCTTGCTCGAAGCGATGCAGGAACGTCAGGTCACACTCGAAGGTCGTGCCCTGCCCATCGCGCAACCGTTCATGGTCCTGGCAACGCAGAACCCGATCGAACAGGAAGGCACTTATCCCCTGCCGGAAGCCGAACTCGACCGGTTCATGCTCAAGGTACGCATGGACTACCCCGACGCTGATCAAGAGCTGAACATGGTGCGTCAGGTCTGCCGCTCGACCCGTGCCGACATGCTCGATGTGCAACCACTGCGCACCGTGTTGCAGGCCAAGGATGTGCAGGCCCTGCAGCGTATCGCCAGTGACCTGCCACTGGACGATCAGGTCCTCGATTACGCCGTGCGCCTGGCGCGCGGCACGCGCACCTGGCCGGGGCTGACTCTTGGCGCCGGGCCGCGCGCCTCGATTGCCCTGGTGCGTTGCGCCCGCGCCCGCGCCTTGTTGCGTGGCGGTGAGTTCGTGATTCCCGACGACATCAAGGGCTGCGCGCTGGCCGTGCTGCGCCATCGAGTACGCATTGCCCCGGAGTTGGACATTGAAGGTTTGCAGGTCGATCAAGTCCTTCAGCAACTGCTCGAGCAGATTCCGGCGCCGCGTCTGTGAAATTCGCGATGAGCCAAAAAGATCGCAGCCTTTGGCAGCTCCTACAGGGAGTAAAGGCATGAAACCGTCGAAACTGCTATTGATCTGGCTGGCCTTGCTGCTGGCCATCGGTATTGTGCTGGGCACATTGCGCGCACTGGAGATCGAAACTCCAGCGAGCCTGGTATCGATCAATTGGGGGTTGCTGCTGGCGCTGTTGGCTCTGGCGGCGCTGGATGCGCTACGCCTGCAACGTCTGCCAACACCGCGCATCACACGGCAGATGCCCGGCAGTCTGGCACTCGGTCGCTGGAGTGAGGTGCGCCTGGAAATCGAACATGACTTCAGCGAACCGATACACATTGAACTGTTCGACCACCCGCCAGAAGGTTTGAGTTTCGAAAACCTGCCGCTGGCGATTGAACTGCAACCCGGCCAGCGCAGCCTGCTCGGCTATCGTCTGCGCCCACTCAAGCGTGGTCATTTCAGCTTCGCCCACTGCGAAATCAGTCTGCCCAGCCCCTTGGGTTTGTGGTCAGGCAAACGCCTGCTCAACGTCAGCGACCAGACCCGCGTCTACCCCGACTTCGCCCGACTCTATGGCGGTGAGTTGCTGGCGGTGGACAACTGGCTCAGCCAGCTCGGCGTACGCCAGCGGCAACGTCGCGGTCAGGGCCTGGAATTCCATCAACTGCGCGAATTTCGTGAAGGCGACAGCCTGCGCCAGATCGACTGGAAAGCCACCGCGCGCCAGCGCACGCCGATTGCCCGGGAATATCAGGACGAACGTGACCAGCAAATCATCTTCCTGCTCGATTGCGGCCGCCGCATGCGCAGCCAGGACGATGAGCTGTCGCACTTTGACCATGCGCTCAATGCCTGTCTGCTACTCAGTTATGTGGCGCTGCGTCAGGGCGATGCGGTGGGTTTGAATACCTTCGCCTGCGATCAGCCACGCCATCTCGCGCCGGTCAAAGGCAGCGGGCAACTGAACGTGCTGCTCAACACGGTTTATGACCTCGACAGCACGCAGCGCCCCGCCGACTTTCAGGCCGCCGCCAATCAGTTGCTGAGCCGCCAGAAACGCCGGGCACTGGTGGTGCTGGTGACCAACCTGCGCGATGAAGACGATGAGGAACTGCTGAGTGCGGTCAAACGCCTGAGCGCACAGCATCGGGTGCTGGTCGCCAGTCTGCGCGAAGAAACGCTGGATACGTTACGTCAGACCACGGTGCAAACATTGCCCGAGGCGTTGGCTTACTGCGGCACGGTGAACTACATGAATGAGCGGGCAGAACTCCATGAGCGATTGAGCGCTCATGGCGTTCCGGTGTTGGATGTCCGGCCCGCGGAATTGGGGGCCGAACTGGTGACGCTGTATCTGAGCTGGAAAAGAAGTGCGGCGCTTTGATCATGTCTGGATCCGTACTTGCACAGATCCGCTGCTCGAGGTCCCGTCAGGATTTTCGACTTTGACCTCAAGGGAAACGGTTTCCGACAGATCCATCACCCTCCAGGAGGTTTCGTATTTACCGCTGCCATTTGTACTGGACTCAATGAATGGCCTCCCGTTAATGGAGACAAGAATTTTCCTTTTCTGTATCGGCTCTCCAGAAGCCTTGTCTACGATCAACGCAGTCATGGTTACCCAGTCGTTCACGAAAGCCGGATCCGGCGAGGCGACAACGGACTTCACAGCCGCTGGACGTTCATTGACAGTCAACCACAGCGCTTTCACGTCCCAGCCAGCCAAGCTGCCATTTACCGACGCCCACAACGAAGCCTCACCTGCTGTGCCCAAGACAAAGCGCACTGTTGCCATCCCATCGGTACCCGTCAGCGTTGCCGGTAAAGATGTGGTGTCGTATTCCCACATCACTTCGACATTGGCCAAAGGCTCGCCGGTAATGGCTGAAACCACCAACGCCTGAGCTGAAATTTCTTGCCCCGGATAACCGGTCAAAACATCACTGAACAGTTCCTTGATCTGTCGAGGCTCATGCAAGAAATACGGCAATGAAATCGATTCCGAATACTGCGTGTCCCCCACCGTCGCGGTCAGTTGCGCCGCTCCGGGAGTCTTGGGCACAAAGCGGATCCACGCCTCGCCGTAGAAGTTGGTGGTCGTCGTCACCTCGCCAAGATCCGGAGCGCGCCAGACAACATTCATCCCCGCCATCGGCCTGCCGCTGACAGCCGAAACAAGGGTGATCCGCTCGGACACAGCCTCGCCCCAGTACAGCGTCTGGCTAAGCCGCGAACGCTCGGCAATCTTCACCACTTGCGCGCCTTCACCCACCGAGATTGCATTGACAGGTGACCATCGAGCCAGGCTTTCGCAGGCCAGAAACAAGCCGAAACTGCCGTTACGCTTGTCATCGACCATGAAGGAATCGGTGAATCCCGCCTCGCGGCTGAAGGTCCGTGGCAAACCGAGTACTGGTTGAGTAAAACGAATACCGAGTGCCTCAGGCCCGGTGCCGACCATGCCCAGCATCAACCTTTTACCGGACAAGAAGGTGTCTTCCGGAGCAGTTATATCGATTCTATGGGTCTGTTTGCGACGCGCAAAACCGGTGTCCTGGCCGAAAGGCTGTGCAGTCCCGTCGTCCATACTGAACTGCAATTGAACCCACGGATCGTCGGCCAGCGAACAGACCGCCATCGAACGTGTATCTGTAACATTGTCATACGGACTGCTGACAGACACCTCAACCGTCGCCGATCCGCCTGTGGTTGCCCAATGCGCAAAGCCTGCCCAGCCATCGTCAGCAGTCACATGTTCTTCAGAGTGACCATCAACCTTCCACTGCGTTGGTACTTGAACCATGGCATCTTCCGAGAAGTCCGAACGGACCTTCGCCCACATCCATGCCGGATCCTGACCCACGATCGGAAAAACAGCAGACTCACGCACGGTTTCAATGCTGAGTTTGTTGTGGCCCAAGTGCAGCGTGCTTGAATCGGTTCGGCCCCCAAGCCCCACAATAAAATTAACTCTAAAACTTCCGGCAACCCGACTCGCCAAACAATTCAATGTCCAAGTCATGCCACTTTCATCAATAACATTGGTGCTCTTTGGAGGAGGGTCGAGGACGATGCCCAATTCTGATGCTGGAGTTCCGCTCCATTGCAAATCCATCGTAAGACCCACAAGGGCACTCAGCGCATGAGTTCTAAAAATATACCGGTGCACAGCGCCCAGGCAGGGATACAGCGACTGACCTCGTTCGGGGCTCATTTGATCCAGAACAAGCGTGAACTCATCGTTAATATCCGGTGAAACCAAGCGCCCGAGCAACTCTCGATCTTCCAGTGAATCGGTCAACAACCGCAGTCCGAACATACTGCTGCGGCTCTTGGCGTATTCAGAACTCAGAGTCCAGATCAGCGGTTCATCTGCCCGCAACTCCCTGGGTTCGTCAAGCTCACTCACCGCCAGCCCGATGTCTGGTTCGTCAACGCCCCATGCCAGCGTGATTTCCTGGCCGATAAGAGGACTGCCGGCAAGGGCAGTGACCTCCAGGGAATGGGTGAGACCTCGTTTGCAGGCAACCCCTAGATCTCGTTCGATCGGACCACGATCAAATGTTATGTTGACCTTGTCTTTCCAAGAACTCCTGGCAATCGCGGTCACGCTAAATTCGCACTCATGCGACTCGGCCGATTCATGCGCTCGGACCGTCGCGGTGATCGCGTGAATCCCGGGTTCTCTGGTGTAAAACTTCAGGCTCCCCCAACCACCGTTTCCCGTCTGGCTGCGCAAAATGCCGTCGTCGGTTTGCCACTCGATCTTCGCACCGATCACCGGCTCGCCGTCGCCCTGATCGGTGACATGCACCACTTGCAAGCGCAGGTAGGCACTTTCCTGCTCTTCCACCACCGGACTATTCTCGGCCTGGCGTACCTCTTTGATCCTGATCCTGTTGCGCGCCAGCGACATGCGCTTTCTGGGCGACGGCAACAACAGCTTCGAGCAGACCAGTGACAATTCGAACATCCCGTCGCGCCGGTCATCACAACTCAGACTCCACGAGGCAGTGCCCTCACCATCGATCGGCATGGGCACTGCCGTTTCCAGAGGCGGACTGACCACGACACCCAGTTGCTCATGCCTGTCACCGTGCCAGTGCAGATAGAAGTCGCTGCCTCGCAGAGGACTGTTGGCCGCCAGCATTACATCAATGGAATGGGTAGAACCCCGGTTCGGATAACTGTTATCAATCCAGTCCCTGATTTCGTTATTCTCACAGACAGTCATCTGTGCCCACGGATCCTCTCCCAGTACCCGCACGTCAAACGTCTGAGTCCACACACCCTGCTCGTAATAAAGGCTGACCACAGAGGCTTCGATAACGAAGTCCCCTGCTGCCTTCGCCTCATAACAGAAGTAGGCCCAACCTTGTTCATCAGTAACGGCCGCCGCCAACACCCCCCGCTCGGCGGTCGCCCAGTTAACCGTAAGCCCGGCAAATGGCTGGCCGGTATAATACGACGCCACTTGCACCCCCAAACGGACACTTTGCTCAATCAATGGGTAGTAGGCGGCCTCGACCACCTCACGAAAAATCAGTCGGTGATGCCCCAGCGATACAGGGATCTCGTAGGCCTGCGCGGTGTAACGGTTACGCAAGCTCAGGGTGAGTTCGTATTCCTGATCATCGATCAGCGGGCAATCGAGCGTCCATGGCTCGTTCAGGCATTGCAGGGTGTCCCAAGCAGGCGTCGCGACAATCGCGCCCTGCGGGTTATTGTCGATGCTCCATGCAACCTGGGTACCGTCCCAAGGGTTATTAGGCACAGGTACAAAACCGAGTACGTGGGGCGTGATCAATGCGTCGCTGCCAAAAGCTGCGAAGCTGCTGGCGCCCTGACACAGGTACATTTTGCGCAAGGGCAGGAACGACATGCCGTCCAGCTCAATTTCCTGCAACTCAAGTGGCGCGAGTTTTAACTCGACTTTGACGCGTGTAACCCAGAGTTCGCCAAATGGACTCGAAGACTCTGTCGAGCTGTATATTTCGATGCGCAGTGGCTTTGAACTTGAGATGGGCGATGTCAGTTCTACCTCATGCAGGGTCGGACTGAATCGCCTCTCTGACCCTGATCCGAAACCCTCGCGCTGTGTCTGATCAGGTTTACCGGCGGGCTTGAGTTCGATGCAGTAGTGGTTGATTCCATCCTGAGAAATCTTCACCCAGCCTGATTGGCCGAAACTGCTTTCCCATAGAAAACTCAGCCAATAAGCACCATTGCCATCGGGGTCTCTGGGAAGTGTGACGTCCTGAGTAACACCCGCGCCCTTCGGCGCTTTAATGTGCTTGACAGGCGTGTTGTCGTAATACGCCGTGCCTATGGCAACGGTCCCCGTCCTTGCCCAATATTCGAACCTTTCTTCGAAATCACCGTTGCACACCAGGTTTTCATTCACCTGAACAATAGGATCATTCATGACTGCGCACTCCCTTGCCCTTGCCGGCCCGGCTCTTTTGCGCTGCATTGACCAACTCCTTCACCGAATCGGTAAACGACTGATCTCCGTTCTTGCTCGTATAGCGAATGCGCAAGATGCAATCGTTCATCGAGCGCAGCATGGCCTCCTGCGGCGGTTCTTTGTGCCATGGCCATTTCAGCTCCCAGGTGGACACCACACCGGTACCTTCAAATGGATAGAGCAAACCTTCATCTGGCTTCGCCGCCGTCATGCCGTTGTCGGCAATACCCACAGACAGGGCGATCTGCTGGCCCGGACGCAAGTTGAACAGCACATCGGAAGGGGCCACTGCCTCAGGATCCGGATTGTGCAAGTACTGCACTGACTGCAGCGAAGCCCGGCTGGCCGTCATGCTGCCGACCTGCAGCAAGGTCGCGCGCACGTCCTCGAATGGGCCCGTCAGCACTGCAAAGTCCATTTCCACCGAACTGAGCTGCCGACAGTAATGTCCCGGATAATCCCGATCGAACAGCAATTGGGTGAGGTTGAACACCAGCGAGCCGGTCGCCAGCAATTGCTCCAATGCAGCCTCCCAACTACCAATGCCCTGAGGGTCAATTGCATCATTGAACAGGCGACGCAAGGAAATGGTTTTCACCAGTTCCAGCCGTCGCTCGGTACGTCGCAAGTACTCATGCTCCATACGCAACAGGTGCGCGCGCAGATGTTCGCTGGCGGTCAAACCATGGCGTTGATCCTGCCAGACCTGCGGCAAGGGAATATGTGAATCGTAATCGCCGGTTTCGGCATTCATCGCCGCTTGCGCGCTGAGGCACAGACTGACCACCGCGTCGTAAGCCTGATAGTGCACGGCTTTGAGCTGGCCCAGCATCCAGCCGAACAATTCGGCATTGGTCGCGCGCTTTTTCAGATAGTTGTACATCGTCAACGCCTGAGCGTTAGCTCGCAGCGTTTGCGCCAGGTTGGTTCGGGCCGCATCAACCGCATGGTTCTGCGCGACAATTTGCGCATCGATGGCCGCGATTTCTGCCAGCGCCTGATCGCGTTGCAGTCCCCATTCATTGCGGCGACGGCGATAACCTTCGGTGGTGGCTTGCTTGTCTGCATCGATCTGCAACATCGACGAAGCGATTTCCAGGCCAAAGCAGATGGCATCCGTAACTTTATCGACCCGAAAACCACCGTTCGCCATACCGAAGATATTGGGAAAGGTCGCAGATACCGCGCCTATCGGTTTGAGGATTTTGGCAGCCAGCGCCAGCTCTTTGGACTGGTCCAGGTTTGCCATGACCTGATATTCGACAGCCGACACGTTTTCGTCATAGCGGGCTGCGTAAGCATCAGCCCGTTCCCGGGCCACTGCCCGGCTCTGCTCAAGCGCCGTCATGCTCGCTTCCAACTGAGCGATGGATTGCTCCTGCACGGTTTTGGCGTAGTTGCCCAACTCAACCAGATGGTTTTGCTGCAGTTCTTCCTGCTCGGCACGATCACGCCGCTCAAGCAGATTGAGTACCTGGCTGCTGTAATCCTGCAAGGCCTGCACCGCACGCAAGGCAACCTCGAAGATCACGCGCCAGCGAAACGCAATCACCACCAGCCGTCCGCCCATTGGTCTGGCGCCACCGACACCACCTGCGGCCAGAGCGCGCAGCAATTGGTTCGGGTCAGTCGGTGGGTTGAACAACGGCAGGAGCATGGGCTTGCCATCAATTGTCAGGTTGTTGCGCAAGTTGTTCATGCGGTACTGCGGCTGGTTGAACCAAGTGAACAACTCATCATTGATCGGTGCCCTGAACGGCGGACACCCCAACATGCCCAGCATGGGAGCCGTATCAGAGCCGGCCGGAACATCTGCCAGGCTGTAATTCAATGTCTGCTCGAACGTTTCCAGTGCCGTACGCGTGCAACTTTGCGCCAGAAGTTTCCCCAGCGTCGCGGTCTGCCACAAGTTCACCGATTGAGTCACAGGCGGTTTGCCCATCAATGATCCTGCTTGCACATAGCACAGCTTTGCCGCCACCAGGCTTTCGCGGGTCAGTTGGCGGTAATGCCAGTCCCCCCAGGCCATGAGGTTCTTCACATACTCGATGAACATCAGCAACCTCAAATGCACAGGTGCCGAATATCCAATCGCATCCGGGTCGGCGGGCGCCACGGCTTCACAGCCGACATTGCCCAGATCGTTGATCAACGGTCGGCAGCGCCAGTAACTGGGTTGTTCGGGTACCGAACTGCTGTCGGCAGTAGCCCGGGGATCGAAGACGAAATGCAACCACGTCTGTGCTTCGGCAAACCGCTCTTCATCACGCAAGCGTGTCGCGATCAAATGTGGCAAATGGAAAAACAGCTCCCAGAAGAACAGCCCGTTGGCACCGTCGAAAGCGCCATTGCGTTCCTCGAAATCAACACCGGCAGGCGGCGGCTCGGACAGATGCTGGGAGTCCCAATTAATCAGAGTCGCTGGAGAGACAGTGGAGCGTGTAACCAACTCGGGTCCGAACAGCGAATTGAGCCGAACGTATTGCAGCGCCCAGCCAGCGCCCAGTTGAAAGTCGAGGAACTGGGCGGCATCCGTGGTGTTTTTCAGCAGCGTTGGCGCGAGGAAATCCGAGAGATCGCCAATCGTCAGGTCAAACTGTTTACCGCCAAAGCCTTCAGTATCATTCTTTAGAGTGAACCTGACGTTGTTCCAAGCCCCTTTTGGTCGAGTGAAGGTCCCCAAGAACTGCATCGTCCAATCGCCGGCGATTGCAACCTCACTTCTCACAGGTTTAGGGTCGTTAACATTTGCAAGTTCCAACTGCAAGGTAAACGCAGTCTTCTCGATGCCTGGTAACCCTGTTGACCTGCAAAAGCCCTCAACCGTCAGCACGTCGTTGTCATCCACTCGCATGGCGAAGACGTTCAGCCCCAGAAAAGCGGCCATGGAGCCTGACGGCGACTCGGTGGACACCACCTTAACTTCAAGGCCCAAGGGGTGCTGAACCGTCAAGGCAGAAACAAATCGATCCGTCTTGGCCAGCTCAAGCCAGTTACCACTGTCCCCGGTAACGGGACGCATCAGCACATCGATGATCGCTTTCTCGTTCAAGGCACCCGTGCCGGTTTTACCATTGACCAGCATCACCCCAAGCTTGCCTTTCGGGATCTGAGGGTCGACCCACACAGTTGCAATCAGCCGGGCACTTGCAGAGAGATCCTCATCAAACTCGCGATGGCGTAAATTCAAAGGTGCCGACCACTGACCGTTCTGCCTCATGAAAGCCACATTGATATCCAGCTGATGGGGCACGAATCGGGATCTGTCGTCTGGCAATGGCAGTTCTCCGTCACCCGGAGGATCGGCTTTGATGATCTCGCCGACCTTGTCCCGCCACTCCGCCCAGACCAGACACAGCCGGCCGTTCCAGACCACCGGACGCATGTCCAGCACCCGCCCGGCGGGTTGAATGTCCACCGCTTTCCATTCACTCCACGCCGCCGGGTTGACGGCGCGGCAAGTGGGCGTGATCTCGATTTGCGCCTTGCGCCAGAAATACTGGAACGGCGGCACCCGCTGACGCCCGACAAAATAATAATCGGCGCGCTCAGAGGTTGTGCCGTTCATGTAGCCACTGACGACATCCAGATCGCAGATCTGCTCGAAGGCTTGCAAGTAATCCTGCAGCGCCGCCTGAACCGAATCGGTGCTGAGACGGGCCTGGTTTAGATTGTTTTCAAGGGTCTTGAACAGATCCGTCTTGCGCTGACGCACAAACGGATTGATGTAGTTTTCCGGGTAGAGCGCGATCATCTGCACCGCAGCCCAGTCCGAGTAGTTGTTGTACAGCGCCCAGTTTTCCAGCTGCTCAGGGGGAAACTTGTGGTTCTCGAAACCGGGCTCCATTTTGTTGTACACCGCACTGATATATTGCTGCGCACAACTGATCGCTTCGGCCACCTCCGACGTCTGCACCCGAGCACTGTCCAGCGGATCAATGCGCAGCAGTTCGAACACGTCCTCCGGGGTCCGCAAAGGCGGGTAACGCTCCGCCCTTACTTGCCCGATGCAATACTCAAGCAACGCGGTACGACGTTTTTCCTGCAACAGACCAATGTTGTTCGATGTCATGATCCTTGCTCCGTGGAAGAGGTTCCCGCGTCACTGTCGGAAGGCGGTGACGCTTGTTCAAGCGAGTGGCTGCGGCCTTGCGGCAACCCAAACCTGATGGGTTCGAAGACAGTCCCCTTCCCGCTTGCCAGGCTCTGTACACGGACTTCGAATTCACCGCTGAAATCGCTGGTGATATAAACCGTGGTTTTACCGTCCTGATTGGTGAAACCGTGTGCCGGGCGGAGCGTTGGCCTTTTTTCGGGATCGGTTCCGTCTTCCCAGGCCCAGTCCACCAGCATGTTGGCCCCAAGGTTTCCGTACTGGTCCACCATCGTGGCGTAGAGTGTGATTGCCTGACCAAGCGGCACGACGTCCGTTGGCACCGGAGACATGAGCAATGTCGGGAAATTCATGCTGTCGGCGTCGGCAATGACGTTGATGCTCACTGCCCACTCAGGCTCGAGCAGGCTCATGGAAAAATAAAGGCTGTCCGTGCCCAAGACTTTGCCCGGAACATACTCAGCCGTGAGGACTCCTTGAGTATCGGTGATACCCGAACTGATGGTCCCTAGCTCGGAGTGCCAGTCAACAGCAACACCTTTTAACGCTGCGCCCCGGACGTCAGTGAGCGTCATCGTGATGATCGCTTTCTCGCCTGGTTTACCCGCGAAGACTTCTGTAGGCGTTACGGTGCAAGTCATCCTGACTAACTGTTTCAGTTCGCCGGGTATTTGCACGACCGGCACACGCGTCTGGGTCTGACTCAGCAAAGCCAGTTCAGCCGCTTGTGCATAGGCCTCACTGGCATCAGTTGTCTCCGGCAAGGTACCGATCCGCAAAATGGTCTGGGCATCCATACCGGTCTGCATCGACAACTGATAAACGCGCATCAGCAGATCCAGTTGCTCCAGGGTTTTCAACACTTGGGTTTCAGGATCGATATGGCGAACACATTCGCTGACTTCCTGCGCACTCCAGGCAAAGAATTCAGCCAGTTTGATGGCCGCTGCCTGCTGCACCACGCGTAATGCATCGGCGCTGAGCCTGGACGGTAGCGAATGGACTTGACGCAGATAGTCCAGCAATTTCTGCTCCGGCTGTTCACTCAAGCTGAACGCGCGGGTCAGCGTGGTCATTGCGTAAAGAGTGCCCACCGAGAAGATATATTTTTGAGAGGGATCGATGATGGTGAATTGGTCGACCCACATGGCGAATCCATAAGCCAGATAATCCCGGACCAGGGCCGCACTCAAACCAAGCATTGAAACGACTTCGGCGCGCTGGCGCACAACGACCAGCAATTCGAGTAACGAATCCGAAGGTTCGTCGCGCCAGCGCTCCGCCGCTGGCGATTCGAGTGCGGTGCGGTCATAGACCTGGCGCAACAGTTGGTACACCGACGCATTGACCCAGCTCAGCACCATGATGGCCAATTCGCCCTCGATGCCGGCGTAGACTGCCAGCGACTCCCTGACCAGCGACACCTGCGCGTCTCTGGCCTGCAGGAGAACAGTCAGCATGATCTCAGCCAAGACGCTGACCTGGGTTTCCTCAATGTCCAGGCCGTTCCTGACGGCCCATTCGAGTTTCTCGCGGGCAAAGACCAAATAATCTTCCGGCGTCAGGTCAGTGGCCAGTATCAGGCCATTGACATCGACAACCGGCGCCAGCCCCTCACTGTCAATCGAGAGTAAATCCAGCCAGTCGCTTTCTCCGGCCGGCGGAATACCGGCCACGAGAAAAGAATTACCGGACAACCGCGCGCTGGGCAGGAGGGCGCCAATCTTGTCGAAGAACTGCTGATCCTGCTCGGAGAACTCGCTTAAACGCAGTGGTGCACTCACGTGCTGCAACATCCACAGCACCGATATGTTGCTTTGCTCGCACCATTGCACACAGGCCTGCATGGCTTCGATCAGGCTCAGCACACCCGGCGTAGCGTCAGTGCGGCTGTCATCAACCGCCACGTCGACAATACGCGGCTTGCCTGCCAGCCCTTCGAGCCAGGTTTCTCCGCCTAGTACACGGAGCATCAACACGCCTTCGACCGGCGTGATATTCAACAGCCGGGGCAGTTTTACCAAACGGTAAAAACTGGAGATGACCGCCGAACTGCGCACCAGATCATCGGTAAGATCATGAGCCTGGGCTATCGCCAACGCCAGATAGTGGTAAGTCTGAAGATCAATGCCCAAACCACCGCATAGCTGGCTGACCGTCAGATTGTCTTGATCCGATGTTGGTATCAGCGCAAACGGTGTGCCGTCGAGTTTCAGCGGCTTGCGATAGTTGTCCTGATTGTTGAAGACCTGATCGAACTGCGACAGTGCATCACCGCGACCGTACAGTGACAGTTCATCGAGAAACACGGCGAAATCCGCTGCCGTGCAGTTGTAGCGTTCACGCAGTCGCTGAAACAGACCCAATGCGTGGATCACGTTTACCGAAATCGCCCACACCTCAGGTTTTTCGGCACCACGTGCTTCAGCCCTGATCGCCGCCACCAACAAGGCGTCAGTCTGCTCAGGAGGCAGATTCAGCCATTTGTCCAGGCGTAACTTGCGGTTGAGCCGATCAAATGTATTCAAGCCTTTTGGGGTATTGGGATTAACGATTATCCGATGAAGATTATTCCCTGACTGCGTGGTGATACCGATAGCGGGGTGAGCGTTATCATTGATGTAAACCGAGCCGGATCGGCCGCCTTCCGGGACGTCGGGTTTACTGGAGTAGTCCACATTGGCCGAACGCCGCGGCGCGTAGTCCCCAACCGAAAAAAGACTTGTAACCTCCTCGGCCACAAGATTTGTACGTTGAGCCAAATAAAATATCTGGTTGAGATTCATATACTCAACGTCTTCGGTGCCAAAGTTCTCCAGATAGAACTGATACATATCCTCGGAATTTTTGTATTCCTCAGTCACCAAACGCTGCTGGTACGGACCAAGCCGAGAGGCATGAGCCAAGGCAGCAGCGGCAAGCCTGGTCAGGGACCCGGAGTGCAAGAAGTTGGGGAATTTCCCGTCAACAATGTTGGCAAAATCCCCCACTGATCGTCCGTTGAAACCCGCAACCCCATCAATCGTGTCCCAATGTTGGTAATACGGCAGCCCATTGGGATAGCGTGCGTTGATCAATTCCTGTTCAATTGGAACCTCCGTGTTCGTAGTGATGAACGCCTGTAGCACGCGTACGATCACGTCGACTGATGGCTCCGGCGCGTTCACCGTTTTACTGTCGACCGTCAAATTCATCAAATCCGTGCGACGCTCATGCAATGGCAGCTTGGTGTCGTCACCAACGGATTCGATCAAGTCGCGAATCAAGCGATACAAGAAGACCAGATACGCCGAAGGCCCGAACATGGACTCCAGAGAATCCGAGGGGCATTTGGCTCCCAATTGCAGATCGAATATTCGCTGCAGTTGCGGCCCGTCAACGATCGACATCAAACCGCTGGACGGTCCTGTCGACCCGAGTTTGTCCCGCTGCGCGTGATGTTCAATAAACCGACGCCGCACATAGGTCGCCAGGCTGTTGGCCCGGCGCAAAAAGCGCCGGGCCTCCTCCTGCTCAAGTCCGTACTCGCCCATCAGCACCGGAAGACCCTTTTCGACCAGAGGGAAAAACGATCCCCCCTGCTCAACGTAACTCCAGAGCTTCGAAAGCCGGTTTTGCACAGTGGACGTTTGCTCACCAAACAGCTGAATGAACAACTGCGCAGCGGGACGGAGTGAATCAGCCATGGTCACTTTCCTTGAGTCGATAACTGGCCTGGACCGCCTGACTGTCGTGTCAGGCGGACCCAGCGTTGCATAAGGATTTAGCGCTTGAACGCAGTCGCTGCCAACTGTCAGAAATGACAGGTTTTATGACCGCTCATCGGAAATTTACAACCGAGTTTTATCCGTCGGCACTGATTCGATTTCAAACCGCTCACTGACGACCCAGTCAGAACCCATCGGATCGCTGTCGCTCGGCTGCAGCTTGAAACGACACCAGTTGCCGCCCAACGGTAGCGTTTGGTCAGACAGGCCTTGCCAGTCAGGGTCGACCTGAATCGACGCTAGCCATGTCTTGTCCGGGTTGAACGGATCGACCAGAACACCGACGCCTTGACGGCCCTTGCCGGCAAACAGCACCGGGTTGCTGACCCAGCGTCCCGGCGCGGGTATCTCAATGGTGGGCAGATAAGTTGCCAGCTGAAGCGTGCGTTTCGCGCTATCGGATATAAACCCTTCGCAGGCCGCCACAGCGTCCAGCTCATGATTGCCCTCGTCTTGACCGGGCTCCAGCGTTACCGACCACGTCCGGTTGTCCCGCACCTCGGCGCTGGCCTGGTCGCTACCCAGCGTCACGGTCACCGTGTCGCCGGGCGTCGCGAAACCCGAGACCACGACCCGTCGGCCGACATGGTCATCGGCCGTCGGGGTTTCGATAAACGGAGCCGCCGGCACAACCTTGTAACGCAAACGCTCATTGGGCTGAGAGCGCTGCGGAATGCCATTGAGAACGAACGTCTGGAAAGCCCAGATGGTTGTATTTCCAACCGGCAAACTCACTTCGGCTTCCCAGTTGCCTGACGCGTTCACCTCGATAGCCGTCAGCAATGGCTCAGTAGCGCCTTCCCGCCAAACCTCCACCTGCGCGGCAGGTTTGCCAGTGCCAGCAATCTTCGAGGTGCGCGGCACTTTCCCGCCAGGGATCGGCGTCGTGAATCGAGGCGGCGGCATCCCCACCTTGAGCTTGTGCTCAACACTGATTACCGAATCTCGCCCGTTGAGCGTCTGCTGCGCATGGAGAAAATATTCCCTTTCATCCAGATCGGACAATTGGATAGACCATTTGCCCTCCTCAAGCAATTCGTGCGGATCACCCAGCGTTCCTCCCATCAAGCTGTCATGCAATTGCATCACCGCGCCCTGCATGCCGTTATTACCTTCAATGGTGACGTCATCCCCCACTTCCGAGCCGAATCCCGGCGCGACAATGAGCGGTTGCAACATGACTCTGTGGACAGTGAAGGTTTTCGATGCCGGTTTTGAAGGGAGATCGAGGATTGTTTGCGTGACCTCCACGGCGTGTTCGATATTTGCCTCGAACGGGGTGGGTCGCTGAAACGTCCAGGTGGCACCCGTCACGGTCGCCACATGCGTCTCGGTGTCGTCGCTGAACCTGATGCTCACCGTGGCGTCCGACAAGCAAGTGCCGCGAAATACCGGCTCCAGCCCCTCTTCGGCAGGATCATCCAGGCCTGGCGCCAGCGGTGGAATCGTGACGTACAGGATGAAAGGACGTTGCGAAGGATGGTTTCCCAGATGCTGTGTAATGCGCACTTCCCGCTTGTTGGTTGGGCCCCAATCCACCAATGCAGACGTCGACCATTGGCCGTTCACGACCACTACACTCCGTGCAGCCTCGGTTGTATCGGGAAACCTGAGCGAGACGGTGGCACCTGTGTAACCTTTGCCGCTGAAGACCGGTAGATATTCCTCGGTGTAGCTCGCCTCGGTGATATCCGGCATGTTGTTGCGGACTTTGAACTCAAGAGGCTGCGATTCGATCCAGCCACTGGCGTTGTCGGCGATCTTTTGAATCAACGTCACATCGAAGCTGCCCAGAGGGCAGACAACGGGGGGCGTTTCCCACCGGCCTTGGGCATTGACGCGGACGTTGGGAGGCAAAGGCAGCGAGCTGTCGCTGGCAGAGAACTGGATTTCGGTCGAGAGGTTTTGATCGAAATGGCCGGAGCCGGAGAACTTCAAGCTTGTATCCGGGAGAAAGGTGACGTCAGGTTCTGCCAGTTTGGGAGGGCGGATTCGGTAAGCACGCGGCTCGCCGCGACCGGAACGGACGTTTTGAAAAACCTGTTCAGCCACCAGGCTGACCGGCCCCGGCGGCAACCCGGAGACAGACACGCTCCAACTACCGTCAACGTTCGACACCTTGTCCACTCCCACCAGGGAAGTTGTCAGATCCACGAACACTACAATCGTTGCATCGCGCAGACCGTTATCGCCCTCAAGAACAAATGACTGATCTTGCTCAGATACAGGTTTCGGAATGCGTGGCCAACCAACAATCATAAAGGTTCTGGGATCGGTGTAATCAACCCCAATAGCGAGGTGCTGATATTTGACTTTTACGCTCAATTCACCGCTATTGATATCCGACACCACCCTAGGCAACTCCCACAACGCCGTCGTCGTATCAAGCGGATCACTCAAACTTACAGAGTGGTTATCTGCCCTGACAACCTGAAGAGTTAAGCCAGGATGCCCAGTACCTTTAAACAATAACGTCCCGGCCCCCACGGTCTCATTGACAGAGGGTGAAGTCAGCTTTGGTACGTTGAGATTAAGGATCCTTTGGGTCTTCCCGTCTCTAGAATGGTTCTGACCATTGTGACGAACGGATTGCCGAATAAAGACGTTTATATAGCCGATAGGCAAATCCTGAGAAATATTGACTTTCCAGTTCCTTCCTCCAGAAAATTTGTGACCGATAACAGTAGTATCGTCTCCATCGACGCGTACCGGAACGCATTCGCCAAGTTCACCACCCGAACCGCTCAACACGGTTCCTTGAATATATTCAGCTATAGGTTCTGAACTAATGAAATAATATCGAGTGGTGTAGTCTGAAAACTCGGTCCCCAACCTCCATCGAATATTAAGTTGAGCGACCCCATACAAAGATGAAGAAATCTCCCAATCATGAAACCCCTCAGCTTCAAACCATTCACCGGCCAGTTCATACGCCCATTCATTAACAACATGGACATATATCCAGACTTGATGAACCCCATCAACCATCGGCAATATAAAACGCAAATTGAATGACTTATCGACCCAAGCAAGGTTATCCGGTTTAACGACCTGTACCGTATCCGGTTTACGGAGTTCATGGCCACCCGATTCGATATTCCCAGCGTTAGATAATGAACCCGCGTCTGACACTGACGGCCGGGATTCATCCTTTATAAACTCTGGATTGTGTCCGATATCCTTTTCTTCGTCAGATGTCATCTGTCGCGCTCCACAGTCGGCAGTCATTTTCCAAAAAATGACGATTGCTCAGACTACGGTTGCTCTCACAATGCGGGCACCTGTAAAACTTGACAGTCCCGACCAACGGTAATTCTTCCAAAAGCGGCAGACTACCGTCTGCCGGCTAGTACCCTTGACCCGGAGCACAAGCTGCTCCTACGGATACCTGCACGTCATAGATCGACGGTGAAACGAACGCGCGCGAAACGTTTGACAGTTTGAATCAGGCAGAAGCCGGCAACGGCTGAAAACTGAAATAACGCTGCAACGCCTGCACCAACTGGCCGAATTCTGGCGGGGCGCGTTGCAGGACGAAGCCGGCGTCGTAGTGCAGCGGTGTGGCGTCTTCGTGACACCACACGCAACACGCCGTGAGGTCGATTACCTGCTGACAGCCATCGCTGGCGGGGATTTTCAGGCGTAACTGAAAATCCACACCGACCATCATGGGCAGTTGGCTGATGAGCATCAGCCCGTCTTCGGAGAGGTTGCCGAGAAAACCGATGGGCTTGTCGGTGACGCTGTTGAACACTCTGAGGAAATACGGCAACTGATGCCGTTCGATCCGTTCGGTAAACATGCGCAGTTCGCCATGCAAGGCTCCATCAAAGAGCCGCACCTTTGCTTCGGAACGAGCCGGTTTCGCCGGCCGCTCTCCCCGCTTCCGGTGTAACGGTCGCTACGTCGCCGTCACCTTACAACTGCCAGTCGCAGGTGTTGCTCCGGATTCAGGAACCTGACGCTGAATCCGGGTTATTCGACTATAGCTCAGCTTGTACACACAGCCAGATTTTGTATGACAACTGTCATCAGAAACGGGTCGGTCGCACCACGGCAGCGGCACTGCGCGTCGGATAGTGGCCCAGGCTCTGCAAGGTTTCCAGACGGGCACGGGCGCGGTAGGCGTATTCACTGTTCGGGTACGAGGCGATGATGAACTGGTAGGTCTGCGCCGCGTCGAGAAACATTTTCTGCCGTTCCAGGCACTGGCCGCGCATCATCGACACTTCCGGCCACACGTACGGCCGGGCGCGGCTGGCGCGTTCGACCTTGGACAGTTCGAGCATGACCTGCTCGCAATTGCCACGGTCATAGGCGCTGTAGGCGTTGTTCAAATGATGGTTCATCGACCAACGGGTGCAGCCCGAAACGGCGAGGACGCTGAGGGCAAGGGCGGCAATGGGTACGAATCGCATGGGGGTTCTCCTGTCTTGAGCAATGTATCGACCCCTGCCGGGAAATCTTCAGAAGTGTTTACGCCGGTTGTCGTGTTCAATAAAGAAAACATTAAGTAGTGCAAACGAACAATGACTACACCCCAAGAGCATAGTAGCCTTCGCTAGCGCTTGAACTCAGGAGTCTTTGCATGTCCGTCCGTCGTACCAAAATCGTCGCTACCCTTGGCCCGGCCAGTAACTCGCCGGAAGTTCTCGAACAGCTGATTCTGGCTGGTCTGGACGTTGCCCGTCTGAACTTCTCCCACGGCACCCCCG
>Ga0307510_10000992_pt1 | contig 30115 bp, 17 predicted proteins | sample 12_EM_MG_FD_207224 | JGI IMG/M metagenome (GOLD analysis project Ga0307510, IMG submission 207224) | Populus trichocarpa ectomycorrhiza microbial communities from riparian zone in the Pacific Northwest, United States - 12_EM | ecosystem: Host-associated > Plants > Roots > Unclassified | place... | reverse complement strand
AAAGTATTTAATTTATGATTTTGATTTTTATGTTATCCAGATTAGGATTTAATTGAATTTCTTAATTAAAGTATTTTAGAAAATATTTTTTTTTCTCTAAATAAAAAAGAGGTTTTAAACCAAAAAAATTTATTTAATTGATTCTAAAATATTTTAGGATGTTAATATGAATTTTAATATGATTGATTTTTTTATTAAATTTTAAAAAATAGTTTTTTTCAGAAAAAAAATATTAAATAAAATTTATTAAATTTGGGAAATTATCAATTGGATTTGATTTAATATTTCTAAATGTTATAAATATTATTATAAAATTACACATAAAGCTAATAATTAGAATCAAAGTATGAAATATATTTATTTATGCATATTAATGTGTTTTAATGTATGATGGATGATTATAAATATTAAAAGACCAATGTAATTGTGTTTTTAATGGTCAAGTGGTTGTAATATTAAAATAGAGTCTCTATGTATTGCTTTTATTCTATTTTTTTTTAGGTTATAAAATTCTTCATCATTCTTTTGGGTTAATACTTTTATACAATTATGTAAATTTTATATAATTTAAATAGAAAAAATCTATTTTATAATTCAAGATGAAAAAAAAAATGACAAAGAAGGTTAAAACTGTAGTGCTCACAAAAAACTTATAAAGATTTGTAACAGCTATCTATGTTTTGACCTTTTAATTTCTTTTATTGACTCGAGAGAATTAATTTAGATATGTCCATAATTATCCAATTAAAATGACATGTTAAGAATGTATATTTATATATAATTATAATGTATTAAATCTCTTATTAATATATTAAATACATATTAACAATACTCTAAATGGCGTGGATCTTTCCCCACACCTTTTGTTTTCATTATTCCCCACGTTTGTTTTTATTATACTAATATTTTTTTTACATATTTGTTTTTTTTTCTCATAATTAACTCCTTTTTAAAAAAAACAAATTTGTATGTTTTTTTTAAAATTACTTTTACTAATTTTTTTTCTAATATTAAACTGGTTAAGAATTTAGCTCTGTTATTAAAAAAAATATTATGGATTGCTATAATGTTTCACTGTATGATTTTTTTTTTCCAAAATGATCATTTTTGATTTTTTTTTTCATATTGAGCTGGTTGAGAATTTAATTTTGTAGTTTTTTTTTATAAAAAATATTGTAGATTATTACAGTATTTCCCCCACATGGTTTTTCTTTTGGTACAATATTTCTCCACATGTTTTTTTTTTTAAATTATCTTTGTTGAATTTATTTTTTTTAATATTGAGTTGGTTGAGAATTTAGCTTTAGCTTTCTCCACATGTTTTTTTATTATTTTATTTTATTTTTATTTTTTATTTTTTCCTAAAATTATTTTTTTTTTGTGTTTTTTCAGAATTATTTTTGTCAATTTTATTTTTTTTAATATTGAGCTAGTTGAGAATTTAACTCTGTAGTTTTTTCTTTAAAACACTGTTGATTGCTACAGTGTTTCTCCATATGATTTTTTTTCTTTTTTCTTTGTTTTTTTTCCAGAATTATCTTTGTTAATTTTAGTTTTTTTTCATATTGAACTGATTGATAATTTAGTTTTGTAGTTTTTTTCTTGAAAAAAAAACATTATGGATTGCTACAATGTTTCCCCACATGATTTTTTCTTGCTACAGTGTTTCTCCACATGTCTTTTTATCGATTTTTTTTTCAAAATTATCTTTGTCGAATTTATTTTTTTCCTACTGAGCTGGTTGAAAATTTAGCTTTATAGTTTTTTTTTTAAAAACAACGTTGATTGCTGAAGTGTTTCCCCACATGATTTTTTTTGTTATAATTATTTTTTAAATTTATCTTTATCAATTTTATTATTTTTAATATTGAACTGGATGAAAATTACAACCGTAGATTTTCTCACGAAATACTATAAATTGCTACAGTGTTTTTCTGTATAGTTTTTTTTCCCTTTTATTTTTTTATGATTTTTTTCAAAATCATCTTTATTGATTTTATTTTTTTAATATTGAGTTGGTTGAGAATTACAATTGTATATTTCCTCACAAAATACTATAAATTACTGCAGTGTTTCGCTACATGATTTTTTTCCTTGTGTGTTTTTTATGATTTTTTTTTAAAATTATCTTTGTCTATTTTTTTTAATATTCAGCTGGTTGATAATTTAGTTTTGTAGTTTAATTTTTCTTGAAAATATTGTGGATTGCAATAGTATTTCTTCATATAATTTTTTTTAAAAAAATTATGATTTTTTTTATAAATTCATAAAAACACATAAATATACTATAAACCCGTGATAACACGTGTGGATAACAACTAGTTAAGAATATAACTTGTTGCCTTATGAATTTATATGCATAAAACCATAAGCTTCCAAAATAAATAAATTTTCCTAACCGAAATTGACAGGGGTGAATGCCAACTCAAAGAAAGTTTGGGGAGAGATGAAAAAATTTAATTTTTTTTATTTTAAATTAATATTTTTTAATTATTTTGATATATCTATAATAAAAATAATCTTTTAAAATTAAAAAATATTATTTTAATATATTTTAAAATAAAATATACTTTAAAAACCAACCGCCCGTCAAATTAGAGAGACGGAGAGAGAGTCAAGAAATTTTGTCTGCAAAAACAAGAATTGCTCTCATGGTTTCACTGTAACTGAAAGCATCGGCCTCAACCCTCAAGAGCGAGCCCTGAAAGCCTGAGGGGGTTTGCTAAGAACCTCATACTGCTGGAGATAGCAAGCACTTCACGTTTTGGAGTGGAACAGAAATCAGAGAGAAGACCGGTTTGCTGTTTAAGTAATTGCAGCCTTTAGGACGCTCATGTTTCCACCAGCTTGAAACAGTTCAGAGATGGAGCTAAATATTTTTTTTTGGTAAATGGGTCTTCATTTTTAGTTGATTATATATTGTCCAAATCTCTGGTTTTGAATTTTATTGCATTCTGGGATCTGGGTTTATGTTGAAGTTGCTATCTTTATAAGAGAATGACATCAGCCTGTTAGATAAAACAAAATTCACACCAAATTCTGTATTTGTTATCAAAAAACCAAAATTTTTAGATATGAAGCGTGTTTCTTTATCTTCGGCGGAAATAATTGCCAGCAACCAAGACCTTCTGACCGAAATTCTCATCCGAATACCTGCAAAACCTCTCCTGAAATTCAAGTCTGTATCAAAACAGTGGCTCTCTTTAATTTCTGACCCCAAATTCTGTATCTGGCATGCTTGCCACCAACGAGTCCTAAACCCCACACCCAATGCCCTCCTGCTCAACAACTTTTACTCCTCCACTCCGACTTTCCAGTTCATCCCTCTCATTGGTGATGATTCATCTTCTTATTCTCAAGCTGCAGTCTTTGACTATTTGAATGTGTCTCCGAACTATCGGCTCAAGATAAAGAATTCTTGCAACGGATTGATCCTTTGTATGTCCATCTTCTATGGCTGTGGTTTTGATGATGCAGGTTCTGAACTCAAGGGTATTATTTGTAATCCCACTACCAAGCAATTTAAGACTCTTTCTTTTCCGGTTCCTAAATTCGGGAATTCTAAAACATATTCAAGTTTTTATGGTTTGGCCTTTGATCCCTTAAAATCACATCACTACAAGATCATTTGTCTTCATGTTGATTATCGAGTCTCTAAAAATCCCCAAATTTATCTATATTCCTCACGTACCAACTCTTGGAGCTTCTTGCAAAACTCTCTGGAAGCACCAACTTTGTATGGTTTTGTGAATGGGGTTTTCTGCAATGATGCTATTCATTGGTGCAGTTATGAACAAACCACATTGTATTTCGATGTAAATACTGAAAGTTTGAAGATAATGCCAATGCCTCCTATATTTTCGACTGTAAACAGATTTCGGGAAATGATGTACTTTGGGGAATCAAGGGGCCGTTTGCACTTGGCAGGCATAGGACGCCGTTTCATCTCTGGATTTGATGTTTGGGAGATGGCTTCTGATTATTCTGGATGGTCTTTGCTGTACAATGTGAATCTTCATAGTATGAAAAGGGCATTTCCTGAACAAAAGTTTGATACATTTTCAATATTGAATGTTCTTCTGGCTGAAAAGGAAGAAGAATCGAAGGTTGTGATATCAGTTGACAGTATAGCCGTGTCCTTGAATGTTTACGATGGTACATTGAAGATGCTTAGTGTTTTAGAGCCAGGACTTGAATTTCCTGCTGAATTGGGTTATGAAGGGCATGATGCCTTTCAATACTTTCAGTCCCTTGTTTGTGTTTGAGCATAACACTTTCACTGATTGGTATTCCAATCATCATGTTGATTGTTATGCAATTCTGCAATGTTGAAATTTCTGGTTTTGAGCGGAGATGCCAAAGCATTCCAAAACCTGGGCTTGGCATATGACCATCCAAGTTGGTGACCTGGCTTTTATCATATGGTTAAAGAGAAGCTAGTTTTATCATGACAACCAGGCTTCCCAAATTTTAGTATCAGCTAGTATCAGATATATTTCCCCTTTTGCAAAGCTCACTTATAGTTTTGGATGTTCTCTAATTCATACATGTATTAAGTTTTATGGATACAAAAATTGTTGAATGATGATGACATTGCAGCTTTAATTTGTATAGCAACATCAGAGCTATTGGGTATTTAAGATATATTTCGGCCCAGTAGTGAGTCTGAGTACAAAAGCATACTATGTGAATTTGTAAAGACAATATTTTTTATCATGGGTTACTTGTTTACATCATTGGCCATGGATTTTAAACTTGTATTTGAGTTGTTGGGGCCACTTTGCTTTTAATAGCCTGGATTCTATGCATGTTGCATTTCCTCGATGAATGTTATTGGGTTCATGTGAGTGTTTCATTTTCTCGTCGATCTGCTTTTGTCTGTTTTTTGGCCATTACAAAGCTGGTTATACAACGCTGACATAACCATCAAGATTCCACTCAGAATACTCGATGAGAAGATCACCTTTACTTGATTTTCTATCCAAAAGATGTACTCAGAGTTGGTAGCGTTTATCATGCTACTAGTGCCATGCAAGCCAGAGGTCTTTGCAGATGAGAAATTAAGATGTTCCCCTAAGCCGTCACGGTATCCAGACAAAGCTCATTTATAGGTAGCTCTAAATTGAAACTTCATGGGGCGGGCTTGTCTTGCCATTTTAACTTCTTAGGAGGGTTGTAACTAACAGAGTTGCTATTAATCCTCAGTCCTTTCTCCTCTTTGGTTGTGCTCACATGTTAAAGCAGCTTGGTTGCTTTCTGATATTGGTGATTACGTTTTATGGATGGCAGCATCTACTGTTGTTCATTTTTTTCTCGTGATGGAATCGTCTCATCTAGATCATCATCTTGAGGCTATTTGGATTTTTATGTTAGGTTGTATTGGGCAACAAAAATTGTTTGTCACGGTAAGCCAGTGAAAGAGCCATCAAACTGTTGCCTTCGCGTTTTCTTGTGCTTATTAATGTAGTGAACCTTTTCAGTCAGCTGTCATCTCTGTTTGATTCCGTATCCTATTGGTCTCATATGGGACAGATCGTGAAGATCAATGTTAATGGCTTATGGCATCATGCAAAACTGAAGGCAGTGCAGATGCTGGTATTGTTTTCCACAATTATAAAGATGATTATGGCTGGTTTAGCATTTCGCTGTCTTCTATTAATCCATTCATGCCAAGCATACGTTGCCCATGGTGGCCTTGTTCTGGAGAGGATCATGGCTTCACAGAGGTGGTTCTTCACTAAGATGGTCATCTGCAAAGTCATGCCAGCCTCTCTCTTCATGAATATCTCTCTAGCCTGGGAATGGTAATCAGTAAACACTTTCTCTCTAAATCATTTGTCACCCACTGTGATGTATGTTATGTTCCTTGCTCATAAGAAATGGCTGGTCATTTGTTCGCTCGTAATGCTGGTAATTTAGATAATTATGCTACTAGGCTCAAAGATCCTCTCTGTATTTTCTATGTTGTGTAAAATTCTGATCGTGTTGTAGTTCAATGGTAATTCCATCATTTATCTTGGAAAACTGAGTGGATTTCAGTTGCAGCTAGAGTTGCCATATCTGCAATGGTGTACTCACCCATCATTTATCTTGTTGCAGCTAGAGTTGCCATATCTGCAATGGTGTCTCCGGTTCTTAATTCAAAATTTTCTCAAGGATCCTATGCGTAGGTATCAGACCCTAGACAGATAGTTGTGATGATCGATCTAACACCAAGTTGCTGATCAACTATTGATTTCTTGATAAAACGCTATTTGTTCTTCGTTTTTTTCTCCCAACATGGAGAAATTATAATTAGGAACTAAACAAATCAAATAGAGTATAGGATTCTACTTCAAAACCAAGCTCAACAATCATAGTGCACCAAAGAAATAAACAATAAGGTAACAACAAATAAAGCAGTAAAAGGTAGAGAAGAACTATAAAGGAAAGAGATAAATTGCATAAAAGCTTGTGAATAAAATTACATATATAGGGTTGGACATCGTAGTTTCATAAACTTTTTATTCTAATCTTATACAAATTGTTTATAAAACATAAAAAGTTTATATTATGAATTCTAATACAATTTAAATTTCTATTTATACACGTCTCCTTTCTTAGTAATCATATACACTCCAACTAATTTATAGTACTTGCCACTTTAATTTATTAATGATTTTTGTTTTGAATAGAATTTGATTTTCTTGTCCGTCAAACTATAGATATATTTTTGAGTACTTGAAAATTAAGCAATATTTTATTAAAATATATGACTGCGTACAATCTATATTTGAAATATTTTTACAAAAAAATAAAACAATCATCCGATTCTTCCCTTGAATTTGATTTATGGTAATCAAGTCAAGATTTGTGCTTTGTTAGAACATAAATTTAGGTGTGAATTGCAAAGCGAGATCTATTGATTTGATGTTTTGAAGAATATCTTTGATTTATCTTCAAAGTGTTTTGAAGAACTCTTATGAGGTGTTTAGGCTTGATCCAACAGAAATTTGTTCCTTGTAGACTTCAAGGATAGATGAAGGAGACTCAAGAGTTTTGTTCTTTATAGACTTTAAGAATAAATGAAGGAGACTTTAGAGCTTTTGAAAGAGTTTTTTTATTTGAAGAGCTTGTCTTGAATAAAATTTTGTATTTCTAAAAATTCTTCTCTCTTTATCTAGGGTGAGGAGTGAGGACTTCTATTTATAAAGACTAGTAGGGGCACTCAGGTGTTTTGCCAATGCCATATGATATTTTTTTTTATTGGTTGATTCTTATTTATAGTATTTATGACAAAATATTTCAAATACACAAATCATGTATCAACCTTCTATTGATCAAGAAATATATAAAGATCCATTTATTTTTCATGTCATTTATTCCAATTTTTATTTTATTTTAAAGATCCATTTATTTTTCTTGTCATTTATTCCAATTTTACTTTATTTTTATGTAAAAAGAAAATAAAAATGACATGGTGAAATTTGAATAGTAAAAAAGTTTTGTTTCTACATATGCCACATCGAGACAAGTTCACTTTACCTTAAACTAAGTGGACAAAACTCGAAAAATAAGGTTAAGAGATTTTATACTTTGAATATATTATTTCAACTAAAATTTGATTTGATCATATTAAATCTTCACAATAAATTAATATAGATATATTTCATTGTGAAAGTAAATTATAATTGTCAAAATTGAAAATTTAATTACTAATTTTAAATTAAATTAAATCAAATAATAGAATCAAAATTTCTTGTTGGATTTGAAGCAATTGCAGATTTTAGGGAGCAAAGTGAAAATCATAAAATTTTATCTTATGCACTAACAGTAACTAGCAATTTTGACCTGTATATAAGACTGTTTTTTGCCAAAAATAATTATTGTATAATCTTGTTTCGAAGGTTTTGTCATCTTGAATCTAATGGACAATGTGTTTACAACTCTACTAGTAGTTGATAAGTTATGGTTGAGGAAAAACATCAGTTCCATTTTCTCTTTTATCTCGATTTCTGTACATTCAAAATTTAGCAATTTCTTTCAAATATAATGCATTGTTGGCGAGAGATGAATTTATTAAAAGGAAAGTTTTTTCATTAATAGGAAATTTAATCAAATTTCTCTTATATGATTGGAATTTTTTCTTCTAATCAGTCAAGAGTCCACACATATTAGGGCAAAGTGTGGCTTTAAAAAAATCACAGTATCCCCTTATTTTCTCTTACAAACAGTGTAGGCCACCGACTAAAATTTATCTCCAACAGGTATGTCGAATCTCATAACTTGTTTTTCTTTTACTTTACTTTTCCTCTTTTCTTGTGTGTACTTTTTTTTTTCCAGTAACTTCATTTCTAATTCAAAATAATGTCTCTTTTACCATAGACGGAGTTATATATTTGTGAAGATAAGAGTATTTTGCTAGCCAACCAAACACCACCATGCATGGTCTAAAGCTTTCTTTATCAAATTCTATGTTGATCGATGTAGAGTAAAATATGGAACTACTCAGCAAATCAAGCAACTGTAGCTATCAACAAGAGAAAAATCTGGAGGAAGATTAGGAAGACCAACTGATCTGATCTACCCCACGTCTTCTGCTGAATTTCAAATGTTGATAAGATTTTCTGTTAAGATTATTATGCTGTATCCAAACTCTATAAAGAGTAACCTTGTATCTGTAACATTTAAGAGAGAAAAATACATTTTCTACTTCACTGTTTTCTTAAGTTTACATGGTATCAGAGCTACAAAAAGACTAGCGTCTCATCATGTCTTCCTCTCCTTCCTCATCCACTACAATCCTTAACTCCTCCTTTTTAATCCCCACAATAATTCCAATCTCTAATATTGTTTCACTCAAGTTGACTCCTGATAATTATCCTCTTTGGAAGACACAATTATTGCACTATTTCCGTGGACAAGACCTGTATGGCTACCTTGATGGTACACTCATTCTTCCTCCTTAAATGATTGATACTCTGCATCCTGATACATGTTCACTCACCCAAATTCCAAATCCTGCGCATTTTCAATGGTTGCGACAGGACAATCTAATCCTTAGCACTCTCATGTCTTCCATGACTGAGGGTGTTTTAGCTCAATTAGTCTCTTATGCCACCTTTCATCAGGTTTGGCGAGCACTTGAAACAAATTTCTCCTTACAATCTTGGGCTCGTACCATCCAGGTTCGAACTCAACTTGCCAATGCAAAGAAGGGCAGTCAATCTGCCAATGATTATTTCTTATTGATCAAAAGATTAGCTGATGAACTTGCTATGGCTGGCCAACCTCTCAAATGTGACGACATCGTTTCATATATTCCTGCTGGGTTAGGACATGAATATGACAACTTTGTCTCCTTTATCTATGCCCGTAATGATCCAGTTACACTTGAGGAGGTATACTCTCTTCTAATTGTTACAGAATCTCGTCTAACTCGTCATCATCTATATACTCCTGCACCCCTTGTTGAAGCAAATATTGCCCAGAGACAACCGCCACCATCCAATAATAGGAGTAGAGGTGGTTCTCGGGGTAGAGGCCGCCATAACAACTATCGTGGAGGGGGTGCTTTCTCCTACAATAGAAGTGACACATATAATTCTTCTACTATTGTGTGTCAAGTCTGCGAAAAACATGGCCATTCTGCTCGCAAGTGCTACCATCGTTTTGATCTCACCTATCAACATTCTTTTTCTCCTCCAAATAAACAGGCTTTTATTGCAGCAAACAATGGCGGCTGGGAGAATGACTGGCATGCAGAAACAGGTGTTACTCACCATATCACTCATGATATGGCCAATCTGAACCTAAAGAGTGATGACTATACTGGTACAGATCAAATTCAAGTTGGCAACGGTCAAGGTTTGCATATCTCTAAAACTGGCAATTCCTCTCTTCATACATCCTCTCATTCCTTTGTATTGAATCAAGTTCTTTTAGTCCCTTAAATTCAGAAAAACTTACTTTCTGTCCAAAAATTCTGCACTGACAATAATGTTTATTTCGAGTTTCATGATCAATATTTTCTTGTGAAGGATTACTCGGGGACCATCCTTCATCGAGGCCATGTCAGTAATGGTTTGTATCATTTCTCAACCAAAAATGTTCCTCCTCAAGCCTTTTCCAGTGTTCGCATTTCATTTGATCAGTGGCACCGTTGCCTTGGTCATGCTGCTTCTCAAGTTGTTCAACGTGTGTTGTCCTCAAATAAATTGCCAGTTGATAAAATAAAAAGCCACTTTGTGTGTCTTGATTGCCAATTAGCAAAGAGTCATGCTTTGCCTTTTACTAAATCAACTTATGTTTCAAAATCTCCATTAAACTTAATTTTTACCAATGTCTGGGGTCCAGCATCTGTAGCATCAACTACCGGTGCTCGATACTATGTTATTTTTCTAGATAATTATTCTAAATTCTTATGGTTAGTTCCCATTAAATTCAAATATGATGTTGAGCGTGTTTTTCTTCAATTTCAATGTTATGTGGAAAAACAATTTAGTAGTAAAATAAAGGCCATACAATCAGATTGGGGTGGTGAATACCGTAGACTTCATAATTATTTTCAAGCAAATGGCATAGTTCATCATATTGCATGCCCTCATACTCACCAACAAATCAATTCAATTGAACGAAGACATAGATAAATTGTTGAAGTAGGCTTTAGTTTATTAGCACACTCAAATTTACCTCTACTTTATTGGGAAGATGCCTTTACAACTGCAACCTTTTTAATTAATCGCCTACCAACACCTATCCTCAATAATTTGTCACCTTATGAAATGCTATATAACCGGATCCTAGATTTTTCTTTCTTACGTGTTTTTGGATGTGCATGTTGGCCTAATCTTAGACCCTATAATAAATATAAATTGGATTTTAGAAGCAAATCATGTATCTCCATTGGCTATAGTGTTAATCATCATGGATACAAGTGCCTTGATTTATCAACTGGTCGTGTTTATGTGTCTCGTCATGTAATATTTGATGAAAATATGTTCCCTTACCAGAAAAATGTTTCCTCTATACTGTCCTCAAAATCCAGCTCATCCACATATGTTACCTTGCCTTTCCATCTTCCAATACCACTACCTGCCAGATTTAATGATATGCAAACTCAAAGTATACCATCTGCAACTAATGATTCTGTTCCTTTAGTGTCTCATTCTGCAAGAACAAATGAAGAACTACCTGTTAGGCATATCACTTCTATCTCCTCGCCAGACATAGTTGTTGCTGACCAGCCCATCTCCTCCAGTCTATCAGAGACACCTCTTCAATCCACTTTAAATCCTATAGTAATGCAAGGCAATACCAGCACCCATGCTATGACTACCAGATCAAGAAACAATATTTTTAAACCAAAAGCAAACTCTGATGCTTTTGTACGGTATCCTCTACTTAAAGCCTTACTTACCTTTTTTAACTCTTTTGATGTAGAACCAACATGTTAAAGTGATGCCGTCAAGTCACCATAATGGCGAACAACAATGAATGCAGAGTTTGATGCTCTTCTACGCAATGGGACTTGGTCATTAGTTGCTCCTCCTCCTAAAGCCAATATCGTTGGTTGTCGCTGGATATACAAAATTAAAAAAAATGTTGATGGTTTCATAGAGAGGTTTAAGGCCAGGCTAGTTGCCAAGGGCTTCCATCAACAAGAAGGAATTGATTTTAATGAGACATTCAGTCCTGTTGTCAAGCATGCTACAATTCAAATTGTCTTGTCCTTGACTGTTTCTTATAACTGGCAGATTAAACAAATTGATATCCAAAATGCATTTCTACACGGTGCATTGGAAGAGGAAGTTTATATGGCCCAACCTCAAGGCTATATCCATCCCCAATATCCTAATCATCTTTGCAGACTACACAAGTCAATCTACGGCTTGAAATAAGCTCCAAGAGCTTGAGTCTCTCGTTTAACAGATAAACTACGGGCGATTGGATTTCGTGCTAGCAAGGCAGACCCTTTTTTGTTTATTTGGCACAAGAATGATGTTCTGGTTGTTATTCTTATTTATGTTGATGATATTATCATCACAAGCAATTCTGGTACTGCCATCCATCATGTACTTCAAGACTTACATTCAGATTTTGCTGTTAAAGAGCTTGGTGATCTTAGCTACTTTTTAGGGGTGGAGGTCTTGTGCTCAACTAATGATATGTATCTCACTCAAAGAAAGTATGTGGCTGAACTCCTAAACCGCACTCACATGGCAGAAACAAAACCATATACAAGTCCTATGTCAACTACCTGTCACGTCTCTGCAACCGAAAGAGATAAGTTTTCAGATCCTTCTCTCTATAGACAGGTTGTTGGTAGCCTACAACATTTGACATTTACTCGACCTATTCTTTCGTTCTCAATTCACAAAGTAAGCAAGTTCATGCATAACCCATTGGAGTCACATTGTCAAGCAGTAAAAAGAATACTACGTTATCTTAAACATACCATATCAACGAGACTATTTCTTAGGCGGTCTCCTAACTCTGCAATTCAAGCTTTTTCAGATTCTGATTGGGCAGGTGATCGTGCTGATCGACGGTCAATAAGTGCTTATTGTGTTTTCATGGGCAACAATCTTATCTTATGGCGCTGCAAGCAACAATTTACAGTTGCTTGTAGTAGCATAGAAGCTGAATATAAATCTCTTGCAGACACTGCCTCTGAACTCCAATGGTTGCAATCAATTTTATCTGAAATTGGCTTAACAATTCCAACCCCCCAGTGTTATGGTATGATAATACTGGAGCCACATACTTGACTGCTAATCTTATGTTTCATGCCCGTACTAAGCACATCAAAATTAATTTTCATTATGTGCGTGACCAAGTTCAAAGAAAGCAACGTACAGTTCAATTCATTTCTACTAAAGATCAACTTGCTGATTCCCTGACAAAACCAGTATCTCCACATAAGTTTCAAACTACTTTGGCCAATCTGAATGTCCGAGCTCTTCCCTTCAGATTGAGGGGGTGTATAGAGGAAAATGTGGAAGTGCTCAGCAAATCAAGCAACCGTAGCTATCAACAAGAGGAAAATCTGGAGGAAGATTAGGAAGGCCAACTGATCTGATCTACCCCACGTCTTCTGCTGAATTTCAAGTGTTGATAAGATTTTATGTTAAGATTATTATGCTATATCCAAACTCTATAAAGAGTAACTTTGTATCTGTAACATTTAAGAGAGAAAAATACATTTTCTACTTCACTTAAGTTTACAATCAATTTGTTAACATAAATCATTCTGAAGCATTAATCCAAAACCCTGCTGATAAACCAGCAAACGTTTTCCTTTGTTTTGATCCAGTAGTAGGGAGTTCGTCTAACACTTTCTATCGTCCAACGCAAGAATTTATTTCCCGTGATGGTGCAACAAAGTTCTTCAATGACATGCTTGACTTATTTGAAGTTCAAGTATCTGTAGACCAAAGTATTTTTGACAATTTTTCTCCAAAATGGGGTTAATAGTTGACGATGCTTGTGCTCATGATCTTGCCAGTCATTGTGGAAATTAAGGTTGATTTGTGGGAAGAATTTCATCCAAGATTTGGTTTGTGAACTGTTTCTTAACAAATGCTACTTTTTTCATGGGATTTGGTGTGTAAACCAGTGTTATTAAACCCGGACCGGCCCGGCGGGTTGACCCGGTGGCAGAACCGGTTCGGGTTAAGCAAAAAACTGGCAAAAGAAAAAACTGGTGAAACCCGGTTGACCCGGCGGGTCGACCCATGACCCGGGCGACCCGATCAAACTCGGGCAAGACCCGACATATATATAGAGTAACTTTACTATCAGCAAAAGGAAAGAACCATTTTTCTGCCCTAATTTTTTTCTTTAAAGCTTGAAAAACCAAGAAATCTGTTGTATGCAATTTAGTAAATGAAGCCATTGCTTTCCTAAAATTTTCAAGCCAAGGTAAGAATCATGTATTCTTTTAATTTTAAATTTTGTCTTCATGTCATTTAAATCTTTTGAGTTTGCAAAGAGGTTGGTTTCTTCATGGAACAATTGGTTTCTTCATGAAGCAGCTTTTGAGTTTATGAAAATAATGGTAAACACCCCCTAATCATACTAGCAATCAAGATTGAAAAGATGACAATTAGCTTGCCTCATCTGCAATTAGCTTGGCTCATAACATATTTTTCTAATTTAGCTTGCAGATCGCTTAGAATTCCTGCACTATTCAACTGCATTAATATAATTAATTAGTTTTTAGCAACTTGTGTTGTGATTTTAAAGAATTGTTATTCACAAATACGTGTAGTACAAAGCTTGTTGTTCTTCCTCTGAAATAATAATAATAATAATAATAGTGTAAGCAATTTTTTGGCTTGAATATTGATTACTTCTAGTTTCTGCGTTCCTAATTTTCTTTCTTCTTTCTTTTTTTCCTCTAAGCTGCAAAGTTTTGATGATTTATGGCAAGTTTTTTGGTTTCCAGAAGTTTTGAGAGTTTTTGCCAAAAAAAATTACCTCTATCTATATTGATGAATACATGGCTCTATGCCTTGTTTTGATGATTAATAGTTTTGGTTTATGTTTGGTTTGGACACATGCAGAGCTTTGAAGGTTTGAACAACCTGCAAAAATTGATGGGACACTTTCCTTTCTGGTGCTTAGAGACTGGGGCAGAAAAGATGCTTTCAAAGTTGCTCTTCAAGTTCTACCAACTTCCTTGCTTTTCTTTAATTTATACCATGTTTTTGTATGCTTGTGCGCGTATAGAAGGGGAGTTGAAGAAAAGGATGCAACATGTAACTGGCATTTCCATCTTTTGAAGAGCTTTTCTTTAATTAATTCTTACCTATGATTGCGTGGATACAGATGAAAAGGATTGAAGAGAAGCTGGATATAGATTTTGCATTAATTCCTTCAATTTTATGGGTTGACCAGGGTCAACCCATGTAACCCAGGACCCGGCTATTTGACCAGGTCAACCCCCGGGTCGGGTCTTATAACTATAGTGTAAACTATTTCTCAATTATTGTTTCATTTGGAGAGCATTTTCTCAATAGTCACTACATGTAAAGAATCATTACTTAACAGTTATGGAGCTTAACCAACAATTTCTCAATAATTGCTACATTTGAGAAGTTGTTACTCAATAGTTGTGAAGCTTGACAGATGGTTTCTCAATGGTTGTTGCGTTTGATGAACTGTTATTCAACTCCTATAGTGCTAGATGAATTGTTTCTCTTTGTGGATCTTGACGAATCGTTTCTCTACAGTTGTGGTGCTTAATAAACCGTTTCTCAATGCTTGTTGTGTTTGATGAGATGTTAGTCAACAATTATGGAGCTTGACAAACTGTTTTTTATGGCTATGGAGTTTGATTAACCGTTTCTCAATAATTCTGCATTTGACAAACCATTACTCAACGATTATGGTGCTCGACGAACTGTTTTCCAATGATTATTGTGTTTGACAAGTTGTTACTTAATATTTATGGTGCTTGATGAATTGTTTCTCAATGGCTGTGGAGCTTAATGAACCATTTCTTAATGGTTGCTGCATTTAAAAAACCATTACTCACTTGTTGTGGTTCTCAATGAAACTTTTCTTAATGGCTATTGTGTTTAGCGAGTTGTTACTCAACAGTTATGGAGCTTGACGAATCATTTCACAACAATTATTACGTTTGATGAATCATTACTCAACATGAATAAAGCTTGACAAATCATTTCTCAATAATTATTGTGTTTAACAAATCATTACTCAACGGTTATGATGCTCAATAAACCATTTCTTAATGGTTATAGAGCTTGATGCACTGTTTCTCAATGATTGCTACTTTTGATGAACCATTTCTTAACGGTTGCTACTTTTAACAAACCATCAAGTTTGGTGATTCACAACTTCCTATCAAATATGAGAAGACCTTTATTCTTTTATACCTTTGATTGAGGTAGTTTTCAAATCTTTTCTTCTTGTTGTTATATTTTTTTTAAGACTTGTAAACAATATTGGACTTGTGATTTTGTTACTTATGCTTTTATGTTATAGTTGTGTTGTCAGGTTACTTTTTTTCCACCATGCAAACAATCATATAGGTCAAGATAGTTTTAAGAGGAGATGTAATTTAACTTATAATAATTTCTAAACTGCTTACGTATCTTTGTGGATAAAGAATCAAGTCACAATACAATTTAAAATGTTGTTTTTAGTTAAAAAAATTTATGTGACTATATTCGAAACAAGTTCCAAGTTGTATACATACCTTTGTTGTTAAAGGATTAAGTCATATCATAATTTAATTTATCTTTTTTATCATTCATAATTTTAGTTCATGTGGGCCAGGAGCTACATCAGGTCTTAAACATAGTATCTCTTTATGAATTTACTATTAATAGGCTCAATCTTTAATCCATTATCATTGATGATTTAAAGAGGAACTTGTTAAACCACATAAGGTCCATCCTATTTAGAAAGGAACATATTGCCCATATGTTTTGACATATTTATTTAATGTTGTACCGCTAAAATGAGATCTTCTACTTGGAATCAACATAATCACACCTTCTTGTTAAAAGCCCTATAAAGTCAAGCTTCATAGCGTTTTAAATGTTGTTTGTCTCGAAACACTTTTCATCTAACGTTTCAAGTTCTTTGAGATGTAGATGAACATTGTTTAAAGAGTCCTTATTGGATTGTGATATTTAGATATGGAATTTGATAATCTAATGAAAGAACAACTTTGACACTGTATACCAAGGAATATAAAGTAGTTTTAGTTGGCATTTTGAATGTAGTACGATAAACCTATAGTGTTTTTTTTTTTAATTTTATCATGATAATTCTTTTTCGAGCGATTAACCACTTTTTTAGGAATGTAGTATAATATCTTATTAAATGTTTTTACCAAACCATTAGTTGGAGCATTGTATACAGACGAATTATGTCATTTAAAACTAAATTGTGCACACAACTTTTTCATTGTTGTATTGTAGAACTTCTTTCATTGTTAGTTATGATATTCCTTGATATCCCATAACGGTAGATGATTTTTCCTAAATGAAGTCCATAACTATCTTTTTATTGACATATTTTAATGTTGTAGCTTCAACCCATTTTGATAAGTAATCGATCATGACCAATATGTAAAGATGCCCGTAGGATTTTTTATAATGGCCTTACCACATCAAATCCCTAAACATCAAGAGATAAGAAGCAACTATCATATGTAAAGGCTCGGATGGTTGATGGATCAAATTAGGATGAAATTGACAAGTTTGGTATTTTATAGCATAATCAATGCATTCTTTCACCATTGTAGGCTAATAATATCCAATTATTTTGATTTGAAAGAGAAGTTTATGACCCAATTGATGAGCTTTATAAATTCCAAAGTTTGTTTCCTTTAGAGCTTTTATAGGTTCTTATTCTCCAAGATAATGCAAAAAGACTCCATCAAAATAGTATTAACAAAGAGTGTGTTAGAAGTATATGAAGTGAAAAGCTCTTCGCCTCACCACTATCTTGTGGTGTAGATATTTAGGTAGCTTACTATATTTTAAATAGTTGATATGCAGTTGGCAATGGTCTATTTTTTTTTTCAATCTCATTGATAAAAACCATACTTAATTATTCTTTCTCATCTACATCACTCGTTATCGGTGGAACCATCCATATTTAACATATAAGGACTTTGATTTTTTCAGCATATGATGCTAATATTGATGACATATTTACTATAACATTGGCTAACGTATTCTTCTTTTACAGTACATTTTACAAAGTAATGCAATCAACTGATGTCATTAGTTTCAGTGTGTACTTGTGATATAGAATGAGTTATAGCTTCTTGACATTATAAAGTGAAATGATTTTCTTAATAACCAATTTGAAGTCTCCAAACACTTTAATATGAGACATCTTTATATTCATCATCATCCTTAACCCAATAACCAAAGCTTGATATTCAATCATGTTGTTGGAACAACATTTAATACGCGAGAAAGTGAATGGCAAGACTTCTCCTTCGAGTGTGGTAAAATTACCCTGACACCAACTCCATTTAGTCACGATGCCACCATCAAATGATATTTTTCAAGGTTCTGACATTTCAGTGAGCAAAACGTTCTCATAAGACAAGTTTTAAAAAAAACTCTAATTCATCAAGAACATGATGATTGTCGAGAAAATTAGCTAATGTTTGCTCCTTGATTGTCTTTTATGAGACATAAAAAAAATTCAAATTCTAAAAGTAATAACGCTTATTTTTCTAATCTTCCTTATAAAAATGACTTTAAGATGTATCTGAGAGGGAAGACTTGAGAGATTAACCACATTGAATATGCTTGAAGGTAATGCCTTAAATTTTTATGGCAAACATTAGCCTGACATGTCTTCTCTATTAGAGAGTAATTTAGTTCAAGCCCATATAAAGTACTACTTATATAGTATATTTAGTTCAACCCCAATGAACATGTTTCAAAAATAATATAGAGAATAAAATATCATCCTTGTACTAGTGCTTGTAGCACTAATGGATTAAACAAGTATTATTTGATCTTTGTTTAAGTCATTAGTGCAAGCTTCATCCAAATGAAATGGCACATCCTTCTTCATAAAACAAGTATATGGATGACATTTACTAGCTAAGTTAAAAATGAATCTCTGTATATAGGTCAATTTTCCTAGGAGACTTTTCAATTCATTAATGTTTCATGGCTTCGACATCATTAGGATAACATCAATCTTAGACTGACCAATCTCAATTCCTCGATATCAAACTATGAATCCTTGGGAGTTTGCTTAAGGATACACCAAAAACATATTTCAATAGGTTTATGTTTAGTTAGAATCAATATAATCGTTCAAACACTAGATAATGATCTTGCAATTGATTTTTTTTTCCTTTGACTTCATCATAAGGCCATCAACATAACATTCAACGTGTTGGTGAAACATGTCATCAAAAATCCTCTTCATCTCCTTTTGATAAGTGACACCTATATTCTTTAAGCTAAAAGACATGACCTTATAACAACATTCCTTTTAGAGTCTAAAAGGCTTTCTTCTCTTCATCTTCAAGTGCCATTCAAATTTAATTATAGCCCGATGAACCATCTATAAAAGTTAACCTCTTATGGCTTATAATAGCGTGAACCATGATTTCAGTGATTGGAAGTGGAAAGTCATCTTTAAGATAAACATTCTTAAGGTCTCTAAAATCCATGTCAACATGGATTTCACATCTTTTTTTTTTACCAGCACGATATGTGAAATCTAAGGAGGATACTTAACCTCATGAATAAAACCTATTTGGATAAGTTTGTTAACTTCGACAACAATTTGTGAGTTGAGTTCAGGAAGAAAGCCACGTTGAGCCTATTTTACAAGTCTAACCCTATTTTTTACTTTTAGTTGATGAACAATAACCTTTGGGTGAAACTTGGCATTTCATTATTGGACTAAAAAAAGATATCTCGATACATTTTTGACATCGTTTGGGTCTAAAATATAAAAAATCGATAATACACCTAGACTAAAGGCATGTAAGTTTTTTTTTCTCAGGGAGCAACTCAATATTTTCACTGTTCATGTAAAACAAAAGGACCATAATATCCTATTAGGTAAGGTCATTTGTATTTGAATGGGAAGTAACTTAATTCTCGAACTACCATTCATAATTTGTTTCCACTGTTGATTTGCGAAATGGGATGCATGAATTTCCTTTTTGGACTATGGATAAGCAGGTTTAGCATGTGGATTTAGAGACTGTTTAGGAATGCGTGTAAATCGCGTTCCACAAAAATTTAAATTTTGTTTTTGCTTAAATTTAATTTTTTATGTTTTTAGGTCGTTTTGATGTGTTGATATTAAAAATAATTTTAAAAAAATAAATAAAAATATTATTTTAATGTATTTCTAGATAAAAAACACTTTGAAAAAGAACCACTACCATACTTCCAAACACATCAATATGGAATTGAAAGATCCAATTTGAGATTTGATTGTTTAGGATATTTGCATGGATTGCAATGTTGAAAGATTTACACGAGCATTAGACCTTACACCTCTTAATGATTTAACTGTGTTTTAGTTTAAAACAATTACACGATTGTTATATCATTTTGTATTCTATATTCTTTTTTTTTCACGGCTAATAAAATAGTTAATTTAATTATATAATAATAATAATAATAATAATAATAAAATAAATTTATAAAGAAAATATTATCCCGCACAAAGAGAATACTTGCAAAAAAAATATATATATTAAAAAACTCAATTTCAAAACAATCTAATATTAAATAATAAAATTAAAAAACTACCAAAATCTACACGAGTTATTCAACCTAGTCGTTAATCCCAAGTCACAAAAAAATTTTATTTTTTAAAATATCTTGAACATTATATTTTTATATTAATAATTTTCTAGCTCAAAATAAATCATATGACGGACCACTTAACTCATCTACTAATACATGTTAATAAACGGTTACATAATTTCAAGCTATATATATTCACTTCATTATATTATCTTAAAGTTTATTATAAAATAAATTGCGTTGATTTCAACAAGGTGCTCAAATTCAATTTTATTCTAGAAATAACACAAGCCTAACAAATAATTGTTGACGCTTTTATTATGAATAGATTTAACAATGTAAGAAAAAATTTATATTTGTTTGGTCTATAATCTTTAAGTGATAAATCATATCGGTGTAATAATTTCTTGCAAGAACACGACCAACTAATAAGGGTTAAAACTATCTAGGTAGTGGCCTAGTGGTAAAAGTTTGGGATCAAGAGGTTTGCTCCCTCTGTGATTTTAGGTTCGAGCCCTGTGATTGCTCATATGATAGCTACTGGAGGCTTACATGGTCGTTAATTTCAGGGCCCGTGAGATTAGTCAAAGTACGCAAAAACTAGCCCAAACACTCATATTAAATTAAAAAAAAAATAAGGACGAAAACATTAATATTAATATTAATAATAATAAAAAAAAGTGGCCAAACACAAGGAAACATTTTACCCATGGCTTAAAAATGTCAAATCTACAGAGGACTAGCTCTGAAGTGAAATACTACTCTCTACATCTTTGACGATAGTAATCCCTCACAAAAAGCCACACCCATAACCTGCTCGGCGAAATCCCAAAACCAAAAAAATGCAGTCGAGCATTTTAGATTCAATCGGTGTCGAAATTATTGGCGTCATGTCCCCAGTCTCAATCTGCATGCTCCTTGTTGTTCTCATCGTCTACTCCCTCTCCTCTTCGAACCCTTTCTCTGCGGCCTCCGCTCCGCCGATCCGCACCGCTGCTAACCTCGTCTACCTCGAGAGCTCCTCCGACTCAACCTCCCAGAAATTCGAAGGCGCTCTTTTAAACGCGCTCGTGTTTGTTATTCTCATTGCCGTGGTTACTTTTTTTCTTGTTCTCTTGTATTATTACAATTGTACTGGATTCTTGAAGAATTACATGCGGTTCTCGGCTTTTTTCGTGCTAGGTACATTTCATACTTCGACTGTTCGTGTATATTTTTTTTTACGGGGCTGTGAAGTTAATTATGTTACATTTTTTGAATTATCTTGTGAGTTTATTGTATTGAATCTTCATTTGTGTATTCTTGCTGATTGTTGATTTCAGTGACGTGGGTTTATTTTGGGTTTTTAGTTGGGCAACTGGGCTGAAAATTTGTCTATGATTTAGCTCCTAAAGTGTGTTTTGTTAGTTTGATGTGGTGGTTTTTGAAATGTTTGTAGATTTCATTTTGTAGTTTGATATTTGTTATCCATGATTGAAGGTTTGATTCAATGGTTTACAGTTACCAGTTCGGTCATGTCATAGATGTGACTTGATTTTGTGTTTGTGATGGTGTTGGTTTTTGTGTTATTTCATGGATGGATAGATCCTCTTTCTCAACAATTTAGCATATTCCAATGCCTTTAGACTCAATTATGATTTGTGTGAGTTATTATTGGGACTTTTGATTGTTAATGACATGCCATTTTAGGTGTTCTTCTTAGCTTTGTGTTCTTGCTGCTTCTCAGGTACAATGGGCGGCTCAATTTTTCTATCAATGATTCAGCATTTCTCAATTCCTGTTGATTCAATTACCTGTTTTATTCTGTTGTTTAATTTTACAATTGTGGGCGTAATGTCATTGTTTTCAAGTGGGGTACCGATTTTTGTGAGGCAAGGATATATGGTGGCATTGGGGATATTTGTGGCAGCTTGGTTTACTAAGTTACCAGAGTGGACTACGTGGGCTTTGCTGGTAGCTTTGGCACTATATGATTTGGTGGCAGTTCTGGCACCTGGCGGGCCACTTAAGATGTTGGTGGAGTTGGCTCAGACCCGAGATGAGGAACTTCCAGCATTGGTTTACGAGGCTCGTCCAACAGTTTCACAAAATGGGATTGTGCAGGGTCGGAGTTTGGACCTTCTGGTTGGTGGTGTTTCGGACTCTCGGTCAGTGGAGATGCAAGCTATGTCAAGTAACAACGTGGATCAAAATGAGAATCAAAATCGTGCAAATTCTGGCTATACTGTTATTCAGGATACCAATTTTGGAAACATGGAAGGTGTACAAAGGAGAGATGAAGGGGGGAGGTCCTTGTCAGTGGATATTTTGCATGAGAGGCACTCATCTAGCAGCAGCTCATCAGAGTATTCAACTGTGGTTGGAAATCGTGACTCTGAGATAGTTGTCGATGAGGAAAGGTCTCCGCTTGTTGGTGCACCAGAAATGAGGAATGGGGGGGAACAGATGAGGGATGGCTTGGAGAATTCTGATGTTTCTAGTAGAGGTATTAAACTTGGTCTTGGAGATTTTGTGTTTTACAGCGTCCTTGTGGGCAGGGCTGCAATGTATGATCTGATGACAGTATATGCATGTTACCTTGCAATTATTTCTGGACTTGGCTGTACCCTTATTTTGTTGTCAGTGTGGCGCCAGGCTCTGCCAGCTCTCCCTATTTCAATAGCTTTGGGTGTCATCTTTTACTTCTTGACCCGGTTATTGATGGAACCTTATATTGTTGGGACAGCAACACAGCTGATGATGTTCTAATCCTCTATTTTATAAGAAGAAGATTTTTACTGTTCAAAGAAAATTTTCAAATAGACATGAATTTTGGATACATAGCTGTAAGTATTAACCCCTGAAATTTCTACTCCTTTAGGTCATGCAAGGTCCTCATGATTCTAGTCCATGATTAGATAATGCAGCAAAGTCAAGTAACTGGTAAATTCAACGAGTGTTATCTGACTCAGGTTTAAGGTTGTTAGCTTTATCAAATTCGGAACTTATTTTCTGATGCTGAACTTCTGAAGTGTGTTGACATTATTGTCTTCTTTTAGCTTGTATTTCAAATGCTATGTGGAAAATTTAATTAATTTTAATTACAATGTTACATTTAATTCTGAACAGACCCACACACATATATGCTTGTGCTTTTGCTTATATGGGACCTTGACAACCATGTTCTCTGTCTTTGAAGCTATTGCTATCTTCTTAATATCCTCTTTTTAAACTTTAAACTTGATAAGCTCATAGCATAGAATTAGAATCAACATATTTGTTCTGAAATGTTAGATTATGAGTTGAGGATTTTGAATGAGAAAACTCTAGTATTTGAGTTACTGCTGGCATGTTAATTTTTTTTAGCATGATTTGAATACCAAAAAAGCTATGAGCTATCACCCATTTAATGGCTTGCAATTTTCTTGGTTTTTTGCTCTTTTCTTGTGAGGAGTTCTTACGCTTTTGGCATACAGCAGTTACAAGTGGATGAAAAGAGAATTTGCATCACTGTTACATGTTTATGAACCTTTACTACTTCTGAAATTGTAATTTCAGTAACAGATGCACAGGACTCGAAAAGTTCTTGGTGATTTAGAAAATTCATTCAAGGTTTATATGTGATATTCATCTGTTTGTAGATGGCAACATTGGCTAAGCTAGACCAAGGATACTATTCCCTTGGAGTATCATGCAACCCATTTGCCAGTAAATGAAAAAAACATGTCATACACTGCAGTGCAGCTGAAAATACCCATATTTGTGCAAATCAAATATGAAACTTCTCCCTGTTTGAGAGAATGTCTTTTGGAGCGAATGAATGTTTGAGATGATAGATTTATGTAGTCATTAATGAGTGGCCTGGGTTGGGATGAGAGGATGCTTTACAGGGAGTTGTTATGGAAACAAACTGAGCTGTATCCATTTGCTTTATGAACCTATAATTTGTGGTCCTGTTATACCACGATGGATGAACGAGATTTAACCAAATCAGTTCATCAATGCCGAATCATGGTGACCTATTTTGTGAGCTTCTAATTGGATTTGGAATGTGTATCGATCCACTGTTTGATATTGTGCAGTGTAGAGCAAGTATCTTCAAACTATCAATGAAATGCATTTCTTTCCGAATTCACAACCTTAGGAGTAGAACAAAGTCCAGCATTTTAGCTCTTGTAATTCGCTAAATTTCCACTTTAACCCTCCTTTTATTTTCTTTAAAAAAAGGGCCTATCAATGCCAATCTCATATTCATTTAAAGTTTTTATGCAGCTCCACCTTTCCAATTGCATTTAAGCTCAAAAGAGTTGATTGGGAGAGTGAATTCTACATGGGATATATATACTTTTTTTTTTTTTTTTAGCTCAGATCATGAAAACTTCAAATTGAATTATTGAATTTAGTTTTGTCATGGTTGTGCCCTGTGATAAAGTATCCGGGCTTGAATATGAACTTCTACATGGGAAATAAAGTGATTGATTGTTGCACTTGTTATATTTTTAATAAAAAGATTAGTGTTTCATGAGTGATTGGTAAGAAATGTTGGTATTCTTTAAAAAGACGGGTTGACAATAAATAACTAATGACAAGTAAATATTTAAAAAGAAAACAAGTTAATAAAAAATAATTAACAAGAAAAATAAGTGTTATATTTAATTACGATAATCATTGACGAGAAAGATAAATGCGGTATTTGATTATTTATATATAATGATATCATATAGGCTCTCTTGAAATTCATAGCTATATATCATGGAGTGTGCCGGATTAAAACATAATCAATTCTCTATTAAAAAAATGAAAAGGTTAGATTTTATTAACTAATTTTAAAGGAGTACAATTAAAATTGTTTTTTAAAATATTTTTTATTCAGAAATATATTAAAATAATATTTTTTTTTTATTTTTTAAAATAAATAATCTAAAAATACTAAAAAATATTAGTTTAAAATAAAAAAATAAAAAAAATTTAAATTTTTTTAAAATAATTTTGAAATGTAAAAATAAACGGTAATTAATAGTGTAACCTGAAACATCTTTGAAAAATAAGGCTAATATTAGAATATAATGACAAAAATAAAACATTAAAAAAGATTAAGGGGGTAAGATATAGTTTACCCAATCAAATAAGTAGGAGTAGGAGTATCAAACCGTTAAAACTACAAATTAAAATAAAATAAAAATGGGAGGTGTACCAGACGAACTATGGAGACAAATTCTGGAAATGGGAATCCAAAATTCCAAATTGAACTACAAAGATCTGTGTTGTATCTCAATTTCCTGTAGACGCCTCCACCGTTTATCCGCTGAGAACTCTCTTTGGCTCCTCCTCCTGTCCTCCGATTTCCCTTCTCCAAATCAACAGAACCCCAACCCCAACAATTCAACTTCTGCATCAGCTAAATCAACTTATAAAATCAAGTATCCTTATTTCAAAATCGAAATCTTATGTTTTTTTTCTTGATGAATTTGCTTTTAATACTGTTCAAAATTAATGAATGTTTTTTTTTTGGGATTAGGTTTGAGAGGGAGAAATCGAGGAAGGTTGCGGCGCATAGAAGGGCGGTGCTTAGAAAGGAGAGTGAAGTTTTGGAGTTTGAAAGGAAAATAAGAGAAATTGAGAATGGATTGCGTCAAGAGACGGAGAAAATGAGAGCCACGGCTGCTGAATTGTCCAATTTACACAAGGTCAGGTAAATCACTCTTTTTCCTTCTTCGTTTTGTATTCGAACAATTAAATGTCATGTTGCAAATGATTTTAGAGTATTAATGGCAAAAACAAATAAAATAAAATAAAAATGGAATAGCAGAGCAATTTGTTTCAAATAACAGAAGCCTGTAATTTGTTTGAATCTCAAACTCATTTCAATCCTTTAGCATTTGATTTCAGTTTATAACTTTCCCAATTTCATTGATTTGGATATTCCTCTTTGAAGTTTTTGCATTCATGGATGAGAGTTCTTTTTTTTTTTCTTCTTCAGGCAAGCTTCTGTGGCTCTGAATGTGTGGCAGCCGGAAGTTATTAGGGGTAGGCAAAAGCAAATAGTGGAGCAGAGTGCTGTTCCAGTTGAATCTCGAGTTCATTCACTTGAGATGGAACTTAAGCTTTGCAGGCAACGGATATCAGGCTTTGATAAGGCTTATGTAAACTTTGATCTCTCTCTATGTAGTAGTCAGTATATCAGTTTAGTAGAAATTGAAAGCTTTCTTTCCTAATTCCTGATCATTTTCGTGTCAGAGAGATGAGAAGCGGAGACTTGAGTTGGCAATGGAACAGTTGGCTTCCATGAAATATCATCCATTACGAGATCATAAGTTGATAAATAGTGGTGACAAGGAACATAAAAAAAAGAGGAAGAAGTTGAAAACATCTGTTATCTGTAAGAGCCTCAAACTTTGTCATTTTGATTTTGAACAAAATGTTGCTTGTAATTTGAATAACAAGTTGAAAGCATTTTGCTTCACCCCTTTGTTGTCTTGTTAGCTGTTATTGGTAGCTCTTATAGATTGCTTTGACTCTCTGAAATTGATCTTTGCCCTGTCCTTCATCCTCTTTCATTGGACATTTCAGTTACTGTTAGATTATTTTAAATCTTTTTGAAGGGGGAGTTGGGAATTGGGAATTTGCTATTTGTAGTTTCTTTGTTTGTGCTCTTGACCTGCGATCAATCCTTTTTCCACTGTATTCCATTTGGTTACTTTAGATGCATATTGGATTCTTTTGCTTTTCAACTTACTTCTTTTAATTGCCACTAGAATGAATGTTGTTATTGATGCGCGCGCTAATAATTCTTTTTGTTTTGAGCAAAAATAAAAATTGCTAAAGTGTTTTAATGGTGAAAAACAAAGGATGTTGCAGGGATTGCTGCAATGACACCAGGAATTAAAAATTCTGTAAGGAAATCGTAACTGACCACAAATATCCATTTCTAACACTTATTGCAGTTAGGTTCACAGATTTGATACTACGCCCAGTGATATTTATACCCTCCTATTATAATTCAGTTTTCTTTCTTTCTTAATTTTTTTTTAGCTGAAAAACAGAACATGTGCTTTGTCACACGTTCAAAATATTAGTCTCTGCTCCAATGCTACTTATTTACTTATTTAGCGAAATGAGTTTTCAATTTAAGTGTCTGCCCAAATGAACAAATTTATGACCCCTTTGTTTTCTTTCTTCTTATATTTAAATGCTTTCAGGCTTATGGGACTGGAATGTAAATTATGTTGATTGAGCTAGGTTTCAGAGTTTTTTTTTATCTGATTTATGACCATGAACTGAGTTCTATTGTTAAACAAACGAGAATTAGTTTAACTTGCTTAGAAGTCAAGCTTGATCTACTGACAAGTAGGTACACTCCCTTTTAGACCTCTTTGGCTGGCCTTATCAAGACCTTCTGAAATTTTCTACTGCTCTCCACCCTGCCTCTGGTTCTTTGCTTTTTTTAAGCACTAACATTTAATCTTGACAAGAAACTTGAAAAATAGTCTATATTGAAATCATCCTGTCATTATTGCTGAACCTAGAGATAGACTACTGTTATGAGTTATCTCCATGTTAATGAAATTAACCCTTCTATGGCAGCCTACTGCCACTGCATAGATTATCGATAAAGTTTGTGATTGGCATTTAGCAGAACAACAAATTTCATACTTTCCTCTTCACTGCTTTACCTCAAAGACCACTAAAATTTGTAATAAAACAATATTGGTTGGATTGTGTCTCATAAAAATTGCTTTGTTATGAGGATATTGACATTCTAAAAAAAAATGATGATATTGAGCAGTTGAGATAATTTGCGATGAACTATAGTAGTCTGTAGATATAGTGTATTTTTTTACTCACTAAACCTACTAATATGAATTTGCCTATTCCATATTTTGACATTTCTTTTTGGCAGGACTTGCTTGTAAAACAATCTCTAAGTGCCTTTTTAATTGTTTCTCCAGTTCCTGAAAAGCAAGGGTAAAACGTCAAAGCAGTGGAGGCTTTCACAAACAACCAACAGCCTGGCTGGTACTGCCATGGAAAAATCTCTAGTTGGTACAGTCCTCTGTCTTCTCCTTGATAGAGTTACAGAACTGGATTCTCTACTGGGCTCTTGACAAGCTTTGCTACAGGAGATGTTGAGTGGGGGACTTGATCCTTAGTCCATGAGAATGGGAAATCGTTGTAGAAACCGATTAGGGTTTCATATATTAAGTTAACATTACATAGTGTTATCATCTGTATGTACATGAATCAACCTGTTGTCTGGGCTATGCTAGATTTTATTTTTGGTCACAAGGTTGGGTCGTTTATTGATACTCCATGAAAGGAACAATGTTAGAGGATGTGGATTTCTTGAATTTCGCAAGCCAGTGTTGTGACATTGATTCTTGTCAACATGGACATGTACTTAAGTTCTACCGAGGCAGTAGCCCAGGTCTCGCGGATGAGGCTTGCTGTCCCCTGCCTGATGGGCATGCAGCTATCTGACGGAGAATTTAGCTACCGGAGAATTTAATTGTTGGCTGCGGTTGCCAAGAAAGCTGTGAAGTAGGGGAAAGATGAGCTACGTTGTCACTAATGTCTCCATTCTTTATTCAACTTTTAGTAAGTTGTCTGGTGAACGGTGTTTGCGCTCTGGTGTCTGGTTTTCATTCCCTTTAAAACCTTTTAGACGATGCTGTTGTTACCTTGCAATCCAAGAAATACCACTGAAGTTCTAGGGATTCCTACTGGTGGAGTTACAGTATTTCGTTTGGTTAACTTGTCCTAGGAGCATCTTATGTTAAAAGATGAAAAAAAAAAAAAAAAAACTCTTGATGGCCGACCCCATGAGGGTGTTGCTTCGTAAAATCCAGCCAAGAAAGAGGGAGGGGATTGGACTACCAATTTAGACTTTAGTACATTTAATTTTTATAATGCACAAGTATAATGCATTTAATTCAAACCCAGTAACAAGTAAAAAGAATTGCATTAGCATAAAAAAAAATTATTTTTTTTTTGCAAATGTTGGGTGGTGGTTTAATTAGTTCTTCAAGTAAAATCTTTAATTGTGAAGTAAAAGTCTAGTTATGAATGCTAACTCCACTCCGCGTGAACTTGAATGCAAAAGCCTCCCCCACTGCGTAAACTCTCGCATAAATATCTGCAGGCGAATTTGATGGTACCACTCAAATGCATATAATTTTTTGTCATTTCTTCGTGCCAGATTATTTCGGTGGTGGGATGACAGTTTTTCTTATTTATTTAGCGTTTGATTTGTTTTGTGATTATTTTTTAAATAAAAATATATTAAAATAATATTTTTTTATTTTTTACAAATTATTTTTGATATCAGCACATTAAAATCATTTGAAAACACAAAAAAATATTAATTTGAAACAAAGAAAAAATAAAAAAAATTTAATTTTTTTCAAAAACGCATTTAAAACGTAAAAATAAACAGAGAATTTGACCGTAAATAATATTTTCAAACTAGTTTATACATCAATTAAGATTATGTTTTTTTTTATTTTTAAATAATTTTAAAAATATACCCTTCATATTGCTTTAATGCATTCATAGGATTTTAATAAATTTTTCTAAATGCTAGCTCTAAAGTTTAAACTCAAAAAATAAAGAAAAAAAAATGATACATTCTTCTTCATCACCGAACCAATTCTTCTAGTGTTATGAGATGATCACAATTATAACATAAGTATTATATAATGATATATACTCAAATTCTATACATACATGAAGACACGTGTGTGTGTGTGTATTATATGACAAAATGTAAATAAAATATTTTTAGAGGGTAATATTGTGCATTAAAAAGTAATATAATATATATAATTCTCAAATCTTCCAGGAAAAAATCTTTATTTTTTTAAAAAAATATAAAATGA
>Ga0307510_10000990_pt1 | contig 30153 bp, 16 predicted proteins | sample 12_EM_MG_FD_207224 | JGI IMG/M metagenome (GOLD analysis project Ga0307510, IMG submission 207224) | Populus trichocarpa ectomycorrhiza microbial communities from riparian zone in the Pacific Northwest, United States - 12_EM | ecosystem: Host-associated > Plants > Roots > Unclassified | place... | reverse complement strand
TATATATATATATATATATATATATATATATGTGCGCGCGCGCGCGCGCAAAAAAAAAGAATGAAAGGAAAGTATTGTTATATATATTGAGCAAGTTATGCTACTATTGGGGAGATATCAAGAAGTATGAAATTTAGCATCATGGGCTAAAAGTACTTCGATTCATGAAAAAGAAAACATGTTTAGGATGAATTTAGCCCCACATTGTCATTTTCACGTGAGAGGGAATACCAAGTAAGTCCTTGTATGGTGTCATGTAAAGGAAGTATTATTTTCTATGGTAGGTGTAGGTCCATGCCCATTGGCATTAGACTAAGAGACAAGATTCATAAACTTAGAGAACAAAGCCACGAAGCCCGTTCAAGCCCACTTACTCTTCATGAAGATATTTTGGATTTTTTTGGGAACCTAGAACAGTAATTTTTTTCTTCATAAAATGGCATGAACAAAAAAAAAAATTAGCAAACGAGCATACTTAATTGAGTTATAGATAATATTTGTAACACTCGAATAGCATTTATTATATGCAGGTGTTATTTGTATACGTGTGAATTGTGATTTTTTTGGATATAGAGTTGCAAATTCCAATTGCGATACATAAATTGTATATGTTATTTGTGACTCAACTAAGAGATAATTCTTTAAATAATTTTTTTTTGTCATTAACTCTCTATTTAAAAAAATCACAATTCACATAATGTAAATAATCAGTTTGAATTTCAAGCGCATTCTTAAATTTTGTGGGTGAGGTTTGTGCATAGTTAGGTTGTAAGCTAACTTTAACCTCAACTTCTATTATATTTTCAAATTCATTTGTAGTTATTAAATAAGTTTTGTTATGATGAGTTTATATGAAAAATTCATGATCTAAAATTTGATTAGAATTGAGTTTAAAATTAAACTAAAAAATATAATAATTTAGTGAAATTCACTTGTTATGGATAGGTTTTTAGTGACGTGATTAATCATATTAAATCTAATTCAAATCAGTAATATCAATTTAAAAATAAAAATTGATATAGATTGATATAGTAATTTATTTAACTCGTAATTTTTTTAAGATTTATTTTGGAATAAGTTTAATAATTATATTTAATGAAATTGTAGTAAGAAAAAAAAAACTAGTATTTGTTGTCTTACATCCCTCCACGAAGATCCGAAAGGAGTTTAAGTTGCTCCCCATCACAAACAAGATATATACAAGCATTGGTTATCACTATGATATTTCACTATCTTTCTTTTTCACTTGACAATTGACAGACAGTATATTTGAATGTAGAGAGGCAATGTTATATTATGGCTCCACGTCCACCACCGACTCTATGATTGATGTTTGGACGATGAAAAGGTTGATCCGACCATGGGCCCACTCCGCTCCCTTTAAGCTCAACACGTCAAATCCCAATCTCGCTTGCCTAACTACTGCAAAACTAAATCTTACCACGTTCAGTTGGGTCTTGTTTCATCCCACCATTAAAATTATATTACTTATGGTTAATTAATAATTAATAATTAATAATTTGATTCGAAAATTTAGAAATTTAAAGACAGCCTGAGTAACATTCTTAGTTGATTTCAATAAATTATTAACTCGATTAGAAAATATATATATATAAAAAGAGTTTTTTTTTTCTGTAAAAAATGACGATACTTATGATTAATTAAAATTAATAATTAATAATTTAATTTGAAAATTTAGAATTTTAAAGACAGACCTGAGTAAGATTCTTAGATGATTTCAATAAATTATTAACTCGATTAGAATTCTTAGAAAATATATATATATATATATAAAGAGTTTTTCTTTCTGTAAAAAATATTGATTTGATTCAAATGAATAATTTAAATTTTAATCTAATAACCCATATGAGTCTTGTTAGATACAATTATTAAAATCACAATACTAAATATACTTGATTGTTAAAGATAATTGACTAGATAAATTAACGTGAAAAATTAGAAATTCAAAAAATAATTTAAGCAAGGTTTTTAGTTAATTTGAATAATATATTGATTTAATTAGATCTCTTTATCAACACACATATCTAACAACTCAGTTGGGTCTCATTTAATCAAATCATAAAAATAATACATCATTGTTAAATTTAACTGATTAGATGGATTAACATGAAAAATTAAAAATTTAAAAACTAATCTAAACTAGATTTTTAATTAATTTAATAAGATATTGACTCAATCACATCAATATAGCTAGTTGATTAGATGTGTTAACATGAAAAATTAAAATTTTAAAAACTAATCTAAATTAAATTTTTAGTTAATTTAAATAAGATATTGACTCAATCACGTTAATATAAAAAATTGCTATTTTTTTTATATATAAAAAATAATTAATCTAATCTTGGCTAATAATTCAAAAATTAATTTTAAAACTTAATAATTTAGATATTTTTTCAGTAATTATGCCCAAAAGATATCAAGACAAAATATCATATCAAATATCTCCGACTTTTTTCACTTTTTAATATCATCTCCAACCTCCAATCATTATAAAATATCTCAGTCGTACGTACAGCTCACCCTTTTTAAGCCCCTCTTATCCTCCAAACCAAACACACGCCTAACTCCTCCTAACGATAACTCCATAACTGCTCACCGGAAACCACCATGTCCACCGCAACTACCGCCGCCGCCGCCGGAAACTATCTCTCAACTCCTACGCTCGACGCCGAATCCTCAAACCTCCTTCAAACAATCTCATCCCACGGCGGCTATGCCTACGTCAGCATGTCAACACTCGCCGCCTCCGGCGACTTCAGAGCGGCGGAGGCAGCGAGAGAGATGGCGTGGGAGCAACTCCACTCCGGTCCCTGGCACTCCGTGCTTCCAGCCTGGCGTGATGCCTACTCAATGGCTTGCTTACACGTGGCAAAGTTTCATTATCGAAATGGTGAATTCAAAGAGTCGCTTAGGGTTTTGGATTTGGGATTGATCATGGGAGGTGTGCTGTTGAAGAAGGATTTGGAATCGGCTATTGAAATTGTGACAGCGAAATCGAGAGAAAAGGAAAGTGAGGGTTTTGAGAAAGGACCAAAGTGTAAATTTGTTGAAGAAGGGGATGAGTTTGATAAAGAGGAGGTGAGGTTTGTCTCTAATTCTTTCTATTTATAGAAATGTAGCGTTAATTTGCTTTTTTAGGGTTTTGTTTTAGGAAAGTTGAGATTATTATTATTATTATTATTATTATTATTATTATTATTATGTAGCTTATTGTGGATTTTATAATTATGTTTGGAGCTTTTTTTTTTAATTTAAGATAATTTAGTTTAAGGGGATTGGGTTTGGATAGTTTGCTAGAGTAATTAATTTAATGATGTGCTAATTTATGATTGTTCTTGATTTACAGTACTACAACTTTTGCTTTATTTTATAATGCATGAGCATGGCATGTTGCATTTATGAATTATTATTCAGGTTGGCTTGAATACTTTGGTTTTCTGATGGGGGATCTTTAGTTTGTTTAAATAGTAAATTGTGAGTTAGTTATTGGTGTTTTTGATATGAGCAAATAGCAGTAAAAGGATCGGTCCATTTTCGATATTGGTGTTTTCGATTGCTTTCTTGTTTCGTAGCATTATTCTTTCTGAGTTGGATGATAATTGGCATATGCTATGGTGCCAATAAGAGAGACTGTGAGCTTAATGTTCAATGTGCTATCTTTGGATTTGTAGGTGCTTCGTGTTTTACCAGAGAAGTCCTTGTCTAGTAAGATTGTGGTGAAGAAATCTGGTCTATCTTTAGAGGGATTTTTGCGTGAACATTTTCTATCTGGGTCTCCAGTTATAATTAGTGATTGTATGGCTCATTGGCCTGCCAGGACAAAGTGGAATGATATGGATTACTTGAAAAGGGTTGCTGGTGACCGCACAGTTCCAGTTGAGGTGATTATTCTTGTTTTTGTGAAATTTGATGACTTGTGCTTTTCTAATATTTCATTCATTGAAGTTCAGTAGATGTCTAATATCCATAAGATAGCTCTTTTCTACTGTAATTTTTTTTCCAAATAAGTTGTTTTTCCTGCCCATGGTAATGTGTTATTTATTTGTTATTGCGATTGATTATTTCTTAAGTAGCAACCTCTGAATATACTGTTAGTGTTGCATGTGATATTTGAAGCTTGGTGATAAAAATACCAGGGTACGTAAGAATAAAACTCAACTCTGATCAACTAAGCCCCAATTTCAAACTTGAAGTTTTGAACTGTGAAATTAAAGATTATAGCTTCAATTGACCTTTTGAAGTGACAACTTGGATATAGCCTTCATTGGGAAAAAAGAGTAATCTCTTGGTTTTTTGAGTTTTCCCATCCTAAGAGCTAGGTTTCTTAATTACGGTCCTTAAAGCCAATAATGGAACCTATTAACATACAATAGGTTGAAAGAACATTTTGAGCATCTGTAATCATCACAAAATTTAAGTCATGATGAGCTAAAACAAGTGTTCATATGTATCGCTGTGGAATGGGATGTATGGTTGTTATTCTACAACAAAAGGTAATCAAAATGTCAAGTCCTTTGCAGGTTGGGAAAAACTATCTATGCCAAGAGTGGAAGCAAGAGCTTATAACATTTTCTGAGTTTCTTGAGAAGATTCAGTCCAATGACTCTTCTTCTGCAGTCCCTACATATCTTGCACAGCATCAATTATTTGATCAGGTGGGTTGTACTCACATAAATGAGCATCTAACCATGGGCCTCAACACATTGAAATATGCTAGCAGCTAATATTTTACATTTATTCGGCAGATTAATGAGTTACGGAAAGACATTTGCATTCCTGACTACTGCTGTGCTGGTGGTGGGGAGCTTAGGTCTCTTAATGCTTGGTTTGGTCCAGCTGGGACAGTGACCCCACTGCACCATGATCCGCACCATAATATACTTGCTCAGGTATTAAATTATGTTTCTGTGTGGAATGCTTACAATGAGATGCTGCATTTTTTTCATGTATCTTTTCTCACTGACCAGTAGCTAGATTGTGTATCTAGTCTTTTGTTCTTTCGCACTTGGAATTTCAATTTTTTTTCCTACTAGCTGTTAGGCATTGTTGCCGTGGTTATGGTTCTTCTTTTTGAGGGTTTGTGTGCATGTGAATGGCATGTTCTTGTTGAAAGCAATCTCTTCTAGGTTAAACGAGAACTAATTTGAAATACAACAATTATGATTTCAACGGTACCATTTCCACTTGATTACGTTTCTTCCACTTGCACAGTTTCTGTGCGTATATGCCCACAGGCATACACGTTGTCAGTTTAATTTATAAGTCAACATAAATAAGTGAGCTTGTTGTTTGCTATGAAAATGTGATTTTATTTTCAGGTTGTTGGCAAAAAGTATGTAAGGCTCTACACCTCTTCAGTGTCAGAGGAACTTTATCCATACAATGAGACTATGCTTTGCAATTCAAGCCAGGTAACTGCTTTCTAGCATTTTTCTCTTAATGAACCATTTCGACAAATTTGCATTATTTTGGTCATAGTATTAAATCATATTGCTGCCTACTGATCAATCTCTTCTAGACATGCAATGAGACTAATGTCTTTTGATACCCTTTCACTCTGTCTCTCTGAACAAGTTTGTGTGTCTCCATTATAGACAATGTTCTTCACAATTGACTCTCCTTTTTGAAGGTCGACCTAGACAACATAGATGACGGACAATATCCGAAGGTGCATGACCTAGAATTCTTGGACTGCATATTAGAGGAAGGTGAAATGCTTTACATCCCGCCAAAATGGTGGCACTATGTCCGATCTCTAACAATCAGTTTTTCAGTTAGTTTTTGGTGGAGCAACTCTGAAAGTTCAGATGCATCGTGACTGCGTACTGCTTTCATGCTTGAGATTTGTTCTTTTTGATCGATAGAACTGGGGTTAGTGCTAAAGTCTTAATTAATTAGCACATTCTTATACGAACATGCATACAATAGTACTATATGCGAAAATGGAGACATCATGCCTTGTAATTCAGGATGTGCTCACTGTAAGAGTAGGAGCATTAACATTATCTAGTGTGTCCGAGTTAGCAAAAAAGAGAAGCGAGTCCCCTTGCTTCTACACAGTCGGATATTCATCAATTACTATGCCATTTGCTGGCACTATGTTGTGTCTCTCTTATGATATGCTGGAGTTTATTGCCAAGTCTTTGCACCATTTGGAATTTGGGTGCCCTTTTTTGGTCTGAATTTTACTTGGGAAGAAATGATCGATAATGATGGAACTTGCATGACCAAACCTCTACTATCTTTCAGGATTGCTTGTATTTGTACGCGTTGAATTGGTTTATCAACTATTTGATCACAGGAAGAAATCTCGTACCGGTTGCCTTGAGTGTTGAAACATTCGATCTACTGGAAAAGGGCAGTACCTTTGAACACACTGAAGAGGTACCTGCTCTATACATCGAGAAAGCAGACCTTCTTCAACCTTGAAATGAACACAAAAGACCTCGTTTTAGCACTTGCCCTGTTCTTGCCTTGGCATTACAGCCTCATTACACAAACCATGAGGCAGCTGAGCTACACGTTAATGCCGAATATCCATATAATACATGCAACAAAACATGTCAATCAAACCAAAAATAGAGACCTTGCTGTTCTACAGAGCCAATGAGCCACGAGACCTTGTTGTACTAGGGAGCCAATGAGCCATATGAATATTGTTGAAAGAAAGTAAGAAACTTTGATGGTTAACCCGGCGTAGCCTAGCTGGTTGACTTGATAAAATTGCGACCTAGCAGGTTTTAAGTTGGATTAGAAAAAGAAATTGGCTTGTTGGGTTGATTCGTGATTTAGTTAAATCTGATTCAAATTTGGTTGGGTTAACTCCAAAGAAATTAATAAATAAAAAAAAAGCAACAACATAAAAAATATTATGTTAACGAAAACGATTGATTCAAGACCCGTGAATTGATCTAATACCCAATAATTCAAGTTCTTTATAGAATGAGTCTCTAGATCGGGTCTCGCAGCTATGGCTGTAAATTCAAATCTAAAGTAACTTTCAGTTTGGTTGGTTGCTTTTCCTTTTCACTAATAAATTCAAGGGACAGACCAGCGAAGACGTCGAAATCTGTTGTCTTCTCTCCGTGCTAATGGAAAGTTAACACCAAATACCATTTTTCGTCCCACAAATGAAAAATCACATCTTCTTTTCAACTTTTTTCATTTTCTTTTCATAGAGAGACCCACCACCGGGGACTAAGTCAAGCCCGCACCACACGAGCTTTTCATGTTGCTGTCACAATTTGAGTCCAGTATATTAGTTTTATCATACCATGTGATGCATGAAAAAGCAAGTCATTTGAATACTGATCAGACGTCGTCCGTTTCTTTTTGAACAAGTTGTTTGATCATATACTGATCTGGTGAAATTGTCTAACTAAGAGTTGCACACAGTTCAACAAGAACACATCTTTTGTTTTTGTATCGAAATTCAAGAAGTGAGATTCGAACACTGAGACCAGATGCTTTCTACGAAGCAAGATTATTATCAAGATTATAAATTTACGAGTTACAAAAACAGTTTCTGACATGTATTAACACATGTATTATAAATTAGGTAAAACCATATGACAATCAATGAGTTTAGGCTGATTCCTTCGGCACAGCTATGTTATCCAGCAATTAATTTATCAGTACTGACCCTGACTCGATCCTATTTTATGCCCAAATGCATAGAAACTAGTGAAGGCGAGGATTGAAGTGTATCACGGGGCAAAAGGAGGCTCTTTTCTATGGAAGGCAGGGCGCTGCCACCAACTTTCAAGCCTTTTACTTGCTCACGTTAGTACTTGGTTAGGCCCGGCTCAGGAGACAGGTCGGGCAAACTCCGAGGTGACCTGGCAGGCCGGTTTAACAACAGCGACCACAACAGTAAATAAGAGCAAGAACGATATTTATTCTTGCAACTAGAACAAAAACTGCCAAAAAGAGGAGAGCAAGAAAGCCGAAAGCAAATCATTAAAGCAATGCATTCTGTTTATTAGCTTGATTTTCAAAGTCTAAAACAAAATCTTTCTTCTTAATTTTCTCCTTGACTTAAGCATCATGGTTTGCCCCATCTCTCATTAGAGTGGCAGCTTTGAAAAAATCATCCAATTCTTTGACAGAGGAACCTTTGAAGCCATCTTCATCTCTTATGGCATTTTTTATCATCCCCTTGACCTTGCTAGCTTTCCTTCTCATTTCCTTGCCTTTCTCTGTCTCATTCATCACCAACTCAATCTTTGCCTTCATGTCTTCATGCCTAACCTCACAAGTCTTCCCTCTAACAATCTCCACGCAAACCCCCAACTCTTCTTCCAAGAACTTGACATTGAAAAACTGCTCACCTGCCATAGCCCATCCAAGCATTGGCACCCCTTTGTCTAGTGCTTCAAGGACAGAATTCCACCCACAATGACTCAAAAATGCACATGTAGACTTATGTGACAGAATTTCCACTTGGGGTGCCCAATTATGCACAAGCAACCCTCTTCCCGAGTCTTTGATTCTTTCTTCAAACCCTTGAGGCAACCATTCTTTGGCTTTGAATTCTGAGTTTATGTCAAAACCTATTGGTGGTCTGACAACCCAAATAAAATTCTTGCCACTACCCTCCAAAGCCATAGCCAATTGCATCATCTGTGATGTAGATATTGTGTTGTTTGATCCAAATGAAACATACAGAACTGAATTCACAGGTTTTGCATCTAACCATTCCTTCAAAAAATCTGCTGAAATCCCAGCTTGTTTGCCAGCACGAGCTCTGTTATCTACTGACAACAAAACTGGCCCTATAGCCCAAGCAGGCCTGCCTAATCTCTTCCTGAAATACATCAAACCAAGCTGGTCAAACTCCTCTACTGTATTAAACAAAATCCCATTAGAATCCACCCATGCTGGTAGATTCATTCTTTGAAAAACAGACCAAGAATCGCTCCCATCTGCCGTTAAAATACTTAATGGCAGTTGAGACACATGAAATCTTGAAGCCTCTTTAAAATCTTGCAACTCAAACTCATCGGAATCCACTTCCCTATGGGGAAGTGATAACCAGACGGAGTAATAACAAGCCAAACCAAATCCACCAGCACCACTAAAGATTGCATGAAACACTCCAAGCTCTTTAGCTACAGTTGCTGTCCATCCAAAAAATATGTCAGCAATAATACAAAGTGGAGGCTTACCTCCTTGCTCTTCTACAATATCTTCAATGAGTGTTTTAAAGGCAGGTTTGAGAGAAGTAGAGGCATGAAGAAGGCGAATGATAAGAGGGTAAGGAAGGATATCAGTGTTTTCTGAATTAGGAGGTAGACCATGATCTGAACTATTGAAAGGGACTTCAAGAAGCTTGATTGAGGAGTTTGGTGAGATAGATGACTTGAGTTTCTTGATGTTAAGTGGGGTGTTAACAAAAGTTATGTTGTAGCCTTTTGTTTGTTCTATGTGAAGTGCTAATGCTAGAAATGGGATAATATGGCCTTGTGCCATGAATGGAAACATCACTATGTTTTCTTTTGGTTCTGCCATTGTTGTTGATGTAGAGGGAGGGAGGGAGGGAGAGCAAATCTTCTTCGTTTGGTAGGAGGGGATCGGGCAGATCCACTTTGGTCAAGGATGATTTAAAGCCATACAATCAATCTTAATGAGCGGCTAGTGCTTGGACTTTTGTACATTGAATTTGACTAAATTTGGCAAATTCTACTAAGGAAAAAAATAAATTAAGATTATTTTTTAGTTTCCAAAATTTAAATTCCATGTTAGAATTATTTTTTTTAATGTACTTGATCCGAATGGATCTAACTAAACTCGACTAATATGATAAATTGATTTAGTAATTCAATTTTTTTTTTTTAGCAAATCCTAAACCAGATATAATAACTATATTTACTTGAAATGAATAATTTAAATATAGTTACTTTAACAAGAATATTATAAAGCAATTGGAATAAAGGAGAAAAAAAAAAGAGACAATGACTTTAATTTGGAATCAATTCGTGAATGAATTGCTTTCAAATTTATTAAATTAATAACGTAAAAGCTTATAATATTATACTATAATAGTAAATATAATTTTACTCATTTCCTCTCGTCTTCTTCTTCTTGTTTTGTTTTTAGAAATCCTCTCGTCTTCTCGATGAAGGTTTCGAATTCATGATTTCCTAATCTTCATTTATAGTCTTCAAACCCTTGAATTTGGAACTAAGCATGCACACAAGCCACCAAGTTGTTCAAGGGAGCCAAGGTTTAGTTCTATAGTCAAGATGTGAGAGCATAGTTTTCTATGAATTTTTATATCGACTCAATAATATTATCAAAACATAGAATTATTGAAAAAGAAATAAGAAAACCTATTTAAGATGCATGAATTCATGTCAATCAACCATAAAAGAAAGGGCGTGATGCTTCTTTAATGGTCAAGTTCAAAATTGACTCCTTTGTTTTTCTTTTAGTATTAGCAAAATTTAAAATTTATTGCAAACCTTATTTTCTGATCCAAGAGACTCTTTATGGTGGGTTTCGTGCTCAGATTTATCCACCAACTTGTTGGAAACTTCGATTCAGATGTTGGGTAGGTGCTGGTCTATATATAGCCTAAGTTTTACCATAGTTATGAAACCCGGTCGACCCGGGGTTGGAACCGAGCGGGGTTAAAAAAAATAAAAAAATAAAAAACCCGGTGTGACCCGGCTGACCCGGCGGGTTGACCTGGTCAAAAACCTGGTTGCAACCCGTTGGCTTTTGTTTTTTCTAAAACGACGTCGTTTTGATTTTTAAAAAAAATGACCCGAGTGACCCGGTCAAAACCCAAAACCTAAACCAGCCACCGGACCGGATCTAAAAACTATAAGTTTTACATCCAACTGCGTGTAAAATAATAAAATTTTATAGTACACATAAGTAAATATTGGACCTTATTAGTTATTAGTTATTATAAATATATTCTTATATTTTTTTTAGGTCTTAAATTTGATTTTTTTCATATATATATATATAAGAATACATGATAAGATGTCATTAACTAGTCACTGAATACAATAAATTTACTACTCTAAAATGTATCATATTAGGCAAGGCTATTTATAGTATTCATTATTCAAGGGTTTTATAAAAATGATTTTTTTTCTTCAATAATAATTCTGATTGGTTTACAAACACAAGAAATCATGAATCATTATATATCCTTCGTTAGTCTTGGATTAGATCACCAGTATATTTCATGTTCAATACCATTTTAATTGGAGGATTTATAATTTGTTTGCAAATTAAAATACAATATTTCTTGGTTTGAGTGATCAGTAGGCAACATTTTCTTGAGTTAATATGCTTTATTTTCAAATATCAATACAGTTATGTAAACTTTTATTTTTCTTTTTCAATTTGAATCTTGCTTAAGCATGACAAATGGGGAATTTTTTAATTTTACTCTAAATTTATTAATTAAATTCATTAATCAAATATAAATAAATATTAAAAATATATTTTTTTATTAAAATTAGTATTACATGTAATATAATCAACCAATTGACTACATAATATATTTAATTTTATAGAAAACTGACAAGGTTAAGGATAAGTATTTAGGAGATAATTGAAACCTAAAATTAAGGATGGGACTTGGGAGGGTTGGGCTTGTAATAATTTGAAGTGTATCTAACAAGGTGTTACTGGAAGAAGATGGCATTATAAGCATTGCTGATTTTTTTGGGCAAAGGAATTTAGTTTTATGTATAATAGTTGCTAATTATTCCATTTTTAGTAGTTAGACGGCATCATAAGTCACAGAATTACAGAAATGTATTTTTCTAAATTTTGTATTCTTAATCCTCTAAGTTCTAACTCACCTATCATTATAAAAAATTGTGTAGATTACAAAGTTAATGAAAATCAAGAAAGGAATAAAAATTGTGCGAAGCAAGGGTGAAGAAAATTAAATATTGCTTTGTTTTTTTTAGCCAGGTTGAAATATAGTTATCAAACCCAGCACGAAGATTAACCCAGTACAAGTATTGGATCCTGAGTTTCATGAGTCAATCTAGAAATTTTTTTAAAAAAATTTAATTTTAATATTTCATATGAAAAAATTAAGAAAAAATTCATATGAATATAGGCTATACATGTTGTAAATAATGAAGTTTAAAAAAATATTTTGAAAAGTTTTTTATCCCACATTGAAAAGATATTATGTTAACCTTTTAAGTTGAAGTATTTAAATCAAAAAACATTTTATCCTACATTGAAAAAATATAATTTTTTTTAAATCCCACATTGAAAAAATATTTTTTTTATTGGAAACATGTAGTATATATATATATATATATTAAAGGACTTCAAATCCCACATTGAAAAAATAACTTTTTTCTTGGGAACATAGAGTATATATACTAAAGGGTTTCAAATCTCATATTAAAAAGATACTACGTTATCATTTTAAGTTAAAATATTTAAATCAAAATGTTTTTTTATCCCATATTAAAAGATATATTTTTTTTAATATAAAATATATATAGGAAAAGAGTTCAAATCCTACCTGAGAAAATAATTTTGTATGGCTTCTGTAAGCTATGGTGTATCAATAATTGGTTGGCCTATGGCTGCTGAACAATTCTACAATGTCAAGCTCTTGGAAGAGGAGATTGGTGTCTGTTTGGAGGTGGCTAGAGGGAGGATTAGTGAGGTTAAGTGTGAAGATATAGTAGCGAAAATTGATCTAGTGATGAACGATACAGAGAAGGGAAAGGAAATGAGGAAGAAAGCTTGTGAGGTCAGGAACATTATCAATAATTCCATAGCTGATAAGGAAGTATTCAAAGGAGTTTCTACCAAAGCCATGGATATGATTTCTTGAATGCTGCAATGCTGATTAGAGAGCAGGCAAAAAGAATTCCAAGAAATTCTATTTCAACACAGAATAGCAGCCAACTTTTGCACTGATAGTGGCCAAGAGAATTAATGTTCTCCAAACTCAATAAGATTGTCCCCTTCAGCACACAATAATTATAATAAGTGGAATGGCAAACTAATGCTAAAATTAAAATTTTCTTCTGTATTTCATCAAATGTATTGGAGTGAATTGCAGCCTGCTTCCTTCTAACTGCATATTTATTTTATGATGGCTATGTTCACACTTCCCGGTTGAGAATTACATCCAAAAAAAATTTACATTTCAATTAGAATTTATAATTTTAACCAAAACTAGAAGATTTTATCAATAACTTAGGGAGAATTGTCCTTCAGCACTTTTAAGAATGAAAGAAAAGTGGCCCTTTCTCAATATTCTAGTACTACTCGTGCAGATGCAACAAAGAATAAACTAGAATTTGATATGCAACAAATACCTCTTTCTTTAATGAAACAAAGTAAAAATCTAAGTAGGTTATCAAGTTGTTGGAACTCCAATGTAAGCCTTAAAAAAATAAAATAGATGCAAGGCTTCAAAACTAAATCCCATTCAAAATGTCTGAATGAGCTCAGACACTGACTTATAATAATGATTATTGTAATAATAGGATGGTGGCAATGAAGATGTGGAGGTGTCGGAAATGATAGCGAGAATGGTGAAAAGGTGACGGTGGCGAGTGGTGTTGGCTGTGAGAGGGCGATTCTGATGGTGGCATTGAACGGTTGGCGATAAAATAGTGGTTGTGACGGTAATAAAATGACGGTTATAAACTTATAATGGCTTCAGTTGTTATGGCCGGTGATGATGAGGTTGCTGTGGTTGGCAACGATGAAGTGATGGTAGTGTTAGTGATTATTGTTGAAGTACAGGCCCATACAGCCCGAGACTCTTTCTTTAAATCAGGCCTGAGTCTATTTGATGGAAGGCCAGTGGGATCACATAAAACTGGTTAGGTCCCTTCTTCCGAACCTGTATATCCGAATTATTAAATTGCTTCTCTAATTAAACCTTGATCAAGAAATTGTAAAACAAATCTTGTTGTGGATCTCTTGAGGAGTGATTAACGGTTAATTAAGTCACGGGATTAAATCTCCAATAAGTTAACTTAATTTATCGTGTAATGCTAATATAGGTTAACCTTTTTTATATATAATTAGGTACAATATTACGATATTTAATTAGGTAATTATCATTCTTAATGTAGCAATAAGATTTTCCATGTGATTAAATCCAACCCAATCTACAAAACTCAATCTTCTCTCAATTAGGACTTGCCTTCAGCAATAGCCATCATCATTATAAGAACCCTAATCTTATTTTTCTTGTCAATTAGAGAGAATTCTTCATAACCTTAGCTTTTTTTACCCTTTTGAAAAACATGGTAAACACACTTTTTATTCCTTGAGTTTCTTATTTCTATTGCTCTGTCTTCTTTTTTTTATTTAAAAAAATTATGTAATAACTTATTAATTCTTTGGTTTAATATTTAGCAGGATTCTTGTAATGGAAAAGAAGGTTGCCAATCTACTCAATGCAGTTGCAATGGAATGATGAACCAAACGAGAAGTATTTTTCTTCCCTTGACTTGTTTTGGGGTTTAGTCACTTAAATATTTGGTTTTGTAAAATGATTTATATACAAAACAGAGATTTAACCATATATTTTGTTCATACCATAAGGTTGAAGGCTTATGATATATTTGTGAACCTAGCACAACCCGTACAGGACAACCCAGTGAGTTGTCAAAGCTTGGCTGCTTTGATAATATATATTTCATGTCAAACCACTTTTTTTTTTTTTTAGAATCAAGCGTTTTTTTCTTAAATTTCGATAAATGAAAAAAAAAAAAAAGGGTTGATCCATCAATCCATGGTTTGGCTCAATCAACCAGCCATCTAGATCTTGGATTGGGCTGGATCCGAACTCAATTATATAACTATAATTTAGGATTTAAGACGAGTAGGTTAAAAATAGTTCATGTAGTTCTTTTTATTCACTAAATTATGTGAAAGAATATTTTTATTATAGTCTTGTTTCTCTTCATAAATAGTATCACCATCTAATTAAATTTTTTTCACTTGATTTTGTTCGGAACATCTGCAGAAGGGTTAGCCGATCATGTACCAGGTCAAGCAGGCAACCCTTCAAGGGAACCTGCAGCAGCTGGCCAGGCAAATTATAACCAATACCAGTATAGGCTCATGGGGCATGGCAATGGCTACGGTGACTACAATACCTATGAGGAGAGCATGCAAGCAAGATATCCATATTTGCACAATACACAACACCATTACCCATCTCCTCAAGTATCCTACCCATACTATGAGCTGCCCCCCATGTACTTTCCACAAGCGCCGCCGCCGCCACGAAACGCCAAGGCTGGTGAACCTGACCTGTGCAGTATTATGTGATATTTGTTGCATAATGGAGTGAATTTATCTTTTAGTTTGATTTTGTTGGCAATTTTTCTAGTGGGGTCAAATTACGGAACAAGGATTTGGTGATATTATTTAACAATGTTTTGTAGTTTTTTCAAAAACTGTTCCATGTCATCTGAGATCTGAATTTAGAAATTAAACATAGAGAGCATAATCTAGGTGAAATTAGGAGAGAATCTTTTACGCCAATTTATTGATTGCGAAACAAGAGCAAGTTGAAATGAAATATTTAGGTAGCGGTTAAATACTGTATCGAGATCGAAGAGACAATTATTTTTAAAACAGATTTATTTTATATTTTTAGATTTATTTTATATTTTTATTTTTTCAACTACATATACTTTTATCTTTTTTATATGTAGCACGTACAGTAATTGTAACTTGAACAGAGAATTTTGTATGTTTATGGTCAAAAGACAGCAATCATTCTTCATGAATCACCTGTCCTCATTGCCTCTTCTTGCCTCAGCAATGCAGCATTCAAGAACTCATCCATGGCTTTGACAGAAGACCCTTTAAAATCTTTAACAGCATCCATAATCATATCCCTAACCTCCAATGCTTTCTTTCTCATTTCCTTCCCCTTTTCTGTCTCATCCATTACCATCATTATCTTTTTCACTATATCTTCATGCCTAACCCCACAGCTCTTCCTTCTAGCCACCTCCACACAAACTCCAATTTGTTCTTCTAAAAGCATGACATTGTAGAATTGCTCTTCTGCCATTGGCCACCCAATCAATGGCACACCATGGCTTAAAGATTCGATTATCGAGTTCCATCCACCATGACTTAAAAACGCTGATATAGACTTATGAGACAGAATTTCCACCTGTGGTGCCCATTTGTGCACTAATAACCCTCTTTTTGAATCTTTCATTCTTTCTTCAAATCCTTCAGGCAACCATTCTGTTGCTTTGAATTCCATGTTGATGTCAAAGCCAATAGGTGGCCTAACAACCCAGATAAAATTCTTTCCACTAGCCTCCAATGCGACTGCCAATTCCATCATATGCGGTGCAGATATTGCATTCTGTGAACCAAATGATATGTAAAGAACTGAATTCACAGGTTTGGTATCAAGCCAGTTTTTACACAGCTCAGTTGTAGTTGCAGCTTGATCTTGGCTTCTCTTGGAAAGGAGAACTGGCCCAATTGACCAAACTGGCTTGCCAATTTTAAGCCGAAAATATTCCAATCCAACCTTGTCAAGTTCCTCCACTGTGTTCAGCAAAATCCCATCAGAATTCATCCATTCAGGGAGCACATTCTGTAGAAACACAGAGTAGAGATCACGTCCATTGACTACTCTCAAATTTTCTGCCAACTGTGTTACATGAATTTTAGAAGCTTCAGGCAAATCTGGTACAGTGAATTCATCAGAATTCTTCATCTGATGAGGCAGGTTTAACCACAGATAGTAGTGACATGCAATACCAAAACCTCCACTTCCAGAAAATATGGCATGAAATGCACCGAACTCATGTGCAATCCCTGAGCACCAGCCAAAGAAAATGTCAGTGATTATACAGAGTGGTGGGTGGCCATTTTGCTCCTTAACAAGATCAGAAATGAGTTTCCTGAACGAAGGTTTGAGAGACAAGGAAGCATGAAGAAGGTTGGCTATAAGATGGTTAGGAATAGAGTCAGTGTTTTCAGTGCCTGGAGGCAGGCCATAACCTGAGCTATCGAAAGGGATTTCAAGAAGGTGAATGGAGCAGTTTATAGGGATCGATGATCTTAGTTTGTTGATGTTAAGAGGAGTGTTAACAAAGGTTATGGTATACTTCTTTATTTGTTCTAGTTGAAGGGCTAATGCTAGGAAAGGTACGATATGGCCTTGTGCCATGAATGGGAACATCACTATGTTCTCTTTTCTTCGCAACATTTCTTTTGAAAAAAGAGGGTGATGAAGTGGAGAAGAACAGGTGGTGTGCTAGCAATTAATGGATGTTTGAGCACTTATATAAAGTTGTAGAGTTTAGTAGTCAAGGATTGATGATGATCACAAAAGGATTTTCCTTGGTTTTAGTTTAGGCAGTGGATGTACGTATTATTCAGGTCCAATTATTCACACATGATCGTAAGTATTCGTGTCCAATTATTCAGGTCACGCTAACAGACCTTTATGATGTTGGGTGGAATAAGGGTACTGTAAAACGTTTCAAGAATTGAAGTGGAAGGATCGGCATGGTCTAAAATAGAGTACTAGAAGGTCTGATACAAATAAAAGTTGAAAATATAAGTGCACGATGTGATTTTTGGTCAAGAAAAACGATATCCTACATAAATCAAAACCATTGAAATTCTTTGAAAACCATTTGTCCTGTAAAACTAGAACAAGAATTGAAAATCCACAAGTGATTATAAGCCAGAAGATAAGCATGATTTTGATTCAGAAATTGTACGTATAAACGTTGAACACACTTGTTCCTTTCTTTCAATACCTAACATGCATAATAATGATGAGTACCTGCTAGACAAGTGAATTTGCATTTGGCCTTGTTATCAGGCATCACCCATGACCAAGAAACATCATGAACTATGTTAATGCGTGCGTAACCACTGAGGCACACCAAAAGGAAATCTTGGAAGACTATATATATTAATTGGTCTTGATCATCAAAAAAACATTTTCTCATGACTAGAAATAGCTACCCAAGTTTTTCAAAAATACGACTGTACGTGATGGCCTTGCTGTTTTCATAGGCTGAGTTTTTTTCCCAGTGCACTACGTACTAATCAAACAGAATAAACCCTAGGACCATAATAGTTTATGCCTATTATAACCTTTAGGTTTGTAATTCAGCAAGAAACCAGACATGGGTTTGGCACAGACTGATACATGTGTCTGATACATGTGTGGATGGTAATATGATGAAGTATATTTTTTAAAAGTAATTTTTAATTGAAAATATATTAAAATATGTTTTTTAAAATTTTTTATTTTTTATATCAGTATATCGATCAAATTCATTAAGAAACACCTAAAAAATTAATTTGATATATTTTTTGATAAAAAAAATTAAACACAATTTAAAAAGTATGTTAAATAAGCACTACATCAAACTTCTAATTAGCAAAATGCACGTTGATTATTTCATAATGATGTTTTATGCTCACCTATCTTAGTTTTGTCTTTTTTATCTTTTTATCTTTTTTATGGTTAGGGGCATTTTTAGAATAATAAGTACGTATATAGAACTCAAAAAAAGTCAAATACAGTATAATCAAGTGATGATCCTTATGCATTCATGTAAAATCCAAATCTGTCTCTGCCCAAATACCCACCAAACGTCTCTTTAGTGTTTTTAGACTAGATTTTAGCATATCAAGACTAGATTTTTGCTCGGCCAAAAAACTATGCATATCCCCACTTATGCATTTATAAAAATTAGTATTCTTGGTACAATATGGTTACGTGTGTATTAATATATTTTTTTATAGAAATGTTAAAATTAATTCTATGAATTGAAAAAAAAAATCAATAAAACACTATTTAGGAATAAAATTTGAATAAAACCATTTATATATAACACAAAAACACATAACGTGTAAATACGAATAAAAAATTCACTTAAAGTTATACTAAAGTTTATCATGATTATACTATCATTACAGTTTTTATAACAATCCTTTTATTCGTTTTAATATTTATGAGACAAATATAAAAAATGTAAACATGAATAAAAATTTAATTCCATCTTTTGACTAAGAGTTCTTTTTTTTTAATTATTATTAATAGAGTTTGTCAAAAGGTATATATATTTTCTATAAATGAATCAAAGAAAATATAAGAAAATAACCAAATATATATCCTGTATAAAAAATTAATAACAAATATCGAATTTAATAATTTTTTGAATCTTAATTTAATTTTATTACTTTTGGATTTTAGTTATATGTATAGAAATTAAGAATATAGGTATGAACAAAAAATTATAAATGTTTTGTTGAAAGGAATCTTCTTAATTTCTTAGTAATAAAAAATTTATGAATCTTTTCATATTGAAAGGTAAAAATTAATGTAAACAATAACAAATTAAAGATATATATGTGTGTGTGTTCATAAAAATCAAGAGATTTTATTGCTGAGGACCGAATACCATTGAGCCAATGGTAAACATAATAAAAAAACTGAGCTTTACTGTACACAATAATAATAATAAAAATAAATACATAGGACAATTGTAAAAGCTCTTTGTTGGAACCTATCTTTAACAAGAACACTCCACTACAAAACAACTTGATCAATAGATTTTGGCGTACATCTTTATTCCAGACCAGTTCATGAAACGCTACCATGGATTCCAGAATTCATAGCAGTACAAGAAATAGATGGTTCACATTCTCAATTCTATTAGTGCAGAAAGGATACATTTTTTGGCTTAATTAAATTAATTAATCTCCTCCGTACTAGGAAGTTCCTTGTACAAGTTATATCTTGGAGTAATAACCATAAGAACAATTCAATCATACGAGGAGCTATGCCTTTCCATATCAGAAATGTGAAAGAGAATGTACCTGAAAAGTCAACTCTATCAATAATGTTACAGCAAGATTTGATAGTATACTTTCCTTGGATGTCAGCCTCCCATTGTTTCAAATCCTCTCTGTCTGGACTCAATTTGACCCCATCTATCATTACAAGGAGCTGTTGGGATTGTGTTTGTTCTGTTTATTGTAATTTCCACTTCCATTGCTATGTGCCGAGCCTAAATCCCCCATCTCAGCTAATATAGATGACGACGAAGTTGATAGGGCATAGAGTTAAGGGAAACAGTCTCTTAAAACCTCACTGTTTAGCCACCTGTCTGTTCAAAAGCTCCCCCCATTACCAGCCTTGAATCGAAATAGCACCCCTTCTTCAAGATAGTTGACACTTCTGAACCTGAGTTAATAATGGAACAAATACCTTTTTTTTATAGTGGAAGATTGAAAATGGAAGGCCATTGACATAAGAGGGCTTATATTTCTTATTGATAACTTCCTGCCATACTCCAGGATTTGAATCTCCTAGTCTCCAAAGCTTATTGAATAACAATGCCTTATTTTTTCCTTGTAGTGAGCCCACACCCAATCCTCCTCTATTTTTTTTCTCTTACAACCACATTCCATGCTACCTTACAGATCTTCCTAGCATTAGGGACACCATCCCATAAAAATTGTTGTTGCCCATTTTAATTAGGCCACACATAAACAATATATATATATATATATATATAAAAGAAATAAAAATCAAAGACTGGTTGAGGAAGATCAAATATACAAGATTGAAAATTTTGACAGTGTATTTTCAACTGATGAAGGGTTATAATTGAGTTTATCAAGGGTGAATTGCATGAAATTAAAAGTTTTAAGGTGATTATTGGTGTAATTAAAATAAATTGAAAGAATTGGGGCTCAATTGAAATTTTTCAATCTCAAATCGAAAACCCTAAACAACGCATCATTCAAACTTAAAAAAAAAAAAGGTGAGTGACACATCGTTTAATTGATTGACCTATGTTTTTTACAGTTTTGATTGATCAAGTTAGCAACTTCAAACGCATGAATGTGGAGCTACAGACCTCCAAATTAAGTAAGGTTAGATTCAACTGAAAGGTGTGTATCCTCTCTACCAACGCCAAGTGGTCTAAGGCGACGATGATGTCATAATTGTTCAAGCGAGACCTCAAAAGAGGCAACCCATTTAGCCATGACAGTGCAACTATCATGCAAAAACCGACCCATTTTCCGTGTGTTCGCACACAAAGTCTTCTCAATAGGTCCTTACCAGGGGTTTACAACACTTCCTTCAAGATTAAGATATCAGAAATAGATTCAAAACCTCTCAAAACTCTAGTAAAACCTTATAAATACCCCCCAAGCTTAAAGGCAGAGGAGAAAAAAAAGAATAAGAAAAGGAAGAGAAATATCAATAAGAAACACAAGTGTAGAGGTACAAGAGCCTAAACAAAAGATTTCTTAGCTTTACAAGTGTATAAGAGGTAAAAATTTCCAAAATAAAACAAAGAGAGATTAGTTTTTCTTGATATACTTTTATGATTCTAAGTAGATCCTTTGTGACGTGTTTTTGATATTTTATTTATTTATTTTTGTTTTATATTTATGTTTATAAGCATAAAAAAAAGTTTAAATGTTCAACAAGTAATCTTGTATTCATCTATTTGTTATTGTGTTTTTTATTTAATGATATTTATTTTCAAATTTTTTTACCAGAAATGCATTTGCGTATTAGAGATATCCACTTTACTTCTTCCAAATACACCCATATAACAGAGTCAAGGACGACGTGAAAATCTACTTTCAGAATAAACCCATGCTTCCCACTTCTTTTCACTTCATAAACTATTTCATTTGCCATCATGAATCCATAGATATAAAAGTTATTTGATTAGCACTGATCGATTATGCTTGGCATGAGAACTTTTAATCTTGTGCAAACCATGCACTAAAATAATGCCTAATCGGCATGTACTCATATCATAAAATTGTGTGTGTGTGTGTAACAAAGGTTGTAATCTAAAACAGTAAAAAAATAATGTAAAATCTCAAGAGACTCTCAAAACCATAGAGAGAGTAAAAAAGAAGAAAAAATTAGTATAAAGAACTAATTTAAGGTTTTATGTGATTTATAAGAGATTCATATATACATACATAAAATCACTGATCCAATTTAATATCATTTGATAAATTTTGATGTATTTTATTATTTTTCAGATTTTAATTATTAGATTTTGTCAATATTTTTTTAATATTTTTAGAGTTTTAATAGTCATAAAGTACCAATAAGGTACTAGATAGATAGGTTATGAGTGGTTTTAAGAAATATATATAATTTTATACTATTTAAAGTTTTATATGATATATAAATACACATCTGATGAGAAAATATGAATCTCTCTCTCTCTCTCTCTAGAGTTTTTGTAGTCTCCTAATATTTTTCTTAGCTATTTCTGCCGATGGTAGCATTTTTTCCTTCTTTTTTCAATGTTCTTTTTCAATGGTCATAGATTGAGACTTTTTTGTCTTCAGTTTTGACGTTTTCGTTATGTAACATATAGTTTATCTTATTTTCTTAATAATAATAATAATAATTAAGAAATATATTCTTTTTCACTCCCTCCCTAAGCTAATTAAATTAATAATATCTGGCTTGAAGCCAACAAACTCAATTGTTGTAATAGTTTAATTTATTTTATTTTATTGCAATATAAAAATATTGCCATCACATCTCACAAACACCAAGTTATTCATATTATAAGATCCAATTACATCACTTAATTAACCTTTCAAAACCCTACCTAATCCTTGACCAAACACTAACCTAATTTTGTTACCATTGTCTATGGCTGATTGCATCCTTATCGCTTCTCTAGTTCTTCGACACTTACTTCCATCCAAAAAAAATAATATTTTTCCATGAGCCAATAATCTGTGAGCACTCAGGAGAAACTGGGAAAGTCCATTTGAATGATTTATGAACACATAAATTTCTTACTTACAAACTTCTTTAAATGAGAGAGAGAAAGGGCATATTTCATTTGGTTATTGACTAATAATGGAAGTACTGAAGCAGAAAAGATGAAAACATACTTAATTAAAGAGATAGAAACAATGGTTTTCTTTGTTATAGTTTTAGAGTGAATATTTGTAAATAGAAAACATTGAGTCCCCTCTATCTCTATTTCTTCTGTCTCGATACACAATTGCAGCAGATGCTAAATCAATTAAGGCACAGACTTGTACCTGCAAAGAACCTTACATCTTAAAACCCTATCCTGGACATAAAACCCTGGCATCACCATAATCTTAACCCGGCTCTGACGGTGTGATCTCTGCCTATCCATGAACATGTCTTCCATGAAATGTGGATCAAAGTTTCTATTTTCTTCAACCCTCAAAATTCCCAGTGGTGGATTGAATGAAAAGGCAAGCAAATGAAGCAACCATATGCATTTAGCAGCAACAAAAAAGGCTTGAAGAAGGTGTTCAGGCCATGTTGCAGTCCAATTTATTGTTGTAATAATACAACTCATTTTCTGATCACAAAACTTGCTAAACTCTTCACTGTAGTACTTCGTCCCTTTCCTTAAAACTTCATTCCAGCTTAGATTTCGCAATGCAACAAACGACGAAAACTGTGCTTGACGATCTTGGTTTGGGTCTAGATTCTTTGGTGAGCCATTCTTTTGAAACACACAGTTCTCAAAATCTTGGTAGAGTGATTGGTTTATTATGGCTTCCAAATGGTATAGTACTGCCTTTGAATACTTTGATTTTAGAGACAGTTTATATGGTTGAAGAAGCAAGTTCAAGCTGTCCATGAGAGTACTATCTGTTTCTTCAATCTGTCCTAAAGTCTTGCAGAATTGTTTCACTGAAAGTCTTGCTTCTGATACTATCTGCAAGAAACCTTCCACCATCACCTCTTCACTTACCGGCATCAAGTTTTCTCCGTTTCCATCAATGGATTTCCCTCTATTTGGCAAGTTTCCGAGCTTTTCGACAACTTGTGAGTCTTTTGCTTGTGTTGCTTGCCTTAAAGCTTTCTTTAACTCCTCACAGTAACTCTCCAAGTACTCAAGCTTGTACCTTAGGTCCCCCAACGAAGATTTCATCTCAGCAACCTCCGTTAAGGCTGCATCTCTATGCTCATTTGCTTCCATCAATTTTCTCTTCAATGATTCAATTGACAATATCCCCAAGTCCTTGAAAGTCTGCGAAACCTCCTCGGATTCGGTTTGGTTCGACGAATTATCATTCTTCTGCTTCTTCCTTAACTTAGGAAACAACCAAGACATCACTCTTCGATTTTTCGGTTGTGATTGAAGGGATGAATGAGAATCAGTCAATGGCACAACAATATTAGAATGCTTGCTATTCCTGGTCACCTTTTCAGACTCGGTAGTTATAGTAGCCGGCTTGCATCTATTGAAAGATGATATGGATTTGAAGTCTGCCAAGCTATTCATCCTAGAAAACTTGTAAGATTCTGTTTCAGGCTGATACACAGTGATGTTGTTTGCTGATGAACTAGTGACAGATTTTTGATCTTCAGCTGGACAAATATTGGATATATCAGAAGGAATTCCTTTCCTTGACGACGAATTCTCCTTCTTATAATCTGATAAAACAGTTTCATAGCCACTTCCTCCTTCTAGGCCAAACTCATCCCAACTTTCTGATAATGTTCTTGCTTTTGTAAGAATCTGATGATGTCCCGGTAACCGTTCATCCTCATAGCTCTATAGAAAAACCAATAGAATTCATTACCATTTGCAGTAAAACTTCCATTATCATACATTAAAAGTAGCAATTATCCAAGAGTTAAGAGATTTTTTTTTAATTATTAGGAATGAAAATCAAAGTTAAAATCCATGAAGGGAAACAATGAAGAGGCTACAAATTCTAATCTTCGTTAAACAATAAAGATTCTGTTTTTAGATTTTTTTCTTCCAGTGTGAAAAATGATCAAACTGTTCTATGAAAGAAAAATCTAAAATTAGGAAAATCTAATTAAGGAATCTATTAAAGATTAAAATAACTATTACATATAATAAGATTGTAACAAATAATGTCCCAGTCATAATATATATTGTCATAAATCATGTTGTTTTGCCAGTTCAATCACAAGAGTGAAAGCTCCTATTTGATGTTGAAGCAAAATATAGCAAGAAAACAATGAAGCAACAAAAGAAAATTAATTATAAAAAATACCCTTTTGAAATAATGTTAAAATTCGAATAACAATAAGTAATTAACCAGTGAAGAAAATTCAAAATAAGCTGAAACTTACAGGGGTAAAAACAGGGTAATCTTGAGCAGAAAAGTATGGAGCAGAGCGTGAAACAGGGGAAGAAGATGGGAATCTGAGATTAGCAGGGCTATTTCCTTGCATTAAAGCAGCATGTAAAGCTCTAAGATCCACTGCCTTAGCAATGGCAGCCTGTAATTCTTTTCTACTAACATCCTGGTTGGTGTTGTCATGGTTTTGTAAGCTTTGCAAGGCAGCAGCAGCAGCCATGAAAAACAGAGCACATAAACCGAAGAAAAGAACAAAGTTTGAGCAATTCTATGAAGTTATAAAAAAGAGCAAAATGGGAATTCAGTATCTAATGGTTGGATTGGATTTGCAGAGATGAAGATGATATGATATCTAATGAAGCTAGCACCAGAAACATAGCAAGAGGGAGGGGGAGGGGGAGATAGGGGTATCTAAAATCCAAGGAGCTTTTGTCTTTGTTCAAGATAGAATTTGAGCGTGTGAAGAAGTTAGAGATATGGGAAGTTGTGGTAGTTTAGGCATGACATGAATAGGATCTGCAGTTCATAAATATATCTAGATAATATTTAGATCATAAATTGAAAGGGTTAATTGAATATGATTAGCTTCAGGTGACTATCATCAATACCATATATTCTATTTGCTTTAATATTAGGTAATTATAACAAATAATCATACACGTGGTTTTTCTACTTAATATACGCTGAGAAAATTAAGTCTATTATTAATAAAAAGTTGATTCAATGGTTAAATATATCTTTTTTATTTAATATTGATATTAGCATTTAAATATGTCTACGTACATCAAAATTATTGTGTTTTTAACACCCAAACTAGTCTAAAAATAAATAAAAAACCAGTAGAGAAAAGAAACTCAAACCCACTTTGATTAGGCATGGTTTATGGTAACAATTGATGGGAAAGAATTTGAAATTTGGTGTTGAAAACTTTAAGAATGTTAATAAATTTGAAATTGTAGATTCAAAGTTTAATAAAGTTGTTTTTATTCCAATTGTTTAAAAAAATAATAATTTTTGGTGTGGAAAAAGAAAAATGATGAAAAGGAATGTTAATAATCAATTTAATCTAATAACTTAAGTTACGAGAGGTAAGGTCTTAATATATGATTTATATTATTCTCTAATATTCTTCTTAAATGAAAATTTTTTAACTTAAAACTTGTATAGACTCATATTATTTTATATTTAATTTTTATCAAATAAATAAAAATAATAAAATTTAAACTCGTAACTACTTGGTTATCAAAACTCTAATATCATATCAAAAAACTATCATACTCTAATAACTTAAATTATTAAAAAATTTAAAATATAATTTATATTATTATTGAAATAATATTCAAAGCATCATGCACTCCCATGGCGAAACTAGTAGCAGATCATTAATGTCAGTTTGACAGAAGAAAAACCAACCCATTGAGTGTTGCTAAAGAAAGCAGAGGGAATCATTTCTTGCGGGGAATCATTTGGTATTGTACTCTTTCTCTTGTCTCTCAACCTTTTGAACACCCAAGGACTATGAGCTTTTACAGTAGTGGAGTCACAAAATCAAAAGCTATTCTAAACTTAACATTGACAAATTTATCTTCTTTAGTAGTGCTGTAACTTATGCTTTTTAATTTATTTTTTATTTAAAAAATATTAAATTGATATTTTTTTATATAGTTTTGATATGCTGATGTTAAAAATATAAAATACATCATTTTAATATCTTTTCAATTAAAAAATATTTTTAAAAAATATCATGCATCGCGTTACCGAACACGCACTAAGATCGTGTCTAACATTGTGATAATGGTTGTTTTTCAAAATGTTTTTTACATGAAAATGCTTTAAAATAATATTTTTTTTATTTTTTAAATTAATTTTTGACATCGCAGCATCAAAATAATCTAAATATACAAAAAAAAAAAAAAATTGCATTTTCAACGCAATAACAAACAAGTCTCAAGAAAAAAATCATATTAGGGTTAATTTCCCTTGATGGTTAATGGTACTCTGAGCTGTCCAAACGCAGTTTTTGGGCACGGGGTCGTGTGTGGGGGACAGACATATCCAATACCTTCCAGACAATCTTGTGAGGTTTGGTGCCACAGTGGGGACAGAAATGAGCCTTTTTTTATTTCTTAGCAAATTTAAAAAAAATACCCGCCACAGAATATGCAAGTCCCCCTATTAATTTTTTAAAAAATATTGTTTCTACTTTAAAAAAGAATATTTTAATTCATATATATATATATATATCCTGTAACATGTAACTGAGACGTTAGTTTGTATAAAGTTTAACAACTAAGAAATATTATATATTTATTAAATGGAATTCCAAGTAGGAGTATGGTATAATTAAATTTGGAATTCGTTCCTTTTCATAACCACTTTGTTTATAAAAATATTTAGTTTATTGAAATTAACTTTTGTGAGCCAACCACCCCATGAAAAAGTTAGCAAGGTTTGTCGATCATCCCCCACATGCCCAGATAAAAAAAGGTGTTCTTCTTGTTTGATCAAGACCGCCATAAGTGCATAACATTATTTCTCTTGATTAATCAACACCATTTCATTATGATTATGAACCTCAATGATCAAATAGTGAGTTCTTAAAAGCCCACAAATTCTGAAGAGGTCAGTGTGTTTAGTATTTTAGTATATGGTATTTTATAAAAATAATTTTTTTTATTTTTAACATTAACATATCAGAAACATCCAAAAAAATCTAAAAATATATTAATTTGATACTTTTTTAGATGAAAAACAATTTTAAAAACAGATTGTAAATAAGAAACACACATTTTAAAGATTATTTGTTTTTATATTTAGGTATATTTTAAAAATATATTAGACATGAAAAACATATTCATACCTAAATCATGAAACAAGAAAGTTTGGAACCTAATCATGCACAAGTTAGGTTTCTTTGTTTTGACGGATAACAAAGTTAGAAAAGAAGTTTGTGAGATGTTGTTAAACAAGGAGACAAGTAATTATAATTACAACATTCAAAAGCTATATGTTGAAAAATAGTTAGTAATGTTGACAAGTTACAATGCGAAGGGAAAAGAAAAGAAAGAGCTTCCATGACTAAGGTTCGACTTTGATGTTACTAATTATGCTATTATGTTCATGTCTGCAATCAAAATCACGCACGCAGGTCCCATCAAAAGAAATTAATCACATTAATTCACCATTATTAATTACTTTTGGAAAATTCTGTACATGCATGAAAACCATGTATAAAAGTCTTATGAGTTGACTTGGCGAGTGATATAAATAATTTTATTATATTAAATATCACAATTACATGTATGTTTAATATTGGAATAAAAAGTATTTTTTATTTGAAAATATATTAAAATATATTTTTATTTTTTAAAAAATTTTAATATTAACCTATTAAAATTATTAAAAAATAACATTAAAAAACATAAATTTAATATTTTTTCAAGTGAACTCATACAATAACAAATGTCATTGCACTCCCATCACTCACATTTCAATTTATGTTTACACGAGTAGTGAGTTATCTTTTAGAATGTCTTTCAAGTTATGCTTGTTTTGCGTTTTAAAAATGCAGAGACGGAGATTAAAATAATAAAGTATAATCATGCTTATTTTGAGATATAAAAAGTAGAGATAAAAACATAAAACAAATATATCTCTATAATTATTTCAAAACAAGAAAGATGAAAAAACATGTTTTTTTTATCTCATCTAGTTGATACAGTAACGAAAACACTCATTTGATCTGCGCTCCTTTAAATAGAAGATCCCAGAGGCATTTCTTTTGCTTGTATGATGGAGAACATGGTTGCCCATGCTTCGTTCCTGTTAAGATATATATGTTAATGCATGCGCATGGGGATGATCAGTCACTAAATATGAGAGAATGGATTACACTTCAAGACATCATTTTCAGGATAACATGCAAGTACCCAATGATCAATGCCACTTAACCCCTAAATACTTCCTCTTTAATTTATATATACGTGTGTGTGTGTGATGATCACTATATAGCATGGACGCAAGTTTCGATCAAAAAGTGGATAAAGGGACTGAGATCAACTTTAACTAAGAATAAATTAAATAAGTAGTTGATCTGATCAAGTTCTTCGTAAAGAGCTTGGTTTGACTAGTATAAGAAGTCGAGGGACTGCATGAATGATTTTTTTGCCTTTAATCCTCGAAATTCAGAAAAGATTACACGTTTAATTACTTGATTGTAGATACATGTTTGTGAACATATGCAGAGTACCTTTCCTTTTCCATTTCCTAGTCATTCACAGCCTAGCCATTCAGAAAAAACAAGAGAGAGAAGGCATTGGTGTCTTTTTCTCTGTGTTGAAAGGAATAAAGAAATCAACTAAAATAGTCGAAGGATACCATCAAGCACATGAGCAGCAATATGCAGGAAGCATGGCTCCCTTTTTCATTATGAAAAAGGAAGCCATGTTGAGTAATACTCAAGGTGAGAGTATGCCAGACTCAATTTGAAGAAGATCAGTCTGGTTTCTAGATCACTCTTCCGATCAGTGATGAATTATTTTTATTAAAATGATCAATCGTATTGTTAAAAACCTTTTTAGATCAACAGATTCACTGAATTAATTAAACCAGATAATAACAATAATAATAAAATCCGGCCCATAATCTGAGGAATCAATCGTTCCAGTCCTAACTCCTAAGCATTAGAAGGTAGATACTATACAAAACCCTTGAATCAGGCATAAGTTCTTGCTCGAGAGATTGATGATATTCAGACAAATTTTGCAGGGGTTTTGATTATGTTTTCTTCTATCAAATTAACACCTACTAATTGGTCAATAATATGAAGAATAAATGTACAGCTAATACATATATTAATCCAAGGTGAGCCCTAGAGGGGATCTTTATGTAATAATAAATCATCAATGCATGAAGTTTGTCTTGTTTCACAAATAAAGACCCTACCTTTGCTAAAGACAGATATAGTTGTTAGATGTTTCTAAACTTGCGCAAACCAAGAAC
>Ga0307510_10000989_pt1 | contig 30168 bp, 7 predicted proteins | sample 12_EM_MG_FD_207224 | JGI IMG/M metagenome (GOLD analysis project Ga0307510, IMG submission 207224) | Populus trichocarpa ectomycorrhiza microbial communities from riparian zone in the Pacific Northwest, United States - 12_EM | ecosystem: Host-associated > Plants > Roots > Unclassified | place... | reverse complement strand
AGAAGATCAATCAGCAATATGCACACTCAGAAACAGATAGAAGAGGACAGTTGTAGCTTGTGGTAATCTTTTGACGTGTGAATTACCTTGAGCCAACAAAGACAGAGCAGCACCGAGAGAAGCATTTGGTCTCAACATTGCAAATGGCCGTCTGTTTGGTTCCCCAATTTTTGGAACCCATGTACCCAAAGGAATTGAACAAATTGGCTGCTGAAGAATGGGTAAGGAGCCAGCAGAATGTCTGAAATACCTGCATATACCTGACAATTAGGTCCATGTGTTAGCAACAAGTTATACATCCTCAAGCATCAAACCAAGAAAGCTTACATTTTAGTATTCCAGACAGGGAAGCAAGATGAAGTAGCTGCGGAAATGATCCATCCTGAGAAGCAGAATGAATAATGGGAACTGTTGATACGCTGTTTTGCAAAATTTTCAAAGAAACATCTTTCATCGAATCATATGGCCCTGCCTGCATATTAAACAAGTGGTGGATAATAATTACTGACATAGCAGATTGCAACACCAGAATAAGAAATCAATAAAACTAGAGAAATGGTTCTACATCTGAAGCAGCTCATTTGCACCATCTGATTCACAAAATTCAATACAGGTGACTTCAAGCAGCATTGCCCTAATCTAAAAGGAGCATTTCAACCCATTTGCTGTTGCAGACCATATGGAACCAAGTAAGGTGCAAAAAGAATTCAACATTGAAAACAAAAATTATTTTCCAAGCAACCGTTTCCCTAAGTGTGTTTGTCATTCTACCATCCTAAGTTTAGAGATGATTGTGCCCATAAGAGCAAGATATACAATCATACATGAAAAGCCCAACATGTAAGATACTCAAATAAATGACAAATAATGGCTGGGAGATTATTTTGGATTCTAAAGAATCTTAGCAAGGCATCAGAAGAAACACTAACATGGATCAGATGTTTAGAGTATGCTCTCCCACTACCATCAATCTGTCTGTTGAGATGCATTTTTCCTTCCTTCCAAGCAGATATAGTATGTGTCTCTAATTCTTCCTCCGTCAGATTAGATCCATGAGTTCCAAGCTGAAATTGCGAGGTTCATAAATGTTAAACAACTGAGAGACACAAATGCCAAACATGTACAATAGCAAAACAGTTAAATATACTCTAGGAACTTAACTAGTCCTTCATTTCTTACATAGACAAATGTAAAAGAATAAGCACATTAACAATACATCCAAAGACAACGTCCTTAATTTACAATGCCTGCATGTGCTTGTGTACATCCACATGAATGCACATGTTTTGTGATACCTTTGAAAACATGCAATTGAAGACATGTAGAAATGTAAGAGCACAAGTACATACACTCTAGGAACTTAACTAGTCCTTCATTTCTTACAAAGACAAAGGTAAAAACACAAGTAGATTAACAACAATTACAAAGACAGATCCTTAATTTAAAATGAATGCACATATTTTGTGATACCTTTGAAAACATGCAATTGAAAACACAAGACAGACTTTAGTGATCATGCACGAAATGAAGACATCAGAAAACTAATAAGCATGTAAATGTAACCATTTTTCTTTAAAGCCTATGTTCCGATTGCTTAGTAGTGTGGGATTGTGATGCAAATGACTTGATTTCTTGGAGAGTTTTCGCAGGCAGCCAAGTCAAAATTCAATTTCTTCAGTTATTTCTCTTAGCAAAACAAAAATAGGTTTCTTGTAATTGATAAGAAAATGTACATCAATTCATTTGCCAAAACTCATGATGAATCTAATCAGCACTAAAAAAGACAATGCAGCTAAAGAAGAAAATAGCACTAGCAGTTACTGTTTTTCCTGCGAATTGTATCTTCCAATCCTAAGTGTTTATTTTTGGTATTTATATAACAACCATAAGCCCTAGAGGGAACGCAGACTTAATTAAGTTATCAGTCTAGTCCCTTATCTACGTACAGCATTTTTTCTCTTCAGTATATTGCAATTTCACTTAAAATCATCATGGATCATATTAGCATTGGAAAAGAAGTGCCAAAATACACACCTCCCTTAGAATCAAGATGAAGTCCAATGCAGTAAGCACTCCAACAAACTGGCCCTTGCAAAAGTCCCAGAGAGGAGCCATAGGGATGCCCTAAAATTGGCTCAAGTCAGCAAGAGAAATCTGAGCTAATATTCAACTACTATAAATGTAGCAGTAGCATATTGAATTGACAGAAAATCCCATAGGGCCAATAGTTCCAGAAATCATTATAAAATAGAAAAATAAGTTATACAATATGCCTAGGTACAAAGGATTAGTTTCACATTCGTTAGCAAGAACATTAACTTGCTGCATGTTTTCAGCTTATGTCTGTCCGTGTTTGCATGCATAGTGGAGATTCACCTGTTCATAGAGAATATGAAAGGCTTGCTTCACAGGTAGAGTAACATCCAAGGCAATAACCTGAAAAGTAAGACAGAACAAGGAACAGATGAACCTCCTGGTTATGGTTGAAAACATAGAGAATGAGAGTACAATTAGTTCCTGAAGAAGGTAAAGCATTCAAACCTTGCCTGACTCTGGAAGCAGCTCGTATGCAGTATGTGTGGACAAGAAAGCAGAAATACGATGACGAGAGACCTCCAACTCAGTTGCTGATATCCCTTGGATTACTTCCTGTAAAGTACGAACTAACAGAGTGACCAACTCTGCCCCAAAGGAATACACAGGAAGCATCTAGCATAAAATAATTAATAATCTCAACAAGCTTCGTCGCCTTTTCTGTTTCATGATTTCAAGAGATGAACAAACTTAAGCAGCTCAATGTCATACTCATTCCCAAATTTGCCATTTGGTCCTTTCCCCCAGGTTAAAATATTCACAATTCACAAATTTGCTATTCTGCTTCATTTCCAGCTCCAACCTATTTTTCTCTTGTAATAACCCCAGAAAGGAAGTTTAAATAAGTCTTTTCAGGTAAAAAATACAAGGAGGGCTGAAAAAGAAACAAGGGGGATAACAGTTGCTGTTTCTTTATTTAAGATGATTCATCTGCCTCATTTTATCTACTTTGGGCCTCCCTACTGATATGTTTACATTCCCCTGAGGCAATACAAAAATAATCCATACATGCAATTCTGAATTGAATCTTGTCTATGAAGAACAAACAAGAGATGCAACAGCACGGATGAAACACAACATGGATGCATAAACGGAGGTCTAAGATTGAGAAGGTGCAATAGCTGCTAAAATTCAAAGAAAAAATGGCTACTCTCAAGCATTGCCACGAGGATGGTGCTTAGAAAATAAGAACACACACTATGAGATACAACAGCCAAGTATCTGGGCTTAAAAACTGGTCTGAAAGCGACTGTTAATGTCAAAGCTGAAATGTATCTTACCGGGCAAACAGAAACATCATCCAGCTCCATGTTGGATCTCCCAGGTGTCTCGGAATTAAGAATTTGTGGAGGATCCTTAGTTAAGACAACAGTATTTACCACCCCATAAGGCCCATCAACAAAAGATAGCTGCTCATCAACCCGCCATTGTCCATCTACACGGAACTTGAACTGTGTGCAAAAATGACAATGATTTTGAAGGTAGCAGAGATGTTAGAAATACACATTCCTTAATTGTTGATGAGAACATTAGTTAGGAAAAATAGCACACATAGATGCACCAAACAGAGAGCACTTTAACATTCTATCTCATTCCTACAACCATTAACATATTAAAAAGGAGAATGAAGACCCTGCAAAGGTTACAGAAAGCCAGTAGTTTGTATGGTTCCTTCTTAGCTTAGCCTAAAGCAGATTCAATCTCTTAAAAGACTAAAAAAATAACATTACTAACTTAACTGACTTCTAAAATCGAGAGCAATTTGAATATGAGATGTCAATCGAATCAGATTAATCGTCTAAAAACATTCTGAGAAAGCAACAGATAGAGCCAGTCAAAAACCACATGCTAATGCAGAATGCATATGTTGGTGGCCGTAAAAACTTGAACAAGCTCAGTTTTCTATTATGACAATAATCTTGATGTCAATGTAAAAGCCAATGGATTATGTCCCAAAAGCTTAACCTTGTGAAGGGAAACGCTGAGAAAACTCCATAGTCATGAATCATTTACGTTCCATTGGGATGATTCTCTTCAAAGATGGCTCCTTTCTGAGTGATAGCCTAAGGCCAACTCCACTATAGCTTTCATTGCCATGTTCCATTGTTACATTTTAAAAATAATTTATTGCCTTGCATTTCTATTACTCAATTTTGATGGCTTACGAGATCAAAAGGCTCGTAAATTATTATAGATAACTAACAAAGTTATGAAATATCTTTGTATAGCATAAGCACATTGATTAGTGATTAACATAAATTCAAGTTACTTTCCTTTCAACCCTAAAAACTTACATAATTATATAATGCAACAAAAGATTCCCACAAATGCCAACTACAAAGTCATCATCACAGGCATAACTGTTAAACATGCTTTACTAACTGAGTTGGTTTAACATACCTGATGCAATCCAGGCACTAAGCTAACAACAATTTGAAATACATTAGGGCACCCCTCCACCGGGGACATGGGTAAAAGATCAATCCACCTGCCCAAATTACAACTCAATTAGACACCCACGTCACACCAAAACACAAACCAAAAAACCGTTAAAGTTATGAAAATAGAACACATTATCAATAACAGAACTAAAAGCCATTTGTAAATTCGCTACCACAAAAAGAATAATATTCTTGGTGATCATCACAAAAATCTGGTCAATTTAGCAACTTACCTAGTAAAGGTACCAAAGATAGAAACTTCTCCCCCTCCATAAGGCCAGACGAAGCGCACCGGAATTACTCCACTATTATCATGGCCAGTACTGGAACCAGAACCAAACATTTTCCGTCCAAAAAATAATTTATATAAATACACTCAATACTTGACACACCACCAATCAACAAAATCCCAATTCTAGCAAAATCACTCCAAGAGAAACCACAATTCAAATACCTATATTTTTCATTTCCCCAGTTCCCAACAAAAACTATAAAATCTAACCAACACCAGCGTGGGATCCTCTACAATTTAGCAGAGGACCCCTTATTGCTTATACATGCAAAATTCAACAAATAGAAGAAATTTAAAACAACACTATAAATTATCAAACCCCAAAAACCCTTAATGTTAATCAACAAAAATGATTAAACTTTAGTACCAAAACTCCACAATTCTCTACATGCAAGCATGAAACACTAACCAAATCAAAATCCCACCACTCTTATCCTCTTTACATCAATGGTTCAAACTCAAAAAGTCAACAAATCAAACGGCCACAAGACCCCCCAAAAAACCAACAAAATCATTCACACAGCATCAACCTCTGATCTGTGTAAAGATTGAAACTTTTTAGCTAAATCGGATTCAGGAGACTAAATTAAGAATACCCGGATGGAGAATTGAACGAGAAAGTAAGGTTTTTGTGGCTAATTTAGAGATTGAATTGAAGGGTTGGAGGGGCGGAAAAAGAGAGGAAAAATCCCTAATTTTGATAAAGAAAAATTGGCATTGTTGGATCTCAAAAAATAAAAGATGGGTTTTTTCATTTATCCATTTTCATTTATATTTTTTGTGGTGAAATTTTGGAGTGAAGAGAGAATCTATCTGGTGATTGAAGAACAGAAGCAGAACATAAGCTCTCTCGCACACAAAAACAAAATAAAGCAGAAAGAAAGCGATGAGTTGCAATAATAGTAATATTTAATGATTGCGGTAAAATCTACAGGGAATTAATGGTTAAAAAATAATTTAATATGTGTGGGTATTTGTCATTTTGTGATTGTGTCTTTTCTTATTCTCCTAGTTATTAAACAAGACTGGCCTGCCGGGTAGGCCTCCATATAACATAAAAAAATAGAGAAAGAATTTTTTCACTGTAACCTAACTAAAAACTTTGATTCACATTAGTTAAATCAAATTAATTTTTTATATATATTTTTAAAAAATAATATTATTTTAATATTTTTAAAAACTTTAAATTAACTTGAATTAATTATTAAAATTGATCTCCCAGGTGAATTTAATAATTATACTTATTCTATATTTATTAAGATATAGTTCACACAACTTTTTTTTTTGATAAAACCTAGAACTCGATTAATTTAAATTAATATTATCACCTAACTCTAGCCGAGTTTCAAAAAAAAATCTAATAAGAAATAAAATGTTCTTATTTAAAAGAAAAAAAAAACAATATTATTTTATTTAAAATAATAAAGTAAAATAAAATTGTTTTAGTTAATCCAAATTAATACAGATTAATATATTAAATTTATAACCTGAATTATGAGCCGAATAACTTTGATTTAAAGTTTTAAATACTCCTTATATACGTTTTCTTGTATTAAAACTAAACATTTTCTTGATTTGGTATTAGATTGGATATCCACACTTGGGTTTTACGTCGATCAAGATTTCTTTTCTCATAACATCTAATTGAATACGAGCTAGGGATGATAACATTGAAAACATATAAAAAGCATATTAATTGGGGATATAAGTTCACTAATTACTTATTTAAATGATAAACTAGTGATTAATATGAGATTGTGCACTAAATCATCAATAACGAATTTTCAAATAATTAAATACAAGCATTTATCAAAAAATAATTTCTTCCTGAAAGAGAGGTTATATCCATATCACTAACATGTTCACTGTTATTACACAGTCCATGATCATTGCAGTATAATTATTAAATTCATCTAGCTCGGTAGGTTAATTTAAAATCTAATTCCAATCAAGTTTTATTTCAAATAACTTTGAATACAGATTTACTCAAACACATGTGAGATCCAATGGAGTTAATTTTAAGGATTTTTTTAAAAAAAACATGTTCAAAACAATGCTATTTAAAAGATATCCTATAGATGGATGCGGTGACTCACTTTTAATCCAGTAATCTAAGTTTTAAATGAACTGATAATGGCGTAAATTTGTTTTTAACATTTATTAAGAGTCTGTTTGAAAGTATGGTTACAGTTGCTTTTTAAAATATTTTTTACTCATAAATGTATTAATATAATGTTTTTTTTATTTTTTTAAAAATTATTTTTAATATCAATACACCAAAATGATCTAAAAACACCAAAAAATATTAATTTGAAGCAGAGAAAAAAATAAAAAAATTTCAAAACTTTTTTAAAATACTTTTGAAACGCAAAAATAAACAGGGTTTAAGACTACACAAGTGGAATTACATATGCTACCATCGCCAATCTATCAAAATACCTAATAAATTTCTTTCCATTACAGCTTCAGTATATGCTCTGCATTTGAGCCCCTTCAAAGTGCAAGAAATTTATGATATCGTTAAGGAAGGAGAGTTCTTGAAACCCGTCGAATTTGTTTGAATGCTTGTAATTAGAAAAAAGGGGGAAGGGGATTGACTCCCATGCTTAAGACTTCAAGTACCACTTCAAGGTCTCAGATTCAAATTATAAAAAAAGATTGCACTGGATTTATTAGGGAAAAGGGAGGTTCCTTCCGTTGCGCGCGAGTGTGTACGTATCGAATCAACCATCTAGGTGGTGGTCCAGTGGTAAGAACTTGGGACTAAGAGATTTGCTCCCTCTGTGGTCTCAGGTTCGAGTCTTGTGGTTGCTCATATATGGCTACTGGAGGTTTACATGGTCGTTAACTTCAGGGCCCGTGGGATTAGTCGAGGTGGACACAAGTTGGCCCGGACACCCATGTTAATCTAAAAAAAAAATGTATCGAATCTTTTATACATGTCTTTTCTCCCTCTTTTTTTTTTAGGAATTCCATTTGAATCTTGTACTGCTTGCTTATCATTATGATAGATTCTGTTTTTTCATTAAAAAAATATTAAATTGTTGTTTTTATAGTCTTTTGAAATGTTTTTCTTGATTTTAATGTGTTAATTTTAAAAATAAAATACTTTTTTAAAAAAATATTTTGGTTTATTTTTAATTTAAAAATATCGCTATTCCATACCCACACAAGTTCATGATGTAACTATGAATAAATTCTGACGGGCCCTTGGCTAAAACATATTGAAAAATAGTTTACAAAAGTTTATTCATTAACGAGAGATGTGATAAAACATGGGAGTTGATTCTTTTGAGCTGAAGGGTGATTAAGTGATGTGTTTGTGGGCTCATGGGATGAATGAGCAATGATTGGTGGATAACCACTACATGATTAAAGAGCTCACAAAGGTTTTTCATTTTTTATTTTTTATTTACAAAAAAGTAATGATTAAATAACAAAAAAACACAGAGTGAAGCTATTGTTTTCTTTGATTCATTTTATCCCATTCGTTCGGATGAAAATAAATTATCTTAATAATAAGAACATCCAGTTATCTTCCCCTCTTTTTTTTTTTTAATTAAATATAGTTATTAAACACAATTAGAGAATTAATTAAATATAAAACTATCAGATCAGTGACGGAGATAGAAGGACTAGTAGAGATCTCTAACTTTGTAAGTAAATGTTTTTTCAGTTTTTTTCTTAATAATATTTATAATTTTAACAGTAAAATAACTGAAATTTTAGTTTTTTTTTAAGAGTAATTCTTTTAATTTTATTTTGCCCTGTATCTGATAGAAGTTGATAAAATTAAAGACTGCACTGTCCACCTCCTGTCTTAAAGGAGTTTTTATTAAGCAATTAGGTCTGGTGGTTAGAAGACAAGAGGAGACCCTGACGAGGCCCCTCCTGAAGTACGAGATTCCAATTTAATCATTGGACTGAGAGACTTTTTGGCAAGCAATGTCCCTCTTGCAATCATTACATTGAACCTTCATCAATGGTGATTTTAGTTTCTGTGTAAATGAAGCATACATCTAGTAGTAACATGCATCCACTTAGCTCACTTTCATTTCTTCCTAGGTGTTTATTTGAAACCCAATAATAAAAAATTAGTTAAAATTTATTTTTTATTATTTAAAATTATTTTGTTACATATTTTTAAATCATTGTTGAAACCCAATAATAAAAAATTATTTAAAATTTATTTTTAAACAATATCATTTCAAATAAAAATAATAAATCTAAATTGACCTTAATAATCTAGGGGTTGACTTCGAATCAAATCTAACTATTGATTACATGATGCTGCTACAGTAACATTGCACATTGTAAGTTTAGCTCAAGAACATTGTTCATGCATGCATGCATCCCATTCAAGCCAGAAGAAATGATTCGAGGGGTACCATCACATCACCTGGTTGATATTCAAGAAGTTAAAGAAACTAAAGATTAATTGTCTTGCTAATTACATGCCAGTTCAACCATATCTGTAGATATGCACGCTCCCAAGGGTTTTTGTCAAAGCTGGGAGAAAAAAGGTAAGAGGTTTGTGCACAAGGGTTGGTAGCTTCACCCAAGGTCTTCGAAAGGTTTGAAATTGTAGCTGATGAATTATGATATTCTTCAGTATATTACAAATCAAAGTTCAAATGTTAATGAAACTATAGCATCAAAGAAAAATGTGATTGTCAGCAAGCTCCTAATTTCTCCTGTACAGGTTATCTACTACTCTGACTTGCTACCTCTGAGGATAGCTGTGAAGACAACTGCTTACAAATAGCAATAACACTCTGTATGCAACAACCTAAACATCCAAATAATAATATACCATAACAAAGAAAAACACAAGGGAGGAGAGTAGTGGCGGTGGTGATTATGCATACCATGCCTCTTGCACTCAGAACTGTCATCTTTGAATGCGTTCCTAATTGCTATCTATAATTTTTTAAAACCTATTTATCTTCATGAACAGCTTGGAGTATCAAAACTGGTGTTCAACTGCATCCCACAAGTAAACAAAAATTTCCAGAAAAGCCTAGATGTTTGACATTAACATGTTTTTCATTAAAATTTGAATTTTTTTTCTTTAAATTAATTTTTTTAGTATTTTTGAATTGTTTTGATGTCCTAATATCAAAAATAAATTTAAAAAAATAAAAAAATAATATTTTGATGCATTTCCGAGTGAAAAACACTTTGAAAAGCAACTATTATCACACTTCCAAACACCTCTTTAGCCCTTGGTAGCCTTACTCAAGCACTACCCAAGAGCATGAACATGGAAACTGTGCATCTCCTTGTGAATATATGAAGTGGAGAAGCAGAATATTTTCCTGGCATTAAGATGCTCCCCAGGGCATCAAGGAGTTTTGTGAAGGCTCTCTATTGCAAGGCGTATCAACCGCAATAGCCCCTCTACATCATGGAAGCCTATATCAAGAACTTTCTTAATGGAAGAAATACCCTCAGTATTGCCTGTCTCTGCAAGAATTATTTCAGCAGCTGCAAAGGCAGCCTGGGATTTCCTTGAGGCTTCCATTGCAAGGTTCACATCTTCTGCCTGCAACCAGTTGCATATAATATAAGCATCGTGCCTAAATTATGGTACTGCGCAAGATGCAGTATAAAAGGAATGCTAGACCGCATCACTAGTAGAGGGGAAAAATATCCAACAATGAGAAATGAAAGAAAGTGAAATGCCCTATCTACACTGGAGCATCAGGGAATAATGACTCTCCCTGATCATTCCTCCTGGCTATTTTTGAAAGTTGCATCAGCTGTTGCAAATACCAATCGTCTGGATTAAAAGAACAAACACCAAGATAATTTTTGTTGTCACTATTCCAATTTTCTCTACGGACAGAGATGATGGAGAAACTAACATACAAGAAAACCTAGACACGTTTCATATGGCTCCATGAAAGAACCCTCACGAAAATTCGGTGTGGCTCATACCATCTAATTGCATGGTCCTATTAACACCCATATAATAATTTTTCTGTTGTCTATATGGTAAGATAAAAAAAAGAGTTTACAATGAATGATAAAAAACGAAATGAGAAAAATTCATAATTTTTTTTTTTTATTTTTATATGGATTCGGTGGGAGTTTCAGGATTTTTCCATCAAGCGTTGATATCCCATTAAATTAAAATGATTCATGCGCTGCTTTTTGCTTCTGAACAGATGCTACCATTTTGTTCAAATACTTTTTCATGACTGCAGCTACTTTACAAATCGATATGATACATACAATAACTAAGAATAAGAAGAAACCGTACGCAAACAAAAAGGAAATAGTATACTAGAAAAGGTATACTTACAAAATTAAGCAACCGAACAAAGCTGGGCTGGTTTCTAGCAGCAATGATACAAGCTGTAGCTGCTGGAGAACAACCAACATCCTTAGTTATATTTCTATTCTCCACTTTTACTTCACTGTTTAGGTTCTCAACATAAGAGTCAGAAGAAGATGGGGACTCAACTGAGGAACAGAAGAGAAAATGTCAAGCAAAAATTCTGCTCTCTTTGAATTCTAATGTTGTAAAGATATGACATTGGTATGACGTGTTTTCAAGGATTATATTCATTCAAATATTTTTAGTTTGTTTCGAAACCATGCCCCTTTTTTATTATTTACCTGGAGAAACCCTTTTTAATGCTGTTCGCAGTTCATTCAGATCCCTGCTTGCAGTGAGGTCATTGGAATGGACTACCCGCATATATGCCACTTCAATGCATTTGTATGCCAAAAAAGCATATGCCAAGGCATTGAATCTCTCAAATTCAGAAGCACAATATCTGTAGAAGCAGGAACAATGACATAAACAACATTTTCAAAATTATTCCCTCAACAAAGTATAGGCTTAATCGTAGATGGGAATATGTTTTAGAAAAATGCATAAACTTTCTGACTAGCAATATATCAAAATGTTTATTCCAGAATATGTCCTTTCCAGCTATAAACAGGGTACTTAAAGCCTGATAGCATCCAGTTGCAGTTATACAGATAATATTTTAAAAGGACATACACATCATCAAATTTTTAAACAGCTATGACTGGGTAGTCCGTTAGTGCAATAACACAACGATTATTGCTGGCACTTGCACACTCTCAAAGGCAATTACATGGAAGCTCTATATAAAGTCCTTGCAACATTAAATTAACTTAAAACTATATGTTGCTCTAAACTTTATGTGAAAACTCAATTTTTTAGCTTATATTCATGACTTACTTTCAGTGATGATTTTCTTAGTGGTGATGCCTATCGCCTTATGATTGTATCCTGCCTTGTCTACACACTTCGAGTATCAGAGCAACAATCTCATACTAAATATACTACAAGAACAACTTAATTGAAGGCTTGTGTGGGATTTAAATTATGTGCTTGGTCTAACCATAAAAACAATTTAATTAGATGATGTAACCAGTCCTCTAGGTTAAAGTACAAAGTGGGACACAATTCGACCATCAATTCTGAGTCACTGTGAGTCTACTGCCAGTTTTGAATTTTTTATCACACAATCCATTATAATCTCCTCTGTTCTGATTGAAAATTTCCTTTTCCTTCTCTTTTCTTTCTGTAAACCTCTGAAAGACAAAACAGAGTCTTACAGTAGTTGGCAATCTATACTTACTCGCACAGTTTTGCAGCACGAACATACATTTCAGCTGATGTCATCTCCCCACTGTTGGTGCTATTGTTGTTATGAGGATTAAAAAGGGATGCCCCATGAAGAAATTTCAAAGCTGCCTGAAAGAATAACTCAGTACTTTGAAGGCCTGATTCAGAAACCTTCAAAGTATGAAGAAAACATATGAACTGTCAGACTTTCTTTATGGTAAATATATAACCAAATAAGGCACTCTCCAGAAGAACGGTAAACCAAAGTGAAATTCTCTAGAGATAAAGAATCAAGACAGCAACAGAAGGAAAAACCTTAAGAGAATCTGTTGAATGCTTAAGATCCTTGGCTCCTTCCAAAGCATCATTTGCTACCTGACTAAAGAAATAATTTCTGATATGATTTGATGCAATAGTGTTGCTGGCATCAGGCAAAGGAAACCTTCGCGTAACATCTTGAAACCCATTCCGACCATCATCCTTTCCAAGTTGTCTTGGAGCCCTTGCCAAGTCTTCAAAACTAGAACCATCAACTTCCAATGCATCATTTTCACTATTTTTCCAAGACTGATTTTCCATTTTATCACCACAAAATAAGAAATCCAATGATTTCCATTTCCCTGCAGCCTTTTCCACTTGATTAATTTTGTCAAGCATGTCCAAAGATCTACTGCTGCTGCAGTTCTGCAGAACATTATGATGTGAAGCTGAATTGCAATCCTTTTGAAAAACAGCATCCATTTTCTCAAGTGAGGCCTCATATCCCTCACATCTAAATTGGTTATCCTCTCTATTACTATTATTTAGAATTTTGATGGAAGAAACCTTCTGACCAGCATAATGTTTCTCAACTTCATCATCATTATGTCTACAGATTTCCCTTGATTTTTCATTGATAGGTGCAGAAACAGGAGCATTTTCCTTCCTTGAGGTCCCAGACCAGTTACTTAAACCAACACGTTCACCTTCTGAGGATTTTGTTTGGCCACTGAAATGATAAAAACCAATGTCTGTGTTACCATGATCACCTGAAGAGGTCCTTCTAGGGCTGCCTCGGTTAGAAATCCTCGAAGGTGAAGAACAGACTGACTCCACAGGTGAGCCCTTAACATCTTGGAAGTCTCTCAAATCCCTTCTTTCTGAATTCTTACCAGCATCAGTTGATTGGGATAAATAATTCATCTTATCTTTTTCAAACAGTTTGCAAACACCCTTGCTTGCACTAGAGACCTTTTCTTCAAATTTACATTTTCTTGGCTTCTTTTCTTTTCTGCATTCGCTCCAACTTGTCTCCTCCATGGAAATACAGCTATTTAGCCTATTACCAGAATGGTTACCTTGATAGATCTGACTGTCCATCCAGTCTTTAGACTTTCTCTTCTTCCTCTCAATACCCATTGTATCTTGATCCTCTGTAACCAGTGTCTTCTGAAACTGGTTATGTTTTTCAACATAAAGATTTGTGGAATTCTTTGCGAGACACCTCATTTCTCTGGAAGATGAATTCTTTTTATCATTACTTCCCATTTCTTTCTTTGAGAATCCACCAGTATTATGATCTTCTTCCGCAAAGTGCATACTGTCTGTCCTTGCTTTTTTGGAAAGCTTGCAACTTTCTTGATCAGCTTCTCTCTTGGTCTTTGATTTCTGTGGCTGCACATCACCTGCAAAGAAGAACATTTTATGTATCCACACAACGAACTTGATAGCTGAAGAAAGGTCACCAGAGAGCACATCTAAATCTGGTCATCTAGCAACGGAAACATATCCTAGATGTAATAATGCCTTGGAGTATCAACTAATAGAACCTACATCTGCCAGTGTCTACTAGCAAAACTTATATCAAACAAGAAACAACATCTAGCTCGTGTATTTATTTCCACGGACACCATCACATCAAGTATCAAGCTTTAATGAGTTTCAACAGATTCCATGAAAGGGGAAAAGGAAAATCAGAAAAAAAAAACTTCCAATAGCTGTCAAAGTACATTTTTCAACTTTATATTGAGGTGATTACTCTAATCCGCCTCACCCATCACATATTTATTCCAATTTTTCTGGTCTAAATCTAAGAGATTTCTTTTATCATAAAGAACTTGGTCTCAAATGATTGGTTCCGTTTCCACGTTTCCACCTTTTCATGAGTAGGGTGATTCTCTTCTTTCTCATTTTTCTTGGTCTTATGGGTTATCCCAATTCTCTTTTAGAACTGGAAATGACAATGTGCTCTAACCTCAATAGTTATTTTCTCAAGCAATATAGAACATCAAAGAGGTTTGCAAGGTACAAACAAAGGTCTGGTTTAGACTACAAGGAAAATTCGAGTTTTTTTCATTGAATGAACTTTACAGAAATTACAAAAACCATGTATTTTGGCCCAAAAGCTGAGAATTGCCAACATGAATGTGAGTTGATGCTAGCATGCCTAGCAATCAAGAAATAAACAAATCTTTCATTATAGCCTTTGCCAAGACAAGTAAATTTAGTTTGAATGAGGAATACCCAATCTTTTCTCCAACTTTTTCTCCCAAGAAGGCAAGCTCCTGTTTTTTAACCTTCTTTCAATAGAGACATGTTCATTCTTCCTTGTTGAGATCAGCAACTTCTTAGAAAGACTATACTGAGCTGGATTAGACACTTCTTTAATTTCATGTTTCTTCTTTCCACCACTAAAGCTAAGATCTTGTGGATTTTGATCAAGATCATGCCTGGTATTAATGAAGGTAATTGAAGATTCAGTGCTGACAGAATGGCTTAGCCGGCCATCATGGTTCCCTGCAACAGAGAGTCGACACCGTGCACGCTGAGTATCCGTTGTCTCCTCCTCACTAACAGTGCAACAGTTCATTCCAGGCCTGAAAAAAGTTTCCATCAGAGTTAAAATTAGAGAGGAGAGAGAGAGAGAGCGCACGAGAAAAAACATTTTCTTCAACAGGAAAAAAACATGCATTCACCCAGAAGGGTAGTTTATCATGTAGCTTGGAGAATTATAATCATGCGGAGGTTAATAGTGAGCATCTGAACTCCAAAGTATCCTTCACATTAATCAGTTATTTTATTGAAAACACCTTGTCATTGAAAAAAATAAAAAATACTTGCATGACCTAATGACCTACTCTTCCTAAATTTTCAAATGACAGCAAGGTACAGCATGATGTATTCTTGCTAGCTAGACACAAATCACCAAGTATCAAGGTCCACTTTAACATGGTTTTATTATTTGTTCAAATTTGAAGATAATCAGTAAGAATCAACTAAATCCATGCCAATTAATCTCTAACCATTACCGACACAACCATAAAAGTCATAAATCCAGCAAAAGCCCTTACAGCCAGTCAAGCATGGTGCACAGCCATTTCTGTGGAAGCTGGTCAGGGTTTGTACCATATGGTAGAAGCCGCCACTTGTGACACTTGTCACAACACACCCAATTTTCCTCTATAAGATATGGTGCAACCTCCATAGGAAGTGGGCCAGCAGATGGCACACCACCATTGATGTCTCCTCTTAAATTTGCTTTAGAAGTTGAAACCAAACTGTTTTTTTTATCAACTGAACTCACCTTTGATTTGTTTCTGAAAGCAAGGGTTTTTTTCTCATGTACCTCACGCTTACAGTCCCTTGTCTCATCTCCAACAGAAGTTCCCAGCAGATGGTTTCTAGATTCACTTCTCCCTGCTTTTCTGTCACCAATCAAAACAGGATGTTTAACTTTGACCTTTCTCAAGTTTTCGTGCAATGCTTTATCCCCTTTACTTCTACAAGGAAGGCTGCTTTTTTGAAAGATCTTTTCTTTTGGCTCTGCAGACAAATTGATCCTCATGCTATTATTTGACTTGTCAGTAGAGATACGATCATATTTGCTTCCCTTAGGTTTCTTTTTGCCAGCAGATAGCTGTTTTTCCCCGTGAGATACCTTCATATCATCATGCAAGTGGGATGTTTTCTTCTTTTCAAACTTCTGTTTTGTAAGATCCAAGGTTCCGTCTCTACATTTTCTCATTCCCTCAGGCATGCTGTAATCTTCTTTAGACAAATCAAGACTTTTATCACCTTCGCTCCCATTGTCTCTTGGGACACAGCCTAATTTTTTATCTTTAAGAACTTTTCTGGTCAAAGTAGCCTTCGCACTTACTTCATGCATCTTGCAAGCTTTTTGGCTAAATGTTTCCTCTTTTGCCCCACTCACATTGATTCTGAATTTTGTACCTGTTCCAGCAGCTACTCCACCCATTTTAGCAGTTTTGGATCCAGGAGGGTGATTTCTTGCATCAGATAACATATGGTTTCCATTTGAGGTCTCCATGCTTGATTCATTCTTCAAAAAGGCACTAAAACAATTGGGTGGATCATAAAAGTGTTCATTCTTCAGCTCCACCAACCTCACACGTCTATCACTTGGCTTCTTTTGCTTCTTGACAGGCACTTTCTCGTCAGCCCACAGGACAGAGAACTCTTGCACAGGTACTGTTCTGTCATGGTCCAAAGAATCTTTCTGTTCTGATAAATTAAGCAAACAATCATGAAGAGGTGACAACATTGCACCACTTGGTATAGGAGAAGAGGTCATAATCTGTTCATCCCATCACAATTAAAATGAAAAACAAAAACAGCTAAATGAGAAAAAACCCATAAAGAATAATGCTTGTAATATTAGATCAGTGGAAGACACCTCACCCTGACAATGCAAGTTGGAGAATCCATTTGTTCCTCTAGAGAATCTGGAAAATCCCTCTCCCATTCAGAGGGGCTGTCAGTGTCCTCTGATGATAATGATGGAGACATGTCCAGGCCAAGATTACTGTAGATTGCTGAAATTTTCTGCTCTGGCAAACAATTATCTGACCCCACTTTGATTCGTAGCTTCAGCATTTTCTGGTCCGACTGGTTAACTGGACGTTGAAGTGGTTCATAACCAGAAACATATTCTCTCGAACTTTGAATTTTAACTAACCTATCCTCAGACAAAGGCCTTGCTAAAGGCAGTGGAGAGGAAATTCTCAAAGCGGCTGCAGGTCTTGCAGAAACGGTCTCATGTAATGAGCTTGTGGAGTTCTGAGAGGCACCCTGTGTGATGAAATAAACCATAGCATTCAGATACCGATGACATAGAAGAAACTAGCTATTGTTTCTGAACCCTAAAATTAGAACCTACCTCTGTCAGCTGATCATCATGAGAAGGTGGTAGCATGCCATGGCTTTGTACTTTCCGCTGGGTTACTGGATTCGACCGTATAGAAGGAGAACGCTGGTAAGTAGGTAAAAACGAACCATAACCACCAAATCTTGCACCTGTCAAAATTAGTTAGTTCCAATCCATGGCTTAAAGAATTCCAACATGGAACCAAAGAACTTCCCACAATTTTCTAGTAATTCTCTAATGCATCACTTACCCAAAGTCTCTGCAGAAACTCCACCTTCAAATTCTTTTTGGTACTGCCCCAAGATGTCCTGAATCCTATCATCCTATAAAAACACCAACTGCTTAATGTAACTCAAAATATAAGGCAATGACAAAAAGAAATTAAGACAACCAGCAATTGCAAGAACAAAAAGAAAAAAAAAGTTTAAAACAGCAGAAAGGCTATTACAAAACATTACACAGATAAATTGGCATAATGCTAGTCACAAAAGTTCCAAAATGTTAACCATTCATATAAAATAGAATTTTCCTTCTCAAGCCCATTGTCAGTAGAGAAAATTTTCCAATGCACAGTTCTACTTATGTTCTTTTAAACACAATATATGTTAAGGCATATCAAATAGCCATGTTCTAAATAAACTTCCATTCTATACAAATGGTTTATTAAATTCAACAAAGGTTTATTAGTTTCATCAAGTTAACTTAAGAGTTAAGACACTAACCAGCTCTTCAGCAGGAACAGGAACGAGATAGTAGAATTTTACAGTAGTAAACAGCACAATCCAGGTCCAGCAAAATCAGTTCAGCAACTAACACATTGATTACCAAGCTACGCAATTTCATAGCACTTGACAGAGAAGTAAAAGCTAACTCACAGAGCTACTTATTGTTCATCTCTTTCACACTACTTACAAGGGTTCCATGAATTTCCAGACAAATTGCATGAGATGAACGAGAAAACACGAAACACCAATGTTCATTCTCTGACCAAAGACAACAAAATTAGAAGTCCAAGATTTTTTTTTTCTTTTCTCCTGAATATTCTCAGGAACTACACTGACCAAAAAACTATTAACAAATTGTTAAGAGCTCCAAAGCCAAGTAGACAACCATTCATACAGCACCAACTGCCCATTTAGTTTAAAATTACAGGACCCATTATATATATATAAGGACACTTTCAAAACGGCGATCACAATTTTAGCAAAATCAATTGTATTACAAAACCCCAAAAGAAAAAAATCAAAACTTTTTATCAAAATATTACTGAAACCCTTACAAGGTAAGAGAGAGCCACATCAATATCAAAGTTCTGATCACCATTGTCCATGTAATCACACGCCTCTCCCTCTTCAATCTCAGTCTCTCCCATAATTCCACAACACCACAAGCTCAAAAACCAAACCACAATCCTAACACACTAACCTTAACTTTTCTCAGTCATCACAATCCCCAAAACTCAAGCAAAAACACAAAAAAGCCAAAAACTTTTCAAAATTTCTCTAAAAAAGTCACCCTTTTGAACTTAAATTAAAACCCCACTTCTAAAACCTAAAACCCAGAAAAACCATGAAGGAAATCCCCAGAATTACCATTATCACAATCACAAACTAATAAATGCTCTCCATAAACACCCACATAAAAGTATTGCTCTTTGTTAATGTTCAATGCGTCTCTCTCACACACGCTAGAGGGTAGGGAGAATATTATGGCAAGATATTAGCAGCAAATCTATGTGAAATATGGCCTGTTCGATCAAAAAGTAACTAGCTTTGCGTTGTTTTCTCAAACTTTCCTCTCGAGGAACAGAGAAAGCGTTTTGTGTTTGCTTTTGTTGGTGTAGACTTCCAGTTTCTGTTATGCCTGCTTTTCACACGTAAGGGAAACACAAAAACCCCTAACTAGCCCTTGTATTTGTATTTGTATTTGTATTAACTTTCTTCAAATGTACCTTATAGTCATCAAATTCCGTCAATTACAATCCAAATATTAAAACTGGTTTAATTCATGAACCGGTTCAAGGTTTAGGTTAATAGTTAGAAAAGTTGATTCAAGTAAATTAAAACAATATTATTTTAATTAAAAAAATAAATAACATCTTTTAATTTAAAAAAAAAAACTAAAATTGGATCAATTAAGTTTTTTATTAGCCTTTAAGTTAATAAAATTACATAGATAAATTTTTATTTGATTTTTTAAAACCCAATTCAAGTTAAGTTTTAAATTATCTATCAAGTAGGATAGATTTTTTTTATTATTAAACCTAATTCAAGTAGACTAGATTTAATAACAATTCAATTTAGACTAATTTTTTAAGTCTTTTAATATAGGATAAATGAGTCATATTTTGATTGGAAGTTTAGCACTAAATTAGGTTTAATTGACTAATATAGGGTAGATTTAACCAAATTTGTTATACATGAACTCGTTTGCTCATGAATTGACACAATCACAGGGACTAAATCCAGGTAGTTTTTCAAAATCTGGTTTTTTTTAATTAACATGAGTGTTTGGGTCAGCTTGCGCGTACTTCGACTAATCCAACGGGTCTTGAAGTTAACGACCATGTAAGCCTCCAGTGATCATCATATTAGCAACCATAGGGCTCGAACCTGAGACCACAGGAGAGGAAACCTCTTGGTTTCAAACTCTTATTACTGAGCCACTTAAATAGTTAGTTTTTTTTTTTTTTGCTAAGTTGAGTGGATGATACATTACCCATCTAATTTAAAAAAAAAATAACTAGACAATATTATTTTTTTTTTGATATTTTTTTTATTAAAATTCCCGATCCTTTAGATGAAAGGGTATAACTCAGGTTTTTTAAACAATTAATTACATATTCAATTCAAACTATATTTTTAATGATTAAATTGATATTTATTAATAGTTAAGCATGATAATTTTATTTGAGCTCGATAATTACTGTCCAACCGAACAAAAAAGGTTTTTATATATATATATATATATATATATATATATTTGTATTAAATAATGAATTTAATTTTATATACTCGAATAAGGTATAAGTATAAAAAAAAATTATTCATTAAATAATAAATAAAATATAAATAGAATAGAAACTCAATTCGTCGTAGATATCCATGGTAATTTGTGTTAATTGCACAAGGACTGGTTTGAGATTTTCCCTTTATATTGATAGCAGTCAATTGACTGAGGAGAATTGATTTACGGAGGACATAATTTCATCTCAAACATCAAGAAATTCACTACAAATTTTCATTCAACACTTCTTTTTGGTCATTACTTTTGGAAGTCCAGCATCAGATATTAAATGAATAAAGCATATTAAAGATACAGTGCAAATAAAAAACTGGCATGATGGACTTCAAGATTCAAGCTGCTTCTTTTGCAACGCAAAATCTCTGCCTGCTCCCTTCAGTCTGTATGTAACTTATAGAGCAATTATCTAGGGTATAAGAGAACAGCCACAGCTTGATATGGTGCCTAACCAACAGAGATATAGGATCAGAGTTGCATCATTATGCGACAGTGGTTTCTCTGGGGCAATACAGATAAAAATATTTTTATCGCCACCTGCAGGGTGGATGAAAAGAGCAGGTTCAGTGTTCAAGCAGCGGTTTGTGTCTTCAGATAAGAATGTTTGGACCCTTTTGGATTTGCCTTTAACAATATATTGCCTACAACCAGCGAAAGCCAAATGAAAACGATTAGATCATTGTACATGCAATTTTTAGCTCTATATATGCCACTTGAATTTGTATGCTGATTATCAGATGCAGTATTTGGGTATAGTGAACATCAGGTATAGTATGTATATTCCTGGTTCGAATTCTACCACCTCTATCTCCCAACTCACATATAAATGTATAATCGAATAAGGATCTTGAGCTGATGGGCTCTTCCACATGGTTTGGTTCCTGAGAGCGACCATCCACCTGTATATCGCGTCCAAGAGCATATCCATGATAAATATATATATATAGTTTTTTTAGTTCTGAAATGAAAACTACAGTTGTTTCACTACTTTATATTATAGTTATAAAATCCGGCAAGGAGTCTAACTCGATTCAAGATCCAAGTCACTGGTTAAACATATTAACTCGTGATAAACTTATAGATTGACAAGTCAACTTAATTTTTTTTACTAGAATAATATCGTTTCAAGTAATATATTTTAGAAACAAAATGATTTTGTCTTTGTTTTTATTTTTTAATAAAATGAAGTTGTTTTTATAAAAAGAATATATTTCAAAATGAAACTCTACCTAGTACAGGTTTTATAATTATGCTCTAGACAATTTTAAAAGCGGAGAAAAATACAACTTTGATTTGGGTAATGTCTTAAGAAAATAAAACGTTACCATTGTGGTGTTGACTATATTCAAGCATTGTTTTGTTCAACATTTAACTTAACAAGAAATTGCAATAACAGGAACGATCCACCAATTTTTGTTTTAAACATATTTCTAACTCGACCTGGTTCGAAGCTCACCTCACAGGGTGGATGGGTTGACCCGCATGTTGGTTGGTCAACCCAAGTTTTATTTTATGTTTTAAATCTCTGAAACGACTTTGTTTTGGTAAGAAAAAACTTTGTTCAACGTAAAACTTGGCTTGAAAAAAATCCCATATAAACCTGCCATCGAGCTGACCTGCTAGGCCAGGTTGAGTTTTAGAAGAATGGTTTCAAAGGAGGGCAGTTTGTCCTCCCCCAGATTGTATCATAACAAAAACCCAAAAGGTTTATCAGCTGTCATTTTTGTTTGATGTACAGAGGCCAAACTGGTCTATCTGTTAGTATCATTAGCCCAAATAATCAGGAATGAAGAAATAGAATTAGTAAATCTACTACCAGCAAGACTTTTAGCACTTCGATATTGAAGATTAGAATCCTTCCATCTGAAAAAAAAGAGCATAGCACAGTGAATGATTTAACATGCCTGTGAAAGGTCAAGACAAGTAGCAGGATCAAGAGACTCTCATGAACCCTTTGTGCCTGTGAAAAAAGTTTAAAACCTACTACCAACAAGACTCTGAACCAGTTGAAATTGAAAAGTAGAATACAGCAGTAAGTGAAATGACTTGCACAAACGCTAAAAATGGACGGGGGTGATGAAGTGAATTGACCTATGTGTAGACAAGTCAGGTATCAAGGAAAAGAGGCTGTCTATCCCAGTCCCTCCTCTGTATGTGATGAGAGAGGAGGTTCAATTGGCTTTCAGTAAAGAAGCCCTGCTGGTGGTTTAGAAAAGGAAGAGGAAAGGTTTTGAAGAATAGAACTTGTGGGCAAACATACCACATGTTCAAATGATAGAAGTCGACAACATCATCCAGCGTCAAAAACACAAGCAAGAGACAGGAAATATCTTGTAAAAAACGGAGACAGTTTCCTTTGAATTTCACATCCCTTAAAGCCTATTTGTTTAAGCCACGAACATTTTGTATTATACAGGTAGCAGGATTAACAATTCAAAATATATAGGTTTCGGGTTCAAATGCCATTCAACACACGTTGCCCTTTGTATAATCATTCTTGAGGCATTGTAAAATAGCTTAATTAAACTCTGAAGTTAATTTTTTTTCATGCAAAGGACTTCAGTGTGTTAAAGAGTAATAGCTTTTGGGTTTCTTGAGAAACTTCCCTCCCCATGTTCAATGATCAATTATGAAACATATATTAATATGGAGGGTATAGCTCAACTGATCAAGCTCTAGATTTGCTCTCTAGAGGTCATCAGTTTGAGTTCCACAAATCTTAGGACCACTAAAGGTTTATATAGTCGTTAACTTCAGGGCCCGTAGAATTAGTCGAGGTACGTGCAAACTGGTCCGGACACCTATGCACGTTAATAAAAAAAAATATAAAACACATTTTTATATCTAAATCAAGAAACTAGTATTGCTTTTTTTCAAAAATCTGTTTTAATTGATGGGAGAGTAGGTACAATGGATAAGTCAGAAGGTGAATTAAGATTAGAACACCGTTAAGAGCCAGTTGCCATGTTAACAGACAAAAGATCAGGAATTAGTGATATCTAAAGAAGTGGTTTAATCAAAATTAACATTGTTTCGTAGCTAAATATAATAAAACATAACATGCAAACGTACTGCAGCTACTGAACATAAACCAACAACTGAATGGTGCTGGCTAGCTAACAACGAGGAGGGATATGCTTCTGAATTCTCTTGCTACGTCTGTCATTGTTGGCCTATCTTCTGCTTCCTCGCTCATGCAACTAAGAGCAAGTTTTGCAACAGCTTGCAGTTGTTGCTCCTCGATATCTCTTCTCTCGAAATTGCAGGATGTACAATCTCAATCATTTGTTGATTGTCGATAAGATCATAGACACGATCTCGTAAGAAATGAAGCACATCACCAGCTTCACAATAAAACCATTAATTTTCGCGCGCCTTGTCAAAACCTGGAGTAGAAACATACCAAAATTGAAAGCATCAAACTTCTCAGTTATGCCACCTGTAGCAAAACATTCAGGTGCCAAGCAACTCATCTTCCCACGAAGGATGTTGGAGTGAAAATTAGTGTGGTAAGAGTTTATGAAAAACAAAATTAAAGAAGAAGAATAATGTTTGAGAGGAAGGAATGTTTGTTTTCTCATTAATACTCTTTTTTTTCTGTTGCATTTATGCTCTATACTTTTGATTACAAGTTTATTTATAAATTTAAAATTTTAGACAATCAAAAATTAAATTAATGACAGGAAAATATGTTTTGAGCAGAAAAAGTAATTTTGCCGACTTAATTATTTGATGGTTTAAAAATAGTTTACCGGTTCATTTAATTTAACCGGTAGACCGGTTTCTCTGTTTTAGTTTATTTTCAACAAAGACATCTTCTACGTGGGATATATTGACTATCAGCAAATACGTATGGCAAGTGAAAAATCTGTCAGTTTGGCAACTCGATTATGATCCGTTGTAATGTTTGCAGGTCTGATATATCTCGGTGTTTAACAGGCCTGGAAAGTGCAGTATGGAGATAAGCAAGTGCACTAGCAATATCTGCTTGTGATTTTTATCCTACATTTCCATGATAATGGCCGAGGCTGTATCTCATTGGTAGAAGAGATATAGTAGGGGAGCGTCTCACTGCCTACAAATTCATACACCAAAATGGGATGTTTAGTCGCAAGGCAGCATCCTATGAGCTTTAGGACATTGCTGTGCGTGCTCATTTGTGTCCCAGTGACAATGTCAAGGAGAGGTGATCCCTCAAGTTCCTGCGATCGTAGCAGGGCATTATATTTTTTTAACAGAAACTGGATGGTCTTCCAAATAGCTAGCCTTTGTACAGTATGTAATCAACATCTCTCTGTATTATTTGTTCATAGTCATATTTGTTTGTTGCTTTCCTGATCACTCTGGCAGGGAAGGTACGGATAGGATTACACTTGCCATCACAAGAAGTGATAAGCTCCTCCAACAAGATTCTCCCATTCTTCATGAAGTGTGTCTCCTCTTTGGTAATTCTTTTCATCATTTTTAAACATGAAGCCATCTTACCTGCCTAGCAAACCACAAACATATCACCTAGCTACATACACATGGATGGTTGGTGCTTCCTATATATCCACTTTTGAACATTAAGATGCGTTTAGTTTGGTTAGTGTCTCATGAGAGAAAATACATAATATATATATATAACAAAAACAAAAACATAAGAGATGGAAATAGAAAAAAAAAAAAAATTAAACCAGAACCGAATGCTTGCCCCTACCAGTAATAGTCATTTCCTTACCGTACAGCACAACTTATTACAAGGCTCATTGATACACATCCTAAGAAATCAGAGAGGGAAAGGAGGACAGCCATCTACACAGTGCAGAAAACTTCCATAAAACCAACTAATTTAAGGACATTAATACTCCATAACAACAAAAACCAAAGAAAAAAGATAGGCAATTCAACAATACAAACTTAAATTGATTACATTATGTTATTGTGACAATTGGCCCTTTCGGGAGGATTCAATTTCTTGTTGATCCCAAGCGACTGATATTACTAGCTAAGAAGTGAAGGCCATGATATCTGGATCTTGTTGGAGCTGAATCATGTCCTTTTCATGTAAGTTCAACCAAGCTTCAATTCCATCACCAGATTTAGTATCATTCAGAATAGTTAATTCTATATTTGGAGGCACAAGACTCACCCATGCAGGCTTTCCCCAGCCAAAGTTAACTTCATACAAGCCCACCCTACACCAGCTTGTGAACCTGAATATATCTACCTCGCTTTTGTTCAATTCTTCAAACATCTCTGCAAAAGAATTAGTCACCATTGAAAACATTTCAGGAATGTTTATGGCGTTTACGCATTCCGAACTGGCTCTTCTCTTAGCATCTCCTATCAAACTCACAAGCTCACTCAACACGAGCTTGCTCTGATTTTTAGCATCGAACCGAGCAATGATAGGCCTGCAAAGGTTTCCACATTGATTATCTAGCGGGACACCAACTTTTCCTCTCAAATTGAAAGGCAGACTCATTGAAGAAGACCTGAGGTATCCATGCTTCTCTTTTGCCACACTAATGAGAGCTTTCCATATAAGTGCCGAGACCACCTCCACACGCGAAGGGTGATGCTTGACTCCAGAATCAGCATCGCTAATTACTTCAGATTTCAGTTTCTTTAGTGCTTCCCTGTCAAACCGAAATATTTTCGTGACAATTTTCTTACTAGCCATGCGTGGTGGAGGTACTGGAAACCTGAGCCTGCTGGAATCCGGGAAGATAAATGGTGAAACGAAGGTTGGAGGAATAACTTTACTAATCCCTTGATCATGAAAATGAGTTGTAGCCCATGCATTGATAAATCTTGACATGGTCCATCTACCAGCTATCCTGTGCGAATTGAGCACACCGATTGCTAGCCCTCCACACTTGAAAATGTTAACTTGAATAGCTAATAAAGGACTAGTGGCAGATTCTGCTAAAGAAGGAACCAAACGACGAAGCAGCTCATATGGTTTGGGCTCTTGCTGGAGAATTTGAGTGAGGTCTCCATCAGCTTTAGCTTCCAAGAATTCTACCCCATCATCATTACAATCAACTATGAGTTTGTCTTTGATGAATCTTCCTGCTAGAGGGTAAAAGAGCGTTAAGACTTCTAACAATGATTTCTCTAGCTGCTCAACTAGCTTCTGTGTGTTGATGTTCTCTATTTCATGGTTGGCATTGGTGTAGTAGAAAATATTGGGTACATAATATGGATACTGATCAAGAATCGAAAGTTTCAGAATTTGAAGGTGAGGAGGCGTTTGAACTGATGGCTTGATGAGCTTTCTTGACGTGATTTGAACCTCCATTGTTAACTTTCTGTAGCAATATATAGAGGAACAATGTAATGGGTTGGTGTTTGGACTCTGGGAAAAGGGAAGTTTTAGTTCGAAATTGAAGTCATGAAATCATCGTTTGGAGTATTGCAAAACTGGTGGATATACAGATATTTATAGCAGATCATCTCCTCAGTAGTCGATTGTATCATTATGATTGTCCAACTACTTTATGAACAACGTTTACATTGAGCAAGGTGTCTAATTAATTCTTTTTTTTTTTTTTTTACATTGAGCAAGGTGTCCAATTAATTCTTCATCAATACGTTTGATGCAGGGCATCGTTGGCATTGACCTACCGCTTTTAAACTGTTTGATGGAACCTGGCTGGACTGTCAGAAAGCCATTGGTGAAGATGGATAGGTTAGATATGGCTATGTTAATATTAAAATTTTATTGGTTAATTTTAAAAAATAATATTTTATTTAATATATGTATATTTAATGAATGTGTGATATATAAAGAGTTTATTTAGAAAATTGATATTCTCTTTATCCCATAACTATTTGTTTTATTCCTCCAAAAATATATATTAAAATAATTAAGGATTAGAAAATATTAGAGAATAATATAAATCATATCTTAAGACCTTATCTAACCGTTTAAGCTATTAAGTTGAGATGGTTCTTTGACATTGTATCGATGATCAAGCAGTCATGAGTTCAAATCTCACCATTCCTATTTATTTGATAAAAAAAATTAAGCACGAGGTAGTGTAAGTCTATGCAAGTTTTAAGTCCAAAGAGTTTTCACTTGAGAGAGTGTATTAGAGAATAATATAAATTATATCTTGAGACTTTACCTAACAGCTTAAGTTATTGAGTTGAAATAATTCTTTAACAGAAAAAAACACAGTTTTCTTGATCAATTTACATTCATAACTTATTCAAAGTATGCTATGAATCCAAGTACACAGTACTCTTTACATTCATATCTTATTCTCTCAAAGAGTTTGCTATGAATCTAAGCACACAGTGTACTCTTTAATAATTTGAATGCGAAAACCATGAAGTTTTAAAATTAAGGGCATTATAATTTATATTTTTTTATTGTGTTTTTGTTTACAATCTAAAGAAATGAATTGCTTGAGTACTTTTAAGTTTCGAAATTCATATTTTCTACTTAATGATTATTACTTCTTCTAATTTCTTATGAACCCTAGATTTTAAATGAGAAATTTTATTTTATTCTTCCAATTTCTATTATTAAAATTTATAATATATGAATGTTTTCTGGAGAATATCATCATTTATATTTCCATAACTGATGATGAATTAAGTTTGAGTATTGTTTTGTGTAAGTGCTTGAATCCGAACGTGTGATCAGCTTAATTAAAGAGATTTTATTATGAAGAAGTAGCCATTTATGTACATGGTTGGTTCATCACTTCATATGATTCTGTGAGATAGCACAAAATAATTTTCTGAAGCAGTTTGCTACATTCATAGCTCATATAAAAATTGGATCAAGAATTTATATTGCTAAAATCAAGAGTTGTCTCTTTGAAGAGATTGAAAATATTGTTGGACAGAGTATTATAGGATGAGTTGGCATATGTTCTCACTAAAGCTACATTGAGAAAGGTATATATAACAACTCAATTAACAAGCTGGACATAGTCGGTATATACGCACCAATTTAAAGGGTACTAGCATTAATTGTATTGCTATTAATGCAAGATTTATATGATTTATTTGTTAATAAATATGTCATGTAATCAATTAGTTAGTTACATGTATGTAGTATTGATTTTTATTTATATAGAATATATTTATTATTAACAAAAGATTTCTTTATCTTTAATACCCATTTATATTTGATTAATAAATTTAATGTTTAATTAATGAATCCAGGGTAAAAATAAAGTCCATGGTATAAAGAAAATTATAAAGTTGTTATAATTATGAGATTCTTATTGCATCAAAACATTGTTCCTAAATATTCTTGATCAATGTTCTATTAAGATTGGACATTAATTAAAGTTGTTAGGACTGATGTATATTATGTTTATTTCTTTATGAAAGAAAACATGTACTCTCATAAACTGAGGTATGATGGATACCTGGAACTAATATGCAAGTGCTTGTCAGATGTCATGTACACTAAACTGACTTGTAAGAAAATTTTATATGAAGAGATCACTTATATCTATGGAAAAACTCTTGTGATAATTGTGTAAATTATCCTTAAACTTGATATCACTAAGTTATCTTATATAAGGAGTGTTATACTTTGATCCTGACCAACTACGTGTTGTCCTAATTGTCACAACCTGATTTTTGAATTCATGACCGACACATAGGCAAGGTCCCCTCTCAGGTTTTCATACCTATGCAAACCCAAGCTTACATACAAAATTTTTCACTTATATAAACAAAATAGAGATCTATGCAACATGATAATATAACTAATTCCCTAATATAAATTGATTATCGTACTACAATAGTTAATATAAATATTGTAGTTGCGGAGCACTAACTAGACATAAAAAAAAGTAGTAATTACAACCAAAAGAGCAGGTTTTGAAGGTCCAACAAAAATGATACGCTAACAATCTATAAGCCTGAAAAAAGATAAATGACGAGAGAGTGAGTTCAATAACTTAATGAGTGGATAACATTCAATATACATACACGAGTTAATATAAAAATAAGGAATATATATGTCATAACATAATTTTTTATTTTTTATTTAAAAAAAATAATAAATAACAAAAAAATGAATGAATAAAAAAATAATTTAAGAATTGGGTTAAGACAACACAAAATGAAAGTTTGAGGACTAATAAGGATGAAATTATAAAAATTAGAAGAATTAATAAGTTTTGAGACTTAATTAAACTTTGATTTAATTAATTAATGCAATTAAAGGCTTAATTGAAGAAATACCAAAGTTTGGGGTTGATTTGGGTTAAAATTGTAAGAAATTAAAGTCTAAGGACCAAAGTGAATAGGCAGTGGTACTATAGGGAGTGAAGTTTAATTGATTTTTCCAAGGGTAGTTCTGAAAGAATTAAAAGTTGAAGAGCCAATTAAAGACTGAATTGATTAAATTGAAAACCAATGACTGTTTTGTAAATGGCACCGAAATCCAGGGGTTCACTTGCAACTGATCCAGGGGAAAAATTAAAAAAAAAAGATTTTTCATGAATAAGAACCCAATTGTTAAATGTCAGAAGTTCAGGGGCCAAATTGAAAATGGCTATTTTAGTTGAAAACGGTGTCGTTCTGAATACCATTGTTCATCGCCTTCATC
>Ga0307510_10000988_pt1 | contig 30168 bp, 34 predicted proteins | sample 12_EM_MG_FD_207224 | JGI IMG/M metagenome (GOLD analysis project Ga0307510, IMG submission 207224) | Populus trichocarpa ectomycorrhiza microbial communities from riparian zone in the Pacific Northwest, United States - 12_EM | ecosystem: Host-associated > Plants > Roots > Unclassified | place... | reverse complement strand
CCCTACAGCCAGCCAGGGGCTCCGATCAACGGGCACGAAGGTCCGTGTAGGCCGTGCAATTTTCGGCGTCTGGATCGATACCGAGGAGTAATAGATGTGCGGCGAGGGTAGTGAGAACCATTGGGAAAGCTTCGAGGATGAACGCACGCCTTATCCCCAACAGCAGTCGGTGTGAACAAAATGGCGGCGAAAATCAAGTGGGCCAAAGTACTATCATCAAAGTATGTTGAAAAATATCGGACGCGGACGCGACTGAACAGCTGCATGGATCACGTGATGTTCAACCAACCATGCTGAAGCCTGACGGGGCTATTAAAGTAATACAGTAAGTATGCCAACAAATTACTGTAGGCCAGTTATGACAAGTTTGGTGGCCTGTGTTTCTCAGAGCAATGGGACAATGTGATGTTCATCCCAACTGAGTCATGATCGGCCTCCCATGACAGATAGTATGACGCGTCCACATGTGCTGGGCTTCCCTTCCACGCGTAGCTCAAGTCCCCATTTTCCCAACCATTGTTAACTCTGCATAACACGTTTATTGCGATGCCAGCTTCGCAGATCCTTTCTCACGATTTAATACCTTGGACAACTGAATGACTCAATCATGAAAGTAATTGTCCACGCGTTTGAAGCACCGTGACGGGTCATATACATCCGAGATTGTGTCCTAATACCGATCGTCCCACTCCTACCCTTTCCTTTTCACCACCACCATCCATTGGCGTATTGCGATCGCTGTGACCGACCGTTCCGAGACAATCGAGCCCTCCGGCGACACGAACAAGACTCGAGCAACCACTGGATCTGCGACGACCGCGGCCTCGATTTTCCAAGCTTCATAGGGCTACAGCAGCATAGCCCAAAACACCACTATTACAGGGAGTGTGGCACTCATTATGCCTCAGAGAGCTCGAGATTGCTACACATGGAGGATGATCATTGGTATTGTCGACTACATGACAAGGTGGGTCTCCTACCCTGTCATCGATTCGGCGCGTCTGCTGAGACCAATTGTTGCGCGTCCTGTAGGCCTTCAAATACAATCACGGCCTCCAATTGCACTACTTGCAGAGCCCGGGCCACCATGCCTGTCGCGCCTCGGGCTACATGAAAGTCAGTAACACCTTTTCGGCCTCGCATATATTCCGTTATTCCTTCTCCACGCGCATCTCGCTGAATCAGACCGGTACTTTCCCGCAGCCATTCGAGACCTACGCGGAGCTCCAGGAGCACGATCGCGACGCCCACCTTTGGTGCACCGACTGCATCCGTTCCTTCCAGAACGAGTCCAACCTCCGTCACCACCTCAACTCAAGGCTTCATCGACCGGCTGACGTGCGCTGCCCAGGTCGCAGCTGCAACAAGGCCTTCGTCTCGCACGCCGCCCTCGTTCTCCACTTCGAGTCAGGCACGTGCCCGTCCCGCATGACCCGCGAGCAGCTCAACTGTCTCGTCGTCCGCGCTGACACGAACAACTACATCACCAATCCTAACCGCTTGCTCACGGGGCCCATGGGCCGCTATGAGCCTCCCGCGCCCACAACGAAGTGGGCGACTGACCGCTCGTGGAACGGGTACGCGTATGAGTGTTTCTTGTGCAACAGGACGTTCGATACGCTTGTGCGGCTCAACCAACACTTGAAAAGTCCATTCCACGAGGACAAGATATGTCGGTGCCCAAAGTCGGACTGCCGGATCGAGTTTGTCACGCTCAGCGGGTTGTGTCAGCACGTCGAGGGTGGATCTTGTGGGGTGAGGATGTTCAGACAAGTCCGTGACGTGATGGACAGTTTGACGAGGGGCTTCAACACACTGACCATGTAGGGTTCAAATTCGAATAGTGGTAGAATTACTTGTTCAGAACTCAATAATCTAACTTAGTCTGCGATTCACGCATCTATACGAACCCGGGATCGTCCCTCAGTTGTCCGGCTTGGTAAGATATCCCGGAGATTCGCAAATAAAACTTCTTCTGAGATAGACAGCGACCCTTCGGGTACGAGGACCACTCCGCGAACTCCCCCCAGGGACGACCATGCTTCGACCGAACCCTTTCCAACCGAAACAGTGGACCTACGACTATTGGCGCCACGACTACGACTCCATTCGTCTCCTTTCCCCACATTCCCTCGCCTGGCGCTCCTTGCGAACCGCCCAACGGGAATATTGGTGTCCCCCGGGCCGCCCCCTCCCGGAGCCCTGGCAGTCACCGCCTCCTTTGCGCAGCCATCCAGGTCACGTCGGGCCATTGTTTCGACTCTGTCTACTCCGACAACTTCCGGCCCTCCGCTAGCGACAGCTGAACACCGTGACCACTCGCCCGTGTTCCGCTCGCACCCACACCCATAGACCACTCCCTCCGCCCTCATTCCACCAATCACATCCTCCTTCAGTGCGATCTGCACACGGCGGCGAGACTCACCATCTTCGGCCCTCGGCCTTCTCTCCCGTTAATCTTCGGTACCGAAGGGGGAGGGAGGAAGCTTTGTGAGTATCTCCACGCCACGCAGACCCTGCTTCGTCCTCTGTCCTCACGTGACCCCCCTTGGGTACCCTCTCGGTGGTCGACTTTTATGTCGACGCATCTTTTATTCCACCTAATCTACCTTGTACACTTGTCTGAACCCCCGTCTCTACTCTTCATGACGTAGTTGTTACAAAGTACATTTCCTGTGCCTTGCCAATTGACAATACTCCCAATTCAAAAAAAAAGAGATAGACAGCGAAGCATTGACGGACATCCGTGGCCGTGGACTTCTCAACTTTGGAGTCGTAGCATGCAGCATCTGCCAGGGTGGTCTGGAAGTTGGACAGCTTCGCCACGGGTGGGAATGCGTCGAAATGGTGGACTCCGTGGACTTGCATGAAGAATTTTGCGACGACACGGTCCTCGTACTTGTCTACAGATCTCGAGCCATCTGCGTTGCGTTTGATGCGGAAAACCCATTTTCTGCCAACAACATTCTTGTTGGGTCAGCGTGCGACTGTGATCCAGGTCCCAGCCTTCCCCAATGTTTCCACCTTGCGATCCATTGCTTCCTTCCAGCGGGGCCGGTCGGGGTGAGATGGCGCTTCATGAAGCGTCTTCGGGTCGCCGGCGGCTTCCTGTACATCAACTGTCATCTCTTGATCGAGATCAACGTGGAAAGCGAAATCAGCATGGTTATTATCAGAGCTGAAGTATAAAAAGTCGACTCCCCATGACTTCTCCTGAAGTTAGGCGCTGTTGGGAGAGCGGTGTGCATCCGTGCATGTGTTAACATGTGTAATCACCCCATCACCGGTGCTGGACGCATTGGCCATTCGTGACACAGAGCGTGTTGTTGGGCGCGATGCTGTTGGAGTCGGGGTCTTGGACTGAGTGGCTGCGGCAGTGTGAGAGACAGAGTCGACTTTGGTGGTGTCGGTGACGACGCTGAGTAATTCTTCCTTTTGCTGGCTGAATTGTGGCTGGTTGGCCAGCGTGCTGGAGATATCCTGCTCCCCCTTAGCTGGGAAGAGGAAGGTGATTCGCAGGACCGTCGGCGTGAATTTGATATTACGCCCGACTGAGACCGAGTTCTTTCCAGGCCAGTAAATGCGGTGAGCATGTGTGCTCGTGCTGTCGAAGCCAACCCATCGGCCCTCGATTCCTCGTGCGTCGAACTTGGTCCCAGTGCTACTGTGCACCTAGACGTGCTGGCCCGACTCGGACAGTCCTGCAAGGTTAGGCTTCTCGCGGTGGAGGCGTTGATATGGGGCGATTTCACCTAGGATTCGGGTGGAGGACCAGTTCTTGAGCCGCAGGTCCACAAGGCAAAGTGGATGACCTCGCCCCAGAGTTTTTGGGAAGGCGGCTGTGGTGGAGGATGGCGGGGACACGCTCAAGGAGACGGCGGTCGGGTGATCCCACGGTGATTCCGCAGCTCCATTGTGCTGTGGCATGTCGCGTGCAGTGAGGCGACGCTCCATAGCCTGTCCTTCAAGGAATGTGTCAAATTCGGTCCTGGTGGATTCACCCCTACGATAGGAACGGAAACGCTTGATCCGCCCCATGTTAGTTCTCGGCCGAGGCAGCAAATGCCTCGTAGGCGTCTAGAACCTCATCTTTGGTGCGGTGGAGGGTGATGTGCTTGCAGTGCGTGTGGTTGTGTGTGAATGTACAATGATATCTGCTGTCCCCCAGACTCTGGACAGGAGAGGGGCGCACGTCTGAGTGGACTTCCGCACCAAATTTGTCCGCCTGGGTGCAACGCGCTTGTTCCGAATTGGCTTGTGGGTGGTCTTTGCATGCTCGCACGAATCGCATGTGTACGTTGTCGGAGATGCGTATGGACTGGACTGCATCAGTGGAGATGTGTTCGAGCCGCCCGGGCCAGTGCAAGTCGAGAGTAAGCAGGCGCCTTCAGTCACCGCACCGGCTGTCTCCGAGTGTTGGACGAAATCCGGAACTTGCAGCAGATGGGGGTTTACGATGTAGTCCCGCGCCCGGAAGGCTGAAAGGTTGTCGGTAGTAAGTGGGAACTTTGTCGTAGATGTGGACCAAATGGCAGTGTACAGAAGTACAAAGCACGCATCGTGGCCCAAGGCTTCACTCAAGTCGAAGGCCCCAGAAAACCATCCAAAACTGTCCAATTTCAAACAATTTTCAAACTCAACTCTCTTCGCAACAATCGGAACAAAACACGATCAAACATAACCAAATATAATTTCTCCGCTGCGCCCGATCCCGAGGCCCCTTGCAATGAGGCAAGCCTGTCATCAAACACGTACACGTCACCCCGTGCCTGTATCTTCGACTCCCATAAATCTGTAAATTCCTACAGGCCTCCTTCGCCCTTTGCTCGGGCACCCAGAGACCCCGTGAGAACCTTGACTTCCGAGTCGGCCAGCAGGCGTTGCCCTATCTCTTCCTTTGTCAAAAGCCCCTTTCTTCGTACCCCTCTACTAAATTTTACCTATCTACTCTTCTGCCGTTTATGTATTCATTGACCGTCCTCCTTAGTTTCAACTATTTAGTTCTGTTAATATGTCTTGTAGTCGTATGCCTGGGACAATAATTTTTTTTTAAAAGGTCAACCTGACCTGTGTTACAGTACTGGTGAACTTCGCGCTTTTCAATCATTGCTACATCCTGTTTGTTTATACAGTATACAGTAGACCTCCAAGGATTCATTTTTCACCCTAATCGAAATCATATTTCCTTTCTCTTCGGGCCCGTTCAATATCTCTAAGCAAGAGGCAAACTTTGAAAGCAACTAACCAGTCGGAAAAACACTCTACAGTACTGTATTCTCCTTCCCGCGGCCTCTCACTACTGCAATGATTATTTGTCATTTTCATTCCCCCGGGACGACCGACATCCCCACCCTTCCGGGCTTTCTACATGCTCGACTGAAAACTCTTCGGCGCTCGACCCCGATTTGCGCCCATCTACTTCAACCAATCAGCCGATCAATCAAACTCAATCACCTCGTGTCTGCGTGCGAATATGAAATATATGGTTGGGGCAGTTCCCTGGCCTTCACTCGTCCCCCAAACCTCTACCCACCACGCCCCGCAGTCTCGCCATTGTACTGTCATCGAGAACCAATCCTTCTCCCACACACCTCACCCTTTTCCTACCCGTGAAATGACTCATCAGCCAGTATCGGATCATTTCCAAGCGCTTCTAGAGTCTGCCTTACAGGAGTACGAGAAACAGGCCGGCGTCATATTGGCCGACCGGAAAGATTCAATTGCTATCCGAGAACTACAGCTTTGCCACACCATCGATGACATTACTACCTTGTTACAAGTCAAAACGCAGGCCTTCAATGATTTTCAACAGCGTGATAGGATCTTCAGGTCTATCAGGGCTACTGTATCAATTTTAGCCCCGATTTCTGCCCTCGCATCCGCTGCTGACGGCGCAGGCCTGGTACGCCAAAAGGTCCTGAAGGCCTGTCTTGCGTTTCTTACCGTTTTTACAGGAATTGCTCCCATATACGAAAGCGATAAATTCTACTCTCGGTATCCTACTAGTCGTATGTACCATTCCTAGGTTCATCCGTAGATATCCTTCTGACGTCCAGGTCAATCAGGCGGCCAGTGGCGTGATCGCGAGTTGCGACGCACTCGCCGACATGCTCGAGTCGATTCAATATTTCATCAATCGTCTCAGAATGTATGTCAAGACATCTGACTCGATGCCTGCAGTGGACGAGATTGTAGTTAAGTTGTTGGTGGAGCTATTCTCCACGCTCGCTCTGGTGACCCAAAAGCTCAAGAAGCGACGTGGGCGTGAGTCCTTCCTCGCTAATATGTTATTTTACTCAATGCGACGCAGTCAAATTGGTGAAGAACTTTTTCGGGGTTAAGGATATCGACAAAGCACGTCAGAGGCTTGACCGCCTCCTACAAGAAGAAGGTCGGGCTGTCGAAGCTCAGACTCTCATGGTTGTCAAGGGTGAGTGAACGCCCTCGGCTTGTAATTCGCCGTGTATTGAATACGTTTCTACTCCAAGACAACAAAGCGTCCACTGACGGTGTCCGAAATGCCCTCGGTACGTTTCGGGTTGTCGGTGATAACGAGCGGGTTCCGTGTCTGACAGGGTGCTAGACCGAATGACAAGTGACGTGAACAAGTCGAAACGTCAGTTATCTCCTGACATTAGCATTGCTGCTTGAAAGGCTGAGATAACCTGGCAGGTGACGAATTATTGGCTAATATTCGAAAGTGGCTCTCTCCACCTGATCCTTGGAAAAACCTCAACATCGCGCGCAAGTCACGGCACAGCGAGACTGGTGCTTGGTTCGTTAAGGGCAACACGCTCTCAGAATGGAAGAATTCGGGACCAAGTTCCCTCTTATGGATCAATGGGAAACGTCAGTTGCCGCCCTCCACATACACGTTCGCAGATACTGATGACCTCCCCTGTTCGTAGCGGGCGCTGGGAAGAGCGTCCTTTGGTACGTTCAACTTCCGATACTTTTCTTTTGAGGACTTACAGTTTGGTTAGTTCCACGGTTATCGAGGAGATCGAGATAATGCAGGAATCCGGGCTCGCATCACTTGCAATATTTTTCTACGATTTCAGGGAGGACAGAAAGAAGGATCTCACTGGGCTACTTTCATCGGTCTTATTCCAGCTGTGCGACCAGTCCAACTCCTACTACGATATCTTGTCCACTTTCTATTCGACACATCGCAACGGTGCCCACAGTCCCGGCGACGACAAACTTGTCCAGTGTTTGATGAACATATTGAAGCGCCCAGAACCACGACCAGTGTATCTGGTCATAGATGCCTTGGATGAATGTCCAAGCACATCATCTCTGTCGTCCCCCCGCGAGGTGCTCTTATCATTTTTGGAGGACCTCGTCGAGGCACGACTCCCAAACGTGCGCATATGCGTCACGAGCCGACCCGAGGTCGACATCAAGACTATCCTCGAGCCTCTAGCTTTCCGTTCCGTTTCCTTACACGACGAAGGCGGACAAAAAAAGGACATCGTGAAATATATCGAGTCGATTGTTAACACGAATAAAAACATGAAAAATTGGAATCCGGAGCAAAGGCAGCGTGCGATTGATGTGCTGACAACAAGAGCAGATGGGATGTAGGGCATTTATACCTCATCTCTTTTGTTTGTCTCACCCGTACATCCGATAGGTTTAGATGGGTAGATTGCCAGCTCGCATACCTCGCCAACTGCTTCCCAGGACATATCCAGGATATTCTGAGCGGATTGCCGGCAACACTTGATGCGACATACGAGCGTACTTTGCGAGAGATTCAAGAACCAAAGTGGGAATCGGCCCAACGACTCCTCATCTGTGTCACGGTGGCTTCCCGCCCGCTCCGAGTCGAGGAACTGGCGGAAATTCTAGCGCTCGATTTCAAGTCGGGGGCAACTCCGAAATTTCACAAGAACTGGCGCCTGAAAAATCCGGTCGAAGCAATACTATCTGCTTGCTCCACATTACTTTCCGTTGTCAACGTCGAAACGTGGCCTGGAACTTCCAGAGTCGTACAATTCTCTCACTTCACCGTGAAAGAATTCTTAATCTCTAGCCGCTTTGCCGAAAAACACGACAATATTTCTCGCCGTTACCACATTTCTATGTCACCTGCTCATAGCTTGGTCGCCCAAGCATGTCTGGGTATGCTATTGCACCTGGGCAAACCTATTACCAGCCAGAGTCTGACGGAATTTCCTCTCGCTGAATACGCAGCGCAGCACTGGTTGGAGCATGCCCGTTTAGGCGGAGTATCGCAAGATACAGTGGAAGGGATGAAGCAGCTCTTTGACGGGACGAAACCACATCTTTCTATCTGGCTCTGGATACATGACCCGACAGTGTCCTCCTGGAATCGAGGGAAACCGGCTGAAGGGCCGTCTCCACCCTGTGGTACCCCCTTACATTATGCCGCGTTTTGCGGTCTACACGACATTGCGAAGATCTTGGCCACTGAGCACCCAGATGGTGTGAATTCTCGGAGATTCGATGAGGCATCAACACCTTTACATCTGGCATCCCTGAACGGCCATGTAGATCTCACACGGATGCTTGTAGGACGCGGCGCCGACATGTCAGCCCAGAAGAAGGACGGGTCGACTGCGCTGCATTTGGCATCCCGATATGGCCATGTAGATCTCGCACGGATGCTCGCAGAGAGCGGCGCCGACGTGTCAGCCCAAGACAAGGACGGGTCGACTGCACTGCATTTGGCATCCCAATATGGCCGTGTAGATCTCGCATGGATGCTCGTAGAGCGCGGCGCCGATGTGTCAGCCCAAAAGAAGGATGGGTCGACTGCGCTGCATTTGGCGTCGGAGCATGGCCATGTAAATCTCGCACGGATGCTCGCAGAGAGCGGCGCCGACGTGTCAGCCCAAGACAAGGACGGGTCGACTGCACTGCATTTGGCATCCCAATATGGCCGTGTAGATCTCGCACGGATGCTCGTAGAGCGTGGCGCCGATGTGTCAGCCCAGAAGAAGGACGGGTCGACTGCGCTGCATTTGGCATCGGAGCATGGCCATGTAAATCTCGCACGGATGCTCGTAGAGCACGGCGCCGATGTGTCAGCTCAGAGGGAGGACGGGTCGACTGCGCTGCATTTGGCCCACAATAGCCGTGTAGATCTCGCACGGATACTCGTAGAGCGCGGCGCCGACGTGTCAGCCCAGAAGAAGGACGGGTCGACTGCGTTGCATTTGGCATCCCGATATGGCCGTGTAGATCTCTCGCGGATGCTCGTAGAGCGCGGCGCCGACGTGTCAGCCCAGAGGGAGGATGGGTCGACTGCGCTGCATTTGGCCCGCAATAACCATGTAGATCTCGCACGGACACTCGTAGAGCGCGGCGCCGACGTGTCAGCCCAGAACAAGGACGGGTTGACTGCACTGCATTTTGCATCCCAAGATGGCCATGTAGATCTCGCATGGATGCTCGTAGAGCGCGGTGCCGACGTGTCAGCCCAAGACAAGGACGGGTGGACCGCGCTGCATTTGACATCAGGGAATGGCCTTGTAGATCTCGCACGGATGCTTGTGGAGCGCGGCGCCGACGTGTCAGCCCAGGACAAGGACGGGTCGACTGCACTGCATTTGGCATCAGGGAATGGTCATGTAGATCTCGCAGGGATGCTTGTAGAGCGCGGCGCCGACGTGTCAGTCCGAGACAAGGACGGGTGGACTGCGCTGCATTTGGCATCAGGGAATGGCCTTGTAGATCTCGCACGGATGCTCGTAGAGCGCGGCGCCGACGTGTCAGCCCAAGACAAGGACGGGTTGACTGCACTGCATTTGGCATCCCTCTATGGCCTTGTAGATCTCGCACGGATGCTCGTAGAGCACGGTGCCGACGTGTCAGCCCAGAGGGAGGACAGGTGGACTGCGCTGCATTTTGCATCCCTTAATGGTCATGTAGATCTCGCACGGCTGCTCGTAGAGCATGGCGCCGACGTGTCAGCCCAGAAGAAGGACGGGTCGACTGCGTTGCATTTGGCATCCCAATATGGCCGTGTAGATCTCTCGCGGATGCTCGTAGAGCGCGGCGCCGATGTGTCAGCCAAAGACAAGGATGGGTCGACTGCGCTGCATTTGGCATCCCTCTACGGCCATGTAGATCTTGCAGGGATGCTCGCACAGCGTAGCACTGACGTGGTACCCAAGCCCCAGGCATCCCCACAGATCAAAACCACAGGCGTTGGAGTCCATGCTAAGTAGCATTGGTAGAAAGATAATTTCCTATTGTACGTCCATTATCATCATACTGTGCATGTTGTAGCAAGGTACTTAGCGTCAGTGGTAATAGAAAAGGCCATATACCCTGTGGGCTGTGGCGGGTACCCTGCAGAGATTTGAACAGGCGACCTCAAGCTCCCTGCATTGGAGATGTCACCCTTAAGCCATTGGGTCCCCCTGGGTTTGGGTTCCAGTTTCTTACTATGAAGTATGTTTAAAAATATAGGAAGTTGTCCAATCTTCGCTCAGCACCTGTAGTGAACACAAAATTTTGAATAAAATAAAATATGGCCCGATCATGATGGCGTCTTCACTCCCATGTATCTTTCTTATGCTTTACTCAGAACTTGCATGTGCTCGAAGAGATCGAGATGGCATAACCGTGACCTTATCGCCTCATACACCTTCCAGCTGCTCTCTCTTAGGGAAAAAGCATTGCCATCACGTTCCTCGCTCAACACCCCGTTGCATACAATGCTGTACGTCGTATGATGCATCTTATTCACTCTAAAATGAATCTCGCAGAGAGCTATTCTAGGGAGTACTACACATAATTCCCATGAATTCGAAGTTATTAGCCATTCGTTGTGTTCCTCGTATAGCGGTGCAGTAAGTTCAGTGTTTACCAAAATAGTAATAATCTGGAGACAGTAAACGTTCCCGAGTGATAGATCATCACAGCACGCCTAGCTCACGCCCAACCTCCTTCGTGCATTCCTTCGCGAACACTTGAGCGTCGAACAACCTAGGTTTGAGCCCGCCCCGCTACCAGTAGTAATAGTATTAGTAGTTGTAGAAGCCTGGGTCGGCCTGCCACCATGGTTGACCTGAGCCCCTGCGGCTCGTTCCTTCTCCTTATCGGCGGTAAGCCCACCAGATGTTCCCAGGCGATCCGCCACGATCCACCCGTTTGGCGATTTTCACCACGGTCTCGCAGAGCAAAGAGTAAAAGTGAAACAGCTGCGCGTGCGACGACAGCTTTACTGCATCCGCGATCAGCTCGAAGGCGGTAGAGACGCGTCGATGGCTGTGTTGGGAGTTCCACATATCAGTCCACTACATACCAGGATGCTCCGTTGCATATTTAGACGGCGAGCCGCCCAGAGCGACCCCGGCGATAGTTGGAGCTCTTGCAGCTTGTGCTGCACATATATCAGCTACTCTTCTTGAATTCTGCACAGTGGATAACGCCACAATGACAAACGATATGCATATGATTCCACAAATCAGGTAGCATACCTCGGAAATCGGAGGTTTCCCGCGAATCTTTTCATACTCGACATAACCAGCGAGCTTAGTGCGACATCGGTCAATGAGTGCAGGTAGGTACAGCGTGGCGACCTTCAAGGTCGAAAGTTCCAAAACCTGGTATTGGTAGGTAGCTTATGTAAGGGGTATGCAAGTGAGATAAGCAAATACAAGATATTCACCTACCTTGTGAGCTTTTGCAAGCTTTGCCATTACTATGTGAATATTGCATGATAATTGCAAGGAAATCAAGTATCTGGTCTTGAGCTTGCAAAGTGCCACCTAGTACTGCAAGGCAATTGCATATCAGTCCCACCTTGTAACAGAATGACACATTGATTGGGTATTATAAGGGGTTGGCAGTCTCCACACATCGTGAATTCCAGACCAGTAAGGCCTTGCAACTGTGTTGGATGAGCCTGGCCAGGGCTTACTAGTTTCAGCATTTGGCATAAACATTGAACAAGTATGATGGATGCATGACAGCCAACAACTGGTTGCTTGTATGATGTCTTGCACTTGCACAATGCCTTTGCAACTCCCAGGACAATGGTGTATCCTCTGTATGTACCTCAAGATAAATAGCATCCCAGTCCCACACATACTTGATTGCAATACACTAAGGTGGTCCAATATCTCAAATAATGACAATGACAATCCAGACCAAAATGGGGCTTGACTGGGGACAGTCAAAATTTCAACCCCCTGGGAGAACAGGTAGGTACCTTTGCTTTACTATGTTTACTTTGACATGAGTGTGCTTTATTGGATGTTGTTATGACCTGCCTATCTTTTTTTCTTTTCTTTCCCCTTTCCTTTCAATTATATAAGTCCCTTGGGAACATTACAGATATGCAATATGTCCATGAATTCAAAGTGGCAAAAGTGAAGCAATCCACATATAATTCCTACTTCAGATTGATTTCTCCAGGCCAGGTAGCTCAGTAGTTAGAGCACCTGGTATATATCCAGTAGGCCTGGGTTCAATCCCCAGTCTGGCCATTCTTATTTAGGCTGCAACATGCTTTAATGCAAGTGTCCTTGCTCTGCTACTGCACTTGTAATTGTGCATATATTGTCAATAACATAAATAAAATGCATTTCAATTGTTTAAGAGATCAGAAAGAAAATAAATGTGTGATAAGAACTTTGCATACACCAGATCACCTACCAAGATCATGGATAGATCTTTAATTTTTTTGCAATCTACTTGCCTCAATCATGCCAGATCACCCATGATCATGCATAGGTCTTATAAGATCTTTGATTTATTGCATAGTGATTATATTATCCTGGTGATCTGGTAACTATCCACCTAATAGTTGGTCCCTTGTATAGTTTGACCAATCAGATATAAGGCTATTCACAGATCAGTGATACCTTGCAAGGGATGTAGTCCTTGCAAGGCTATATAAGAGCCTTACATGGATTTTGCACTTTAGAGGAAGTTCCTTTGCGACGATCCATGATCTAAGGAAGGTGTTATACTTAAATGGCTTGCTGATACCACCTAGGAGCCATGGGACCCTACCTTTCGAGGTGTCAGAGCAAGCGAGAAAGAGTAAATTGAGACACCAAGGGAAGAACCATTCCTGCAAGACCTCCCCAATTGTTATGCTCCTGGGTACTTGAACCATATATTTTTTCTTTCTTTCCTTCTTAACTGCTATGTACTTATACAATCACATGACCTTGACTCACATGACCACTTACCTGTACGACAGAGCCATCTTGTCGGGAACTTCATTGTTCCCTCCTTTTGTACATTTCCTATTGTTCTCTCTTTGTGGTAGTCTGTGACCACCATTGTTCGTGACACTATTGTTCTGTGACTCTTATTGTTCGTGACTCCATTGTTCTCCTCTTTTGTATGCTTAGTCAGGTAGCTGCCCTGTTGTATATAAGCTGGACTTATATCCTAGAGTTGGGCCTTAAGCCTGACTTAGTTTGCAATCTTGTTAAGGTCCAAGGGCCTTAAAGACATGATGTGCATGGTTTGGTTTGGCAACAACTTCGGATTGCTCAGTGGGGATTCCTCCTGAGACAATGATCACATAAGTAGCATGGTACCGATTGGCTACACAGTATAACAAGTAAGTCCCGATGATAAGGGTGACTTCTGAGTGTTCTGTTAGAGGTAGAGAGGGGAGAGCTTCAAGGGGATCTTTGAAGTGACTGAGGGTTTGGGCTAGGCATTGTCACAGGTCTGGTTGACCCGCTGGGTTTTGGGTAGGGTAATAGCTGGGTCAGGGTCAGGGTGGGTATTCTGCTACCCATCAAAAACCCTGACCCAAGTCCCAGGTGTGGCGGGTATCAGTTGGTCTGGAGCCTTGAGCTCACCAGATCAGACGCACTGTAAGGACCAGGTACTGTGACAATATGTGACTGACCAAGCCATGTGATGCAGCCAGTTGCACCATCAAGTCAACATCCATGCCCATGCAGTGCCCCACTCCCTTGTCTTCCCCATCACTCCAATCTAACCCTCATCCTGTCCCCCTCAACTCCCCTTTCGTCTCACCTCAAGAGCCTGCTGCCGAAGATACCTGGATCAGCGACCATCGCCCCCTTGAGCTGTCAAGACAACAGCATGCACGATGCCTCAGTAGTCAACCCTGTACTCGGGACCACACATCGCTGGACTTGTAGATTGCTGATTTTAGGGTTGTCCCTATCTCTTTCGTACGTTCCCTACCACTCTTTTACCTTGAATTCCTCCGCTCTCCCTTTTTTTCTTTCCCTCTTTCTGCTTAGCCCTGGACATAGCACAACACCACTACTGCTTCAACCCTGCGCCTGCTGTCGCACCTTTGGTTACAATACATTTGTTTTCCTTGAGTTTGGTTACCAAAATTTCTTGAATTCATCACCATGCGGGTCTGTCACCAGTGAAACCAATCCCCACAGATTTCACTTACTTTTCCATTTCTGCTTACATTTTATTGTAGCGTACTTGTTCTATGACATTGGACCCATGTCGTATAAATATCCCTCACCTGGTTCTGTCAATGCCAGGCAGCTGTGGCCATTTCCTCTTTCTGTCTTTGTGTGCATCTTGACTTCTACTTTTGATAACCAACCTGCCAACTCAACGTGCTGTATCCGCAATGCTATTTTGTGTCTTGTGCACTCCCATCACTCTTGCCACCTTCTCACCTTCACAGGACACTTCACTACTTGTTACTAACATGCCTCTCAAGAGATCTGACGCAATCTTGTGCAGCAACTCACTGAACATTCGCAAACTGTGGTTATTGAGAGACTATTGGTTGCAAATCGGGTGGGTGAGCATGTCACTCACAGCATGGACATTCAGAATGTTGATGTACAAGGGCAGAAGCATGTCCTGACAAGTCCCTCCCTCTGCGGTCTCCAGTATGTGTGTGCACCTTGCTCGGTCGCTTCCCTTTGTTGGACTCTGGAGCTCTCAGGGGTTGGTAAAGGACAGAGATATCAAGGCTGCTCTTGGTGCAGACAACCTTGGGGAAGAGGATGAGCTTGCCGAAAACTGGGATGCCATCCCCATGTTGTAGTCTCATGCACTCTACAATTTAATTCCTTTCCATGTACCTAGTTTATAGCTCCAACTGACATATATAAATGTCTGCCTCCCATTAACAAGGACACCACCAAACGCGTTGAGAAACTAGACCACCTGTTAATGCTACCCACTCGGGTTTTCTGACCTGAGTGACCTGGAAAACCCTTGCCCAAATCTGGAAAAACCCTTACCCAGAGGCCGGGTGTGGGTTTTGGTCAGGTCAGGGTATGGGTAGAGCTGAAATACCCAAGGGTGACCCATGCCAATGCCTAGTTCGGGCTGTTGACTCTGAGAGTCCTGGGTGGAAGCTACAAGTCTTGGATTGAAAACCAAGTTAGGCTTAGGGCCTAACTGCTAAAAGTACAAACACTTATATACAAATGAGAAGTAACAGGTCACAGGAGTCACAGAATAATAAGGTCACATATAGTAAGGTTCATCATGAGCTGGCAATTCTAAGTATAGCTCCATCATGAGCTGGCAGTCTAAGAATAGCATATCATGAGCTGGCAATCCATAAAAGGATAAATGGTGATGCTGTGGAATGCTGTGGACTGCGGAGTGATGGCATGTGATAATTGACTGTGGAATAGTCAGGTGGTCCATCAGGTGACTTTTCAGGTGATTTGGTGGCGGTCTGAGTGGCGCATGAGGGAACAAGTGGGGAACAAGTGACCGAGAGTGCAAAACAAATGGGTGAAAAAGGTGGGAAAAATGAAAATAGGGCCTAGGATCATAACATGATGCCCTTCCTAGAGTGGTCATTACCACACGACCTAGGGTGAAGAGGGTTGCAACCAGTCGGAGGGTACACAAGGTATCCCAATATCCATGCTGTCTGGAGTTGATTGTCTTGTATCCTGGAATTCTCCTTCCTCCATTGATAAGTCAGAATCAGGTATTTGTCCTTCTTCCATTAGTTCATCCTCAACTTCAATGATTGTTTGGACCAGAGTTCCATAAAGTCCAGTGAACCCGAAACTAGAGGGTGTCGACACAGCCATAGTTTTTGGGGAATCAGGAGGGGTAGGGTTTTCTTCAGGACTCATTGACCGTTCTGTTTCTGGATCACTTCGCTCATGTTTGAGTGGCATTGCAATGTGTCGTGGTGACTCTTGTCACTTACCCATGATAGGTGAGGGCTGTGAGCTTGCCCAACTAGGTGGTCCTTCTTTGTTAACCAACAGTTTGTCCTCTGTAAGGGGATGCTTGGGTAATGGAGTGGTTCGAATGGGTGAAATTTGTGGTAAACGTGATGAGGATGCCATGGGAGGTGATGGTTCCGATTCCGATGAGAGTTCCTTTCGTTTTCCTATAACTGGTAACGGTTGAACTCTCTTCCATTCTGGTGGGGTTGGTTTGTTAACAAGTGGTTTGTTCTGTGTAAGGGGGTGTTTTGGTAACAAGGGAGTAGTGCGACTGGGTGTCATTGAGATGATAAGGGGTAGTTGTGATGGTGATGCAACTGGAGGCGTTGGTTGTTGGGTGATAGGTTCTGATACTGGCAATGACTGGGAGTAGGGGTACGTTAATTGGATCAGGTGTTTCATCCATTAGAACTGGTGGTTCATATTGCTCCATTGATGAGTACTCTTGTCGATGTGATCCCCAGGGAACTAAGGGGAGTGGTGGTGAAGTGATTTGGGATGGTTCCATAGGCAGTGGACTAGGAGGAATAGGTATGGGGGCAAATGGCAATGGATTTATGAGGGGTGGTAAGTTGACTGGTACCAGTACTGGTATGACTGGAGGTGGTGGTGCAGTGACTGGGACTGATGATGGTGCTTCTGGGATGATGGTGAGTCCTTCTCCTGTTCCCAATGGACTTGGACTGGGTATGAATATAGGTGTCGGTGACCTGCTCCTTAATATCCTTTTGTGACCTTTGAGGAGCATTTGAAGTCCTTCAAGGAAGGTTTGATCCTTCAGGATGTGATAATGAGGGGAGAGTGTGCTGAAGGGAAGAGTGGTTCTCTTTTGAAGGTCCTTTTCTTTTACGATTGCTAGGAGAATTTCTTTTGTGATCATGTCATAGAGTTGTCGATGGAAATGGTAAAGGTAGAGGGTAGTGTTGCTGTCTTTCTTTCTGAACATTCTGGTGACAGAAGTATTCTTGAACTTATTATTGAGGAGGGTCCACTTGTCGCTAAGTCAGGCCATGTCTTTAATGCATTGTTCATGCTTCTTCTTGAGTGATGTGGAGGAGGTGGTCTGGGGGGAGGAGTCTGGTGTCGGTGTATTGTTCAGACTGGTTATCGTCTTCTGTTTCTTCTGTGGGAGTGAGAGGGTCAGGGTTGGTAATGTGGAGTGGAACATTTTCCACTTCTTCAGTGGTAGCAGTTGTTTCATTGCTGCTACTGTTGCCAGTTCCATCAACCAGGATGACATGGACTGTGGGGTTTCAGGGGTGATACTGAGGGGGATGGGGAGCAAATGGAAATCTTTCATATTTGATGGGGATCCTGAGGATAGGTTCTTCATTATCAACTGGGACCACAACTGCTTCGTGGTTGATGTCGATGGCATCAAGGGTTTCTCTTGGTTGCCAAGTGGTCCAGTGGAATTGGATGTTGAAGTGTCCATGTTGGACGAAAGTTCTGAAGAAATAGAGTTGATTGTTGTTGGTATGCATGCGGATGAGGATGATCCCATTGTCAGTGCCCAAGGTGAAGACAGTAGAGGTGGCGAATCCTGTGCTGGGGAGTTCATGGTTGACTGAGGACATGGTGGTTTGGGGTGAAGAATATCATCTGAGATTCCAAGGGTTCTTATACTGCTTGGTTGACTTTCAAAGTCTGCTAGTAACTCCGGAGCATGGAGATCCTTGGAGTTAACCCAGGAATCATGAGCTGGCGAGTACCCTTTCCAGTGTACCAGGTATTGCTTCTTCTTCCATCGACTGAATAGTCTTTCTTTGAGGACTTGCTCAACTTCCCATTCCAGTTTACCTTCTAGAATGTCAGGTGGTGGTTCCAGGAAGTTGGGTCCGTGTTGATCAGTTTCTTTGTATGGTGTAAGCAGTGAGGCATGGAATACGTTGTGAATTTTCCAGGTAGGGGGTAATTTGATTTTGTATGCGACTTTGGATACTTGGGAGACTACCTTGAAAGGTCCGTATCTCCTTGGTGATAACTTGGGTGTGATGTTACTTGGGAGTCATAGGTTTGTTCCTTCTAACCAGACTTTGGATTTGATGGGGAATGGTGAATGGCATGGATGTTCTTTGATCCAGGATTCTTGCACTTTACATTGTGCCTCTTGGGCGGCTTTCCTGGCTTCATCAATGGATGAGAGTCATTGTTCGAGGGATGGGATGTCTGTCTTTCTGGTTGGTTGGTGTATTTGTGGTGTATAGCTGATGAGTAGATCGAATGGAGTTTTCTTTGTCATAGCAGAGGGCCAGGAGTTCTTAGTATACTGAGCTAGGGGTAACCAAGCATGCCAGTTGTTCTGCTGAGTGCCACAGAATATGCAGAGGTACTGTTCAAGGGTTTGGTTGGTTCATTCACTGGCTCTGTCTGTCTGAGGGTGATAAGCTGTGCTGATGTTCTGGTGGATGTTCAGGATGCGGCATAGTTCTGTTGAAAATTTGGATACAAAGCAGACATCACGGTCTGAGATTATCTTGTGAGGTATGCCATAATGAGGGATGACATTGTTCAGGTAGAGTAGAGCGACTCCTTCAGAGTCAATTGCTTCGTTACAGGGGATAAAGATAGATGCTTTTGAGCAATCTGTGTCGGTGATCATAAGGATGGTATCGTATCCTCCTGATAGGGGTAGTTTGGTGATGAAGTCCATGGTGATAGTCTTGAAAGGTCGAGCATTTTCAGTTGGGGTAATAGGGAACATAGGGGGATGAGCGGGATGAGTGTTGACTTTAGTTATTTGGCAGGTAGCGCAGCCTTTGATGTACTCAGTTACAAAGATTTTCATTCCAGGCCACCAGTAGTAGGGTGAGATAAGTTGGAGGGTTTTGGTAATTCCGGCGTGTCCAGTGGTTTTGTGGTCATGAAAAAGGGATGTTACTCCCCTCCTAAGGTCATCGTCTGCCATGACAACCAGTGCTGTTCCATGGTACGAGTGAGTGCCGTCCAGTAGGGATAAGTTGTGAACTGGTGCCCATTGTTTGAGTTTTTCTTGGTTTTGATATTGTGCTAATTTGACTCTTGAATCCAAATTGTCTCCTATGCTGTCCATGTCGAATACGCAGATTGAAGTGTGCTGGTCACAGAAATATTGGTCTGGCCATACAGTGACGTCTTTGTTAATTTCGTTTGGTCCTTCGTAGTTGGGTCGTCTAGATAGTGCATCTGCTCAGTTAGTAGCCCCAGGTTTGTACTTAGGGTTCTTCACGGGTACACTACAGGTACCCATCTCCACAACCGTGCCTGTAACCATAGACACCATACCCATTTCCTCAACGGGTATAAAACCGTGTAGAACATACATGGTGTCACACTGTAACTGTACTATAGTATGGTGTTGCATTCTGACCGCGGTACTGTCTGTACCCACAGTGAAATTTTATATGCCACAATGAAAATGAACAACTACAATTTAAATACTTCTAGTAACTAGCTTCCACTCCTCTCCTCTTCTTTTCCCTTGTTGTGGTGGTCATGATCAAATTTGTGTTCGAAAGGGCACATGGCACACGGAACAAGGAGGTGGAGTTCCATGCTGGTCCTTGCCTGCCACATTGGTGCCATGCTCAATAAGGAACTGTGCGATATTGAGATGGCTGTCAAAGAACGCCAAATGGGGCAGTGTCAACCTGCGCTGGTCCTAGCCTGCCGCGTTGGTGCCACACTCGACAAGGAACTGTGTGATATTGAGATGGCCGTCGAAGGATGCCAAATGGGTCAGTATTGACCCATGCTGGTCCTGGCCTGCTGCATTGGTGCCGTGCTCAACAAGGAACCATGTGATGTCAATATGGCCATCAAAGGACACCAAATGGGTGGAGTCGACCCACGTCCTGGCCTGCCACATTGGTGCCACACTTGACAAGGAACTGTGTGATGTCAATATGGCCATCGAAGGATGCCAAATGGGCAGAGTCGACCTGCATCCTGGCCTGCCACATTGGCACCACGCTTGACAAGGAACTGTGTGATGTCAATATGGCCATCGAAGGACACCAAATGGGCCAAGTTGACCCACACTGGTCCTGGCCTGCCATGTTGGTGCCGTGCTCAACAAGGAGCCTATGGCAACATATGCTTTGGGGGTGTCTCCAATGGTGGGGACAAAGACAGGGGCAAGGGTGATGACAAAGACAGCAACGAAGATAAAAGTGAGGCAAGAATGATGGCCCATGGCAACATGTGCTTCAGGGGTGTCTCCAATGGTGGGGACAAAGACAGGGGCAAGGGCGATGACCTGTTTGCAAACTGCGATGGGCATGCGCCAGGTCAATCGCGCTGCACCAGCGTGTGCATGAGTCAAAGTTCTTGTGCAGGTCAAAGTAGTCGTGTTCAGTTGGAGCAGAGAAGCTTGTGAGCTGTGGATATGACAACGCTGGGTCAACGGTGGGGTGATGCGTGGGGTTGGGGTTGAGGAGGGCATGGATAAAGCTTTTGGTTGTGGTGTGGGGTACCAACGCATGGAAGTCAGATAAGTGTATTCCCACAAACTGCGATGATCACGGGTGTACCTTTATCGGATACCCCTTCCAGTAATTATTGTAGAAATTCACACTTGCCCCTGCCATCTGCTGTATCACCTCCATTTCACCTGCCCTGAATGACATCTATCCATGATGAAGGCATAAGTGGGGATTCTGAAACATGTAGTCAGCATTGCATCATGGTGTAAAATGATTGGTAGGGGTAGGATGTAACCATACCCTGTTGACCAAAGATTGACAACGGCTTTCTGTGCCCATTTTGGTTGGGTACCTCTGGGGTGACATAACCGAAGCTTCCTGCAACGCGACGGAGGTGAGTAGTTCCTCAGATAAATCGAGGTGCTTGTCCAGCAAGGTCAAATGACACTTCTGGCGTGAACAGGCTGGCCATCAAGCTCTATCTCCTGCTCAGAGCCTACAATAGCCATGGGCAGTAGAGTGCAAAGCTCGCTGTTGTCTTGAATCATCTCTTCATCATCTTCCTCAACATCATATGGGAAGTTGTACATGGGAATATCATAGTGCTCGATATCCTCCATGATCTGCATCCAAATCTTAATACAAATGAAAGACCCGGAACTAGTTGATATGCTCACCCTCTTCTAAAAACCACGCAGCTCACTTGGAGTCAAGGAATCAGCCTTGCCAATGATGGGGATAACATTCATGCGGGGTGAGAAACAGCGCATCAGTTCTATGTCCATTTCATGTAGGCTATGACACCATGATATCAGTGTCAAATACCCTTGAGATATTTTGGATAAATCTTATGCATGGCTGGTTGGGGGAATAAAGTAGAGAAGTGCATGGACACGGTTATCCCTGAAGTGAGGATTACGCTTAATGCATGACTCCTCCACAAGGATATCATTATATTGACATTCCAGGTAGCCAACAATCTCCTGGAAACTGATGTAGGTGCTTAAGTGAGTTACTTATGTATCAAAATGACCAAACGTATGCAAACTCATTGTCAATGTTGTCACCAAAACTGGGGGTATCCACAATTGTCAGAGCAATGCGTACACCATCCTCCTCCAGCTCTAAAATGGTAACAGGTGAGCCCCGAAAAACCATGTTTGGGGCTGCAACACACTGACGTTAACAGGCTTGATCCTGATGCCTTCCTCCATGTGCGCAGTCTTGGGGCTATCAGAAATTTTGTGGGACAGAACCTCTGACTCGCAGAGTGTGTTCACAAAAGTGGTACGTCTGGTGTCAGAGGCGCCTAAAAGTGTACAAGTTAAAGACGTTGAGGGGGCAAAATGAAATATATACAAAGGAAAACTGACCAACAACCATGACCGTGAATTGCACACCCTTTTTGACACATACAGCGATAATGATATCCAACGATGAGGCATTGGTACAGAAGAGAACATTCTCAGGTCTCTTCAAAAACCACGCATAAGGACCAAAAATCTTGCCAAAGATCTAAAAGGGAATGATAAAGGGGAGGGACAACATGCTGTGTATCCTGGTGGACGATGCTGTGGCCATGTAGGTACTCCATGCCAGTCAAGACAGAGCTAAGGATAAAAACGAAATGGATGTCTCGTGTTGCTATCACTGGGGGGAGAACGAAGACAATGACAAAGAGGGAGTGGCAGTAGACCAGGGTTATCAAGCTTGATACAGCGTTGGTGCAGCGATGAGATAGCAGGTGAACTGTGAACAAGCTCAGGGTCAGATTTGAAGATTTTGGAAATTTTGGAAGAATCACCTGGGATATTGACCAGGTTGTCAACATTGTCAACAGAAAAATATCTAAACCAAAAAAGAAGGGTGGCTTGTAAGTGAAACCGTGAATAACCATATACTGCGGTTACAGTTTGATGGTCTGTTGAGGTGTGGCAGAGTCGGACACCGTAACTGTAACCATCACAACTGTGACCAAAATACTGCGGTGTGACCTGTAACTGTGATGAACCCTATTTGTACTCCAGTAGGATGTTATATTGTTCGTGTTCCAGTAAGTAACCAGCAATGCACGGCCCAATTTTGCAGGGCTCTCTGTAGTATCTGAGGTTTGCATGGTCAGTATACACTAGGATGGGGATGGTGGTGCCTTTGAGCAAGTGGGACCAGCAGCGGAGTCCTCTCATGACTCTGAGGAATTCGCAGTCATATATGGGGTAGTTCTGCTTGGTTTGGGTGAATTTCTGGGAATGGAATCCCACCAGTCGTCATGGTCCTGGTTTCTGAGTGCTGTCTGGTTTGGTAATAGGGGGGTCCCATTGATACAGTATTGCTCCTGTGCCGACTTGTGAAGCATTGGTTTCGAGCTTGAATTGTTTGTCTGGGTCTGGTCTGGCTAGGATAGGTGCACTAGTGATCAGGGTGATTAGCTTGTCTTGGGCCTCCTTTTGCTTGGGCCCCCATTCAAAGGGTACGTCCTTTCTGGTAAGTGCTGTAAGAGGTGCGGCGATGATTGAGAAGTTGGGGCAGAACATGCAGTGGTAGCCGGCGACTCCTAGGAATCCGTGAACTTGTCTTTTGTCCTTGAGTTTGTGTGGGTAGTCTCTGAGTCTGGCGACTTTGGCTGGGTCGACAGTTGCTCCTTCTTTTGAAATCTGGATGCCTAAGGAGTCCATTTGTGGTTTCATGAAGACAGATTTTGACAGTTTGAGGTGTAGGCCATGATGTGCAAGTAGGTCGAATAGGAAGTGAATGATTTCGACATGAAGTTTGAAGTCCTTGAGGAGGGTGCCTATACCACAGTCGTCCATGTAGTTTTGGAGGATTTGCCATATGTTGCATATGCCTTTCTTCTTGAAGTGTTTATATAGTTCTTCGAGAATACCATTCATGAATCGTTGGAAACTGGCTGGTGAGTTACTCATCCCAAAGAACATAACTTTGGGTTCAAATAGTCCCCAACATGTTTTGAATGCAGCTTTCCATTGATCACCTTCCCATATGCGGATGTTGTTGTAACCCCAGCAGATGTCGAACTTGCTAAATAGTTCCATTCCTTGTAAGTTTTCGATACATTGCTTGAGATTGGGGAGTGGGGTGATGTCCTTCTGGGTGACTGTGCTGAGGGGGCGATAGTCGATAATATATCTCTTTTCCTTTGAGTCTTTCTTAGGGACCATGAAGGTGGAGAAGCCATAGGGGGAGTCTGAGGGTGTGATGTAGCCTTTTTCCAGGTTTTCATCGATAAATTTGTTCTCCACTTCCTGCTCATCTCTTGAGAGCGGGTAAACTTTGCAATTGAAGTGGGTAGGGGCAGTGTCCATGAGTACAATTTTGTGGTCTCCGTCTCCACGAGCTGGCGGGAATTTGTTTGCCTCTTCATCTGAAAATAGTGCCATGTGACATTTGAATTCTTCCGGGAGGGTGACTTCCTCCTTCCCATGTTCTGATGTGTACTTATAGGCCATTTCGACTGCTGTGTGTGTGCAGTTGACTTCTACCAGGCCTCCCATCATTTCTGAAGGGGTAACTCCTGACCATAGAGCACATTCCTGTGCTTTGAGGATGAGGTCTTTGTTTTCCTGATTCTTTTTCTTGAGCCATGTTTTTGCTCATTGAAGGGTACCATGGAGTAGGGTTTCGATTTGGACTTTTGGTCCCTTAAGTTTGCTTTTCTCCCAATCGATGTCTGGGTTGAATTTCTTGAACCAAGGGTAGCCAAAGAGCATTCAGTCACGACCTAGATTCGTGACATAGAATCTTGTTTGTTCTTTCTTGTTTCCCTGAGTGACAAGTAGGTTGCAAGCTCTAGTGATGGTCCCAGACTGGTTCATAGTTCCGTCGACATTGTATACTGCCCGTGAGTAAGGGAGTCTCTTAGTTCCTAAGCGAAGTTTGTCGATAGTTGTCTGGTCAATGAAGTTTTCTGTTGCTCTGGTGTCAAGTAGGATTGTTTCTTCTGCCGTCCCTTGATAGTGTGTGATTGGAACTTTGAGTTGTATTGAATTTGATTTATTTACAAACACACTATTGAGTTGGAAAGCCCTAACTAAGGCAGCTAGTTTCAGGCCTTGATAAAATCCTTTGGCATGAGTTTCCCAATGAAGTCCAGTTTAGTATCCTTGTCGAAGGAATCCATGTTTTCCTTCAGATAGTCAGCAAGGTTGTCAAGATTTTGGACATCTGGCATAATAGGTGTGGCATGAACCCTGGTGGGTTTCCTGGGATTGTTGAAACGACTGTTGAAGTTACTGCGGTCTGCTTGTTTCTTGCGACAATCCTTGGCTTGGTGCCCTTTGGTTTCACAGTAGAAGCACAAGTTGCTTCTCATAAGTTCCGCTTTCTTGGCTTCAGAGTGCTGTTGTCCTCTACCAGTGGTGGCATTAATATCTGTGGTGACAGTAGCATCGACATCCATATGATATCCTCCTTGAGAGGTAGTATGCTTGTTATTCTTCCAGTAGTTGTTTCTTCCCTGGTTGTTGCTCTTCCCATAAGTCTGTTTGGGGGAAAGCCTAAAGGCTTGGAAGAGTCTTTGACATGTTTGGGTGAACTTGGCTGCCACCTTCCATTTCATATGGGATTTGCGAGCCTGTTCTTCCCACTGTTTGAATGTCCAAGGGATCTCTGCAGTAGGGTCAAAGTTGGGAGAGTTAATGATGGCACTAGTGAGTCCTTTGGCCATGGCATGTTTGAGGGTTTCGATGGTTCCCTTGTCATCTAGAGGAACACCAACTTCATGTGAAAGCTGCTTGAATTTGGCAAAGAAGTTGTCAAGACTTTCTCCTTGCTTGAGTTTGCATAACTCCTAGTAGGCTTCAGATCGATGGTTCTGGTTTACAAAGGTGTTCTTGAATCTTTCCAAGAAGTTGTCCCAGAGGGTTTCATCTGTCTCTAGGATTCCGTCATCCATTTCTTCTTTGAGTTTCTGGAGTTGTTCCTCCTTCCAGGCATCTACACAAGTGCCATCCATGTAGCTGAGTATGGTGACAATTCTAGAGAAGGGTTTCTTCATAGTGTCGTTGGTTCAGTTGACTGCTGCCCATAGGTCCCAATTGAGTAGGAACTTGCGGGTCTTGTTTCTGTCTCCATCGAACATGAATGGAGGGTTTTCTTTGAGAGCACCATTAGAAGGATTGATGATGTTAATCCTCTGCGCATCCTGCTGGGTTTGACCAGTAGCAACGTTAATTTCTTCCTGTTGTCCTTCCATTGTGGTTGGATAATCTGGGGTGTTGGGGCAGGTAGGAAGTTGTTGAAGTTTGGTGGTAACTGCTGCGAGAGTGAGAGGGATGCTGGCCTCTTGTTTGTAGAATATGTGGTTAGGATGCTGAGGGTCTGATATGATCCACCAGCTGACATCTGATCCATTGTATATGCCTCTTTTATTGGTTTTCCACTTGTCTTGTCTCCAGAGGAGTTTGACCCAGTAGTAGGTGCCATTGGCTTCGATGAATTTGATAGGTGCATGTTGTTTCCTTGGGGTATCAAGGTAGTATCCAGTGTTAGGATGTCCTGGTCCTTGATTGTCAAAGTATATGTTAACTTTAATGTGCTCTGGGAGATCATCCTGTTGTCTCCTGAAGATTTGTATAAACTCATTGCTGAGTGTGTATGACTGGGTGGTCGCCACCATGGTAACAACTCTGTGTTTCAAGAGTTCGTAGGAAAGCCTAACTTGTGTTAAGGTCCAAGGGCCTTAAAGACGTGATACGTGTGGTTTGGTTTGGCGACAACTTTGGATTGCTCAGTGGGGATTCCTCCTAAGACAATGATCACATGAGTAGCACAGTACTGATTGGCTACGCAGTATAACAAGTAAGTCCCCGATGATAAGGGCAACTTCTGAGTGTTCTGTTAGAGGTAGAGAGGGGAGAGCTTCAAGGGGATCTTTGAAGTGACTGAGGGTTTGGGCTGTTGACTCTGAGAGTCCTGGGTGGAAGCTACAAGTCTTGGATTGAAAACCAAGTTAGGCTTAGGGCCTAACTGCTAAAAGTACAAACACTTATATACAAATGAGAAGTAACAGGTCACAGGAGTCACAGAATAATAAGGTCATGTATAGTAAGGTTCATCATGAGCTGGCAATTCTAAGTATAGCTCCATCATGAGCTGGCAGTCTAAGAATAGCATATCATGAGCTGGCAATCCATAAAAGGATAGATGGTGATGCTGTGGAATGCTGCGGACTGTGGAGTGATGGCATGTGATAATTGACTGCGGAATAGTCAGGTGGTCCATCAGGTGACTTGTCAAGTGATTTGGTGGTGGTCCAAGCAGCGTGTAAGGGAATGAGTGGGGAACAAGTGACTGAGAGCACAAAACAAATGGGCAAAAAAGGCAGGAAAAATGAAAATAGGGCCTAGGATCATAACAAATCTATTGCGTTCTCAGTCCTTGTTGCTTGAACAAACATCCCCTTTTATTTTTTTCTTGAAGTCATCTTCAAATCCTTGAAGATACTTCCCATTCCTCTTTATCTCCACCCAGACATTGGTCTTAGTGACCCTCTCACCTTTATCACTTTCCAAAGCACCTTAAGTTACTAAGGGAATTATGACCCTTGTAACTACATCACTGCCACATACTTCACCCTTGCACATGTCACACCTTAAGGTCCAATAGGCCTTAACACCAATGGTGCCGTGCTGCCCACTACTGCGGTGTCAGCCTTGCTACTCTGTGCAGCAGACCTGGTGTTCGGCTGAGGTGTATTACCTGACATCGGCGAGTGACCATGGTCCTGTTCATACTGCAAGACCTGCGAGCCTTGTTCTAAGACCTTGGCTAGCTGGGTAATGAGATATTCATGAACGCGGTTACCACTGAGACAAGGGATGACATCGGCTTCAAGAGGCGTGATGAATGATAGATCAAAGTCGTCTTTGTCGTCTTGCTCGGTGAAGGGGAGGCTGTCTGTGGCGGAACTTATTCGCGCATGGCTCTTGAACAAAGAGATGGAAACGCAGCTTGTGTAGAGGTGCATCTAGAGCGCGCTATCCGCCTCCTCGTGTTCTGCCTCGCGCGGCTTTGCATGTATCGCATTAAAGACCCTCCAGAAGAGGCTTTCAGGCACCATCAGTGCGGCATTCGCGACCGCTTGCTGCCCGAACTGCCCAAGCGTGCTGGTGCAGAGCCTCAGGTGCTCGGGAGAGAGCGCGGCGAGGCCATTGCACATGAGCATCATACATTGGAATGCGATCTCGATCAACGCAGAATAACCCTTCTCCCGCAAGTACCCAAGCGGCGGCGGACGTCCGCGAGACGTCCTGGACTTAGGCGGAACGAGATACTAAGCGGGGTCGGAAGGCGCGGGCCAAGCACGTGCGAAGATAGTTTCCTATCCGACAAGTGGGGTGTGACCTGACGCCTGAAGGACCTGGTGGCGAGCTTCCAGGGCCAAGCGACGTAAGTCCATGTTAGTGCTCGTCGCGGTGCTGGGCATAATCTGCTGCGTGAGGACGTCGAGAACCCGGCGCTGCATCGCCGGTGCGGAGGTAAAGTGGCGCAGGATGGCGACGGGAATATCATCGAGGGTGCGTGAGGCCTGCAGACGGATGGGCCGCGGCACGGCGGGTGACCGAGAAAGAAGATGAGATGTGAGGTGATGGTATCCCACGACGCAACGTCTGGAGACCGATGGACAAATCGTTGAATGTTGAGTGCTTCAATGTCGCATAGGCTCACAATACCAAAATCCCTGGCTGTTCATTCATTCGTTCCATCAATTGAGGAAGAAGTTTTGGCAATAACAGGTACAAATTCTACGCATCAATGTTCGCAGAATGTGGATTCCTCTTACCCTCCGCCTGCTAAACAGCTCTGTGCAGGGGACCCACGAGACTGGTCACGCTCGTGCTCCCACTAGGAATAGTATCACCTTCTGCGTCCGAAGTTCCCTCAGCAGTACCAGCACCCACACCAAAGCCGACCTCCGTGCCATTCTGCATGCTAACCATCTCCAGATTCAACCTCCCCAATGGGCCGACGAAATCATGGAACGCTGAAACTTCCAGAATGACGCTCGCATCGAAAAGCCACAGTATCGCAGCCTGAACGCTCTCCGGGTCAAGGTCTACCAGAAGTGGATGTGCCGTTTGTTACCTCAATTGCCGCAGCTGCAGCTGTTGTTGTTGTTGCCCACCACCGGCTAGCCCCTCAGCTGGCGCACCTCCACGCTTCCTTGACGTACCAGAAGTCACACCGGTCTTGGGACCCAAGGCCGCCGAACCAGGGGGGCCAGTACCGCGTGTTGTAAGGACGTAACTAGCGTTCTGGAGCGCCTCAAGCGCCGCGAACCAGCTGGGGCCCAGCATGCCAGCTAAAAACATCGCGGCAGCGACAAGTACGCGCGAGCACGCAAAATTGCGTGGGCTCAGTCCGACGCTGCTTCCACTCGCTACCCACACCGCTGCCTGTGAGGCCCAGCGTGAGCCCCTTCGGTGAAATGGCGGAGCGTGGCGCTGCGCTTGTGTTGATTCATCGAGCACAGCGACGACGCGTGGTGGGAAGGCGGCTTTCACGAGCGCGATGAGGAACGCGTCGCGCGGCGTGCGCAGTGCAAGACACCCCGCCACGTGGGCGAGCGCCTGCAGCGCCGACGATATCGCCAAATAGGGGGTCGGAAAGCTTGGTGGTGAGAAGGAAGGAGAGAGCGGCAAGTAGCGCGGGCCAGCCAACATCGAGCATCGCGCGCACTGTCTACGGGCCCACGCGCGCTGGCTCGGATTCGAGTAGCGTCGATGGGTCGAACGGGCCTGATGCGCGCACGGGCTCCGGTGATCCGGCGGGGGGCTTCTGGGCTTCAAGGGTGTTGTAGAGGCGAATCGCGTACCCTGCGAGGCCCTCACAGAGCGAGAGGAGGCATTGGATGTTAGGGATGTATATGTACGCTTCGGGGATGGGCGACATGTCTGTCTTGTCGAGCTAGTCGATGCTATGAGAAGGAATGGTTGACAAGGGCTCGGATGAAAAGAGGGAAGTGGGCCGTACCACTGCACTTTCATCGCTGCATTTTGCACGCTCGGGCTTGCCACAGTACCAATCATTCCGACGACGTTCGGGACAGCCGTACCGGCTGCTGTCGCCACCATCTTCATGACGCTATCCAAACTGTGACCTTGAGAGTATGGCATCGAGTCGCTCGCGGGCACACCCACGCTCTGGATCTGAGCAGAGACGCCGAGTGACGACGGACGTGATATGACGATGTGCTAGAGGTAGCGACAAACGATGTGAGGCCACCCGCGACAGAGGCACCGTAGTGCCTCCAGATGTTACACCTGAGCTCGGGGTCCCCGCAGAGTCTGCACGCGTGTGGGATGTGCGCATAAGCGCCGTACGATCAGGGATCATGATAAGAGGAAGACAGACCTCCACCACCTTCTCATCTTGCATGACGCGCAAGCAGCTGAAACGAAAACCGTGGGGATGGTCACGTGCGCGCCTCGATGATATGAGATAGAATAACGCGTAACACTGGGGCCCTTGAACCGCGACCAACACCAGGCCGGTTTTTCCCACGACAATCGTCGGGGCAAGGATTCAACAAAGGATACACCATCCGCCCCACACATTGTCAGAATAGAGTAAACTGATGATGAGAACCTATC
>Ga0307510_10000987_pt1 | contig 30177 bp, 31 predicted proteins | sample 12_EM_MG_FD_207224 | JGI IMG/M metagenome (GOLD analysis project Ga0307510, IMG submission 207224) | Populus trichocarpa ectomycorrhiza microbial communities from riparian zone in the Pacific Northwest, United States - 12_EM | ecosystem: Host-associated > Plants > Roots > Unclassified | place... | reverse complement strand
ACCCACGCTGCGAAGGAACACGAACGTGGCACGCACTCGCTCCTCCGGCTCGACCTCACGCCTCCGCTCTTGTTCCGCCCTCTCGAAGGGGCCAAAGGTGGCCCGCGCGCGATGGTCGCGCTCGCGCTCGCGTTCACGCGAAAGCGAAAGCCCCGAGTGGGCGTCGTTCGTGTAATGTCCCGAAGACCGCGGGGCGGCAACGGCGCCCGCTTGTTGGAGCCAGCCGTTGCAAGCCCACTGCACGGGCTGTCCTTCGTGAAGAAAGGACCACTGCTTCTGGATGACCCCTCCAACGCACAGCACCACTCGTTCCTGGTCCCAGAGCAATTCCTCTACCACGCTTCCATCTTCCGCCTCTGTCTCGGAGGAAACGTCATAGAACGCGGAGTGTTGCCAGTCTCGGTCGGGATTTGAGCCGCGAAGAGCAGAACGGATGGAACGCAACAGGACGGACTCTTGAGCAGGGTCTTCGAAATCAAACTTCTGTCGGAGGTAGCGGGAGCTCATTGCTATCCCTGCACGTAGATGCCCTGCAGGTTATGCCAAGATCAAGTGAAACTTCCAATCTATTCACCTACATATTAGAACTTGAATATAGAGGCTTAATCATATATCCATTCACCAGACTACTTCGGGTATCCAGAATTGGGCTTTAAGATCGATGGTAATCGCAGAGCAGTCAAGGTCAAGCATCATCACGCCAGACCGCGTTTAGATGTCACGTCCAGTCACAATCACGAGACACATTGGTCACAACACTGTGACCTTCACCACTTCAATACACGTGTTTAAGCTTTACGCATCGTAGTAAGCTACCCAATTGCCGTAAAGACTATACATGACAGTCCATAGCCTCGCTTTTACGGACTGTGAGCTAGGGATGCCTTATTTCTTGAGGCGACGCGTACGATCGTTGATGGCTATCCTCCGCTGAATAGTCGGAGACGCCTAGGAAGCAGCTGCCAAAGTGTCAGAGGAAGAAGTCAAATCTGAGATGAGATGGAGTATACTCACATGTCCAGGGATTGCTAGGGCTAGAAAGTGGAAAAAGGACAAACCAGTAGCAATCCCTTGAGAACCCCACTCCGAAGTCGAAACCCGTACGCCATTATGCGGGGGCGAGGGCCCAACCGCGCATCCTCGCAACCGAGTTGAATATCGCATCAGCGCCGTCTACGTCAAGAACCATCGCCTTGCCCGTTTCGTCGTCCATGCTAACGACTTCGATCCACCTAGAAAGTTCCTTGCTCTCGACACTCAAAGCGCTGACGATGTTTCCCAAGTACTCAAGGTCTGAGGCGAGCTGTGCCGCACCAGCCGTTGTGAGAGTACGTATGGAAGGAAGAATATGTTGGGTAAGGCGTTTCAAAAGGGAGAGTCCCAGGGACGAGAGCCATATGCTCGCGATTGCCTCTGGGGTTAATACAGGTGGCAAGACCTGATTGGGAGGAATACGGGTGGTCGATGTCCGACGCACGTGCATAGGCGATGATTCTGCCGCAGGGGGTTCCACGAGTGACTCTAAGAGGGCAAGGTCGATATGGGGAAGCGTTTCGATGGAAAAAGCAAACACGTCATCGTCCGCGTAGACCTCAAAGAGTCGAGGAAGATTGAGAAGGCCCTCGGCGGCATGTTGCATCGCCTCACTCGGGGACAACGAGAAGGTTGGGATGGTAGCTTCGCCTGTCGCGCTCGCGCCCCCTGTCCGCCGCGATGTTTGATCCGAAGCGAACCAAAGGGGCGAGGATGCATAACTAGAAAGGGAATTGTAGAGGGGAGATAGCATCGCCACCTGGAGGGAGGTTTGGACGAGACTAGCGGCGGCGTTGAGGGACTCATGCGCTTTTGTAAGGATGGGAGGAGGCCCCCGGATGCGGACGGCATCCTGGTTAGATAGGCGACCATCTGGTAGGTGTACAGAGTCCAGGAGGTCGTTCATAGATGGGGAGTTGAGGGTTGACTCCGAAAGTAGTTGCAATGCGCCGCGCGTGGTGCCTGGTTCGCTTGCACGTGGATCTTGAGCGCGAGCACGAAATGCGGTGGATGTCTGAAGTAGCGTGCTGCGTAGTTGCGATTCGAAGACAGATAGGCGATCGCGCACGCCGCGAAGGGTCTCAAGAAGATGGAGCCATAATTGGATAGTAGAGTAATCCTCAAGGGTATAGTCGAGGTCAGCTAGATCCTCCGCACTGGAGGTGGCCATAACCGACGCAGCTGACGTTGGAGTCGGCGTAGATGACGTGAACGAGGCTTTCGAGGCTTCAATGAACGTTGATAGGAACTCATCGAGAGATGAAACAAGGGCGGTAGCACCGAATCCATGTGTGAACGCTTGCATCCGAGAAAGACTCTCCTCGGCTAGAGAAAATACGTCAAGCGTGTGCTCCCGCAGTTCTCGTGCCAGGTCACCTTGTGGAGACGGGTCAGGAAGGGACGAGGAGAGGAATTTGGCCTCGAGGACGCCATACGACACTTGATACTCGAGAAAAGGCTCGTAGACTTCGGTGTCCCAATCCACGCCGCTTCCTGCAAGCTGGAAGGCACTAGGACCAGAGACAGAGAGTGACATACGCCGAGAAATGGAGAGTCTTGAAGATCGGCGCCGATGTTGTCTGGGATTTGATTCCGAGTTCGTGCCGTCGCTTGGAGGGGATAGCAATGCAGAGGAAAGCTCTGTACGCTCGAGTATCTTATCGGCCGCAACAGCGAACTTTTCTGTCGCATGGTAAATGGCGATGAGTTTGGGAAGTGCCGCAGGCCCATGGTGATGACTAAACGCGGAGAGACGCTCTGTAAAGGTGGGCTGGAGTGCGGAGAGGGTTGACGTAATGAAAGACGAAAGGGTGAACTGTGGGTCCGGAAAGATGGCTGAGATGGACGCGCGCTCCGCGTTAAGGACAGTAAGGAAACTGGTGAAGAAAGCATTAAGAAAGTCGGGGGTGGTTTGTCCCGCGACTGGGGCAGATTCAGACGAATCACCAATGTCAGATAGCACGGCGTCTTGCCACATGCTCACGAGCGAGCTCCTGCGCGAGCCAAAGTAGTACGCCCTAAACTCCGAGCCGCGCTGAATGTTGGCAAAGATGGAGTAGTAGTTGCGACAGAGTGTGTTGTCGTGGCTATTGATGGCCGCGATGAGGGCGGAGCTGAGAGAGGCTTCCAGCTGATTTTGGAGCGAAATCATGAGCGCGCGACGGGCTTCGTATTCCGGAGTGTTTTGGAACACGACCATGGACTTGTTCGCCTCTGACAGCTTTTCCGCGGCCTTTTCGTAGCTCTGCTCGGACAGGAGGGACGACACCTCGGACTCGAGTGTACTCCAAGACTCTGCCTCGCGAAGGACGTCGCGCGCCAGTTCCATGTTTCTCTTGATAGTATCGAGGGAATGGAGCTTGTCCAAGGTGGCAGAAGATTGTGGGGAGAAGGTTGAGGAACGGGTGGTAAGGTTGTTGAGGGCGGCCTGGACGGAGAGTGCGCCATCGCGCATGAATTGAAGGTCATAGGGCAAGCGGGTGGAAGAACGGGAGATCTCGTCAATGAGGCGTTCGATGTGGAGAGAAAGATCCTCCGAGGCAACCTCAAGGGCGGGGACGATGTGATTCAGCTGCTTTTCGAGAGACGCGATGTCTACCAGATCGTGATCGTCATGTTGAAGTAGATTATTGATCCATTGGACGATGTCTGTGTCATCGGATAATGAGAGTTGTTGTGGGTTATTCAGAGACATCTGTATGTCTTTTTTTGGTTCGGGTTCGGCCTTTGGTTAACCCGCCTTGCTGCTTACTCATCCCGGGTATACAGTAACTTCCTTCCAGTAACTTCCTTCCGGCGCTAGCAGCCTTTCATTACTCAGCGTCAACCAAGGGCTAACTTACCTTCCGTTACACAGTGCCAGCAGGGCTACTTTCCGTTACTCAGCGCCATGAATGATAACACTAAGCATCTCTCTCTTTCCACCTTCTAGTATGCCGACTCGGAGGACACATATAAATACTGGGCTACTTCGCCGACATCCTTCAACCTAACAAACAGTTCCCACTTCAACCTTCCTCCAAACGACCATGTCCTCCTCCGTCTCTACCCTCTTTCGACCCCTCCCAGTCGGTGCCATCAACGTTGGGCATCGCGTCGTGATGGCGCCTCTAACGCGCTTCCGTGCAAACAAAGACCACGTCCACGGCGAACTTGCCAAAACCTACTATACGCAGCGCGCTAGCGTCCCTGGAACGCTTATCGTGACCGAGGCCACCTTTATTGCCCCACAAGCGGGAGGATACACGAATGCGCCAGGTATCTGGAGCGACGCTCAGATCGCCGGATGGAAAGCGGTTCGTACCTCCTTCACATCTTGCAATGCTTTTGGTTGTAACTGACTGACTTTCAAAACACAGGTCACCGACGCCGTCCACGCAAAGGGATCTTTCATTTTCCTCCAGCTATGGGCTTTGGGTCGCGTTGCGAGCCCTCGAATCCTCAAGGAAGAAGGCGGCTTCGATGTCGTCGCCCCAAGTCCCATTCGATATAGCCATGTCACCCTTGGCGGCGATGAATCGGCCGTCCCCCGAGAACTTACGGGCGCAGAGCTCAAAGAGTACGTTGAGCTATACGCCAAGGCGGCAAAGAACGCGATCGAGGCTGGTTTCGACGGCGTCGAAGTACATGCGGCCAATGGCTACCTTTTGGACCAATTCCTACAGTCTGTATCCAACAACCGGACGGACGAGTACGGAGGATCGATCCAAAATCGTTTGCGCTTCCCACTCGAGGTCATCGATGCCGTTGTGAAAGCCGTGGGCGCCGAACGGACGGCCGTGCGTCTCAGCCCGTGGTCTGACTTCCAAGGTGAGAAGAAATACCACTCGTGCCTCCTAAATTCCCTCAACTGAATCTTTTTTTTTTTTCGATAGACATGGGTATGAAGGATCCTCTTCCTACATTCACTGCATTTGTGGAGCGCATTCGTGATGCGCATCCAAACTTCGCATATATCCACGTCATCGAGGACCGCGCCAACGAAAGTAGCGATACTTTGCGCAAGATCTGGGGCGATCGTCCATACATTGCGGCAGGCGGCTTCGATCGTGCCTCTGCGATTAGCACAGTGGAGAAGCACGGCGGTCTGGTCGCCTTTGGTCGCGATTTCATCGCAAACGTGAGTGCTCTTTTTATCATTCACCAGTAGGAGACGACTCTGACGATTACACTGTATGTAGCCCGATCTTCCCTTGCGCCTTAAGGAAGGCATCGAATTGACACCGTACAATCGAGCCACTTTCTACTCGACAGAGGCTGCAGCTGGATATGTTGATTACCCATTCGCCAACGAAGTCGCACCTCTGCAAGCGTAGCATTCGACTGACATCACTCATAGGATCTTAGATGGATCTTCATCATACCTATATATATCGTCTTAAACAATTTATATGGCTTGTACATCGTTTTCGTTTTCAGTTTAGAAAGTAGAAAGGGCTGCTCTACCCTTTTCGGGCGGTATACAATTCTGATGGACGTCTGATTCGGATGCGACCATTAATATTAATATTGCTGTGTGGAATGTTCACACGTCTCCAGTTGGTTCAACTCCGAGTCGGCAAACACAAATGCAAATCTGCTCCACCGTCTTCCAGCAACAAGAACTTGCTGCCCATCACTACTCCTTCAAGCTGGAGCCGAGTCGCCAATGGTGTTAAGTGACTTGCAGTCACCCATTTCGTGCCTGCCCCGTACTACAATAATCGAGTGCTGTACTGAATGATAGACCTACAGTAGGACTACAGCAGGGGCGTTGATTGATCGGACCTGAAGAGCGTGAGACTTCACAACATTTAGGCGCTCTCTTTTCGTCTTTCAAGTTCCAGCTGCCGTGCCTGAACGCATCCATTGAATTTTATCCCCCTCAAGTTATCGCTCTGACGACCCAGTACACAGTACAGTATCGTATCAGGTACTGTTCATCACCTAGATACGGTACAGTACGGTACACCTAACAACACGTTTTCGACCCCAGGATTTGAGAGATGGGAAAGCTTTAGTCAGCTGTACCGTCGTGGTGAACAGAACAGTAATCATCACATCAACATCACACATCAGGCGCTTCAATTCATCATTGTCCTCCCTCATTGTATTGTAGCAAAAGTGGGCTCTTTTTTACTCTTGCTCCACAACTAAATGACCTTGGACAGTTTTGTACTGTATAGGATCGCGTCGCGTTGCATCGAGCGGGGTTGCCAGGGCAGCAGCACGAAACCGTGCCAACCTCCGTCGGTGCAAGTGACCGTTGACCCTCTCTGTGGAATCTCTTCTTCTCTTTTCTCCCTCCTGATGGTACAGTACGGCCATGATGTTGTTTCCCTCCCACCCGTCTGGCAAGCAACAAGGGGAACCACCGTTAGTCCCGCAAGGAAGAAGGAGAACGCAGACGGAGGGAGGGACTCTGCCGAGTTCAGTCACACCATCGTAGTAGTACAATAAGTACAGCACCCAATCACGATCATTTCTCTTGAGCTTGCCATCATGTGAGCAAATGCGCGCGCCTGTGTGTGGTGGTTGCCCCCCTGCTCCGCCACACAATACTGCTGCCAGTAGGGCGCAAATGAACCAGGTGCGCGAGGTACAGTACAGCATGGTAGTTTCGTTATTTTTGACAGCGTTTTTCCAACGAACGGCGCCCGCCCGGTGGTTTGTGGTTGGTTGTGCAACATTCGGAATTTCCCTCGGAAATTCGGAATTCGAACTCTGCTGTCGACTTGCGTTTTCCGACAGTTTTCCGACAACATGCAGGCATTTCCCCCTGTTCCGCTCACATGTCTTTCCCCATTCCCTCCCCCGCGTGTCGTGTGCGCTAAGCTACCTACTTGTACAGTCATGGCAGATTAGCGTGCCCAGGCACATCCGTTCGCGATTACAGTACCTATCCACAGGTCTAAACCACGATCATCCCACAAAGGGGCGTGCATCCTTTCACCCGCTCCCCCACCACACGATTTCCGACACGTGCCCCCCCAATCGAGCGAACCTCCTTGTGGCCAGGCACAATCACGACAGACGCCCCGTGAACAAATGGGGAGAAATCGTGTTCTGTGATCTTTAAAAATACAGACTGTTACGATACAAATGCGGAAACTTAGGACAAGTACTCCTACAGTATATGCCAGCGAAATAAAACTACAGAGTGCGGTGGTTATGCGGTGTCCAAACACAACTGTTTATAGCAGACGGTTCAGTATCATGATGCAAAGTCTTGCAACGGGGAAAGTAAAGAGCTCGATGTCGTACGTTATAAAGATAAATTCGATCAACTCAAGATGCAATGAAAGAAACAAAAAGATATAAAAAATAAAACACAGGCGGGACAATATACTCAACGCAGTTAGTAGTAGTAACTAAAGAAAGGAAAGCGAAGAACATAGCGTGAGACCGCTCAGATGACGACGAACGAGGAGGCCAAGCGAACGCAGGAAATACCGTACCCGTCAAGAAAGAAGCCGAGGATAAAAACAACATCATCGCGCGTACGGATGAAAACCGTGCTGTCCGCGATTCGTGATGCGAGCCGGTCCAGGACCTTGATTCATCCCCGGTCGACCACCGCGTCCAGCACCGGCACCCATCATACCCCCCATATTTTGTCGCATGCCCATGGCCATACCGCCACCACCAGCACCCATGGCAGCAGCAGCAGCGCCCATCCCACCGGGCACCATAGCTCCCATACCCGCTCCTCCCCCCGTCATACCGATGGGGCCCATCCCGAGGCGCATCCCCCCCATGGCGCCGCCACCCATGCCCATGCCCATATTCCCACTCATGTTGCCGGCACTCGCCATCGGGGTCATACCCGCAACGGCGCCGCCGCCGCCCATCCCGCCCATTCCACCCATTCCGAATCGCCCCATGCCCATGCCCATCATGGGGTTGAAGCCACCCATCATGCCCATGCCCCCTCCCATCATGCCACCGTAAGGAGCGCTCATTCCGTTCATCATCCGTTGATACATCATGGACATGTCGCGTGGACCGGCGGCATTGTTCATCGGCATAAATGGCATACTAGTGGCCATCGCCGGGGTGTTGCCTGCCGCAACTTGACCGTTGTTGAAGTTGTTTTGCGGGGTTGCACCGATTCGTTGCTGGTCACGTTGGCTTCGTGGTTGGGCCGTCTTGACTTCGATCTGAGCAAAAGCGAGAATTGAGGATCGCGGATCATTACCAACCATGACGTGCGACGAACCTGTTTGTCATCAAGGATGAGTCCCAACTTGCCAACGAGCTGAGAGTCGTTGCTATTATCCTCAAAGGTGACGAAGCCGAAGCCCTTGGACCGGCCAGTCTCGCGATCGACCATGACGGTGGCGTCGACGACCTTTCCGAATTTGGAAAAGAAAGCTCGCATGGAATCGGCCGTGGTCTGAGGCGCCAAACCTCCGACGAAATACCGCGTGTTTCGTAGGTGTTCCTCGCGTGGAATGGCGCGTTTAGGGTCGATCTGTGTGAATGAAGAGGAGGGAAACATTTAATTTGTTTTTTGTCAGAATCATAGGGTGACGTTCAAGAGAGTGTGGGCACACGGACGGCCTTTCCATCGAGAAAATGCTCTCGGACCATGACCGCGTTAACCGAAGCCGGATCTTCGAACGTGAGGAAGGCAAAACCTCGCGACTTGCCATCGGCGTCCCGGACGATCGTACAGGCGTCGACTTTGCCGAAGTCGGAAAAGTAATTTCGCAAGCCCTCTGGGGATAAAAAAACACATCACACGCCCACCACCGCACATATTCAGCAAGTTAGCAAAATGGATATGACATTGCAGATAGGGACAAGAGAGTTGCGTGGAAATGAGATAAGTACCATCTGTTGTATCCCAGGATAAGCCGCCGACAAACATCTTGCTGTAAGCACGTGGCGGATAGTACCGGAAGAGAGGTAAGCGACAGTGGTGGAGATGCGGAGCGGAGGATAGTGGCGTAGGCGTAGGCATAGCAAAGCGACATAGCGGAGAACAGAAGTAAGTTTTGACAGCTTTGGGAGGAGTAGCAAGATAAGGTGTAAGAAATGGAAAAAGAGAGGGGGGCTACACGTGAGGGGCTGGGAGATGCCATCGAAGCTCGCCACAACATCTGGTAAACGCATGTAGCAAGCAGGTGGAGGTGGAGACTCTGTACGCGTGGATACTACCGCTAAGTAGTCTGACGCACTGTTTCTTTGTAGAAATATTATGACTACCGGTGCCAAAAACCGGGGGGGAGTTGGCACACAACAACCGCCGCCTCCCCCCCTGTTTTTTTTCTCTCTTTCTCTTCTTCATCTTCATCACATACAAACCATGACGGATACACCGGACGAACGGAGACGGGGAGGGGGGAACACGCACCCTTCATCTTTCATCTCTGACGGCCTGACCGGTCGTGCCAACCCATCAAGCGAGCCGGTAGCGCCCATGGAGCCAGACGGAGCGCCGGGCTGATTGAACTGTGCGAGACGGGCGGCATCGAGACGACCCCGTTCCTGGCTGGGCGTCTGGCGATACGAAGAGGAAAATTGCTCTGCTACCTGGGCCGAGTACGACAAAGGGGAGGAGGCGGCGTTGGAAGCACCCGAGGCTGCGTTTGGTCTGGGAGGCAGTGCATCGGCGTTGGTCCGCGGCCTGGAGGAAGCGGTCGAGTCATAGGTCGGGATGGGTTGCGCGACCTCAACTTCGGTGATGGTGGCGGACAGGTCTTCTGGTGGTTCGATAAATTCAGCGGTACCGTCGTCGATAGCAGAGTCAGTTATGGCGGAGGAGTTGCCAAGAGCAGAAACAACAAAATCTTCTTCAAATTCGTCGCCATAGAGGCCTGGGCAAGTGTCAGAATGGGTGATAGGAAGAGAGGACGAGGGAAGTACCGTCGTAGAGGTTGTCATCTGTCGTCGATTCAACCTTGGCCATGAGTTGGACGGGGGAGAGTTGAAGTGTTGAGAGTGTGGGTGGGAGAGAAGGCGAGTCTAAATAAATGACCGGTGCAGGGCTGGGCTAGTTGGCTGGCTGGCTGGAATACTTAACTTGGCAGGTGGCACCTCCAGTCAGGAACAAACAACACCAAACATATACGCTGTGTCGGTGGTCCGTGCGTCGGTGCTCATCAATGAATGAATACACGACAATCAAGCAAAGTACATGTGAGTGAACATTAAAAAACAATATCCCCAGTGTCCTCCCTTCATTCCTATTCCTCTCCTACTCCATCTTGTAATCAGTGCACCCCGTTTACTAATGACATCTGCTCGAGCAAATGCTGCGTGCGTTCGGCGACCGCGTCATAGACGTAGTGTACCGGCTGCTGTTGCGGCCATCCTTTGCGATGTGAATCAGAGTCCGAGTCACTTATCCCGCTGTCATCCGGCGCGGGGTTCCTCGTTTCGTGGTGATCTGTTCGCTCGTAGAAGATATCGTCCGGGTTGAATGTGTCCGCTGTGAGAAAGTGTCAAAAGACAATAACACCTTAGATTGACAAGGGTGCGACTTACGATCCAGATCTTCCGTCTCGATGACACGCCTCTTTCCCAGCGCCTTGGCACTCGGTCTGATAGGCGTGCGGATATCCTCCTCGTCCTCATCCCGCTCGACCTCGTCATCTACATCCTTATCAGGGACAACGATACCCAAAGACGGGGGGCCTTGTTTCGACACACCGTCGTTTGGCGCTTCGGAAGGCGTCAGGGGAGCATTTGGTATGGAGCCGAGGAGAGATGGGCGGCCAAACCCGCTCCGCTCAGGAGATGGGGTATGGGAACGATGTAACACAAGCCCAGGCGAGCGGGGGCCATGGGGTGCAGGAGGTGGTAGTGCAAGCGACTGTTGCGGAGCCGCATAATTTTGCTGATACGAGACCTGGACGGGAATTGGCGGCAGAGGGTGAGGCTGGCCGGAATGGGGTTGCAAAGCTGCGGGGATGGACAAGTGGGGAGGCTGTGGAGAAGGCGATGGTGAAGGGGAAGGACTGCGTGAAGTCGAACCATGCGATGTCTGAAGTAGATCTAGGCGATGCACGTAGCCCTGCTCATCTACTACGTTCTTCTGCATGGGGAAGTTCAGGGTCGCAGTGACAAAGCGGGATGACAGGTAACTTACCGAACGATCTAGGCGCGTTTCCTGTCGGCTGCGCTCCAAGGTCTCGCGTTCGATACCTATCCGTTCAAGATCATCGTACATCCGCAATACGGAGCTAAGTCCTTCATGCGCTTCGAGAAGCGCGCCGAGTAGTTGCTCCTCGGGCGTGGGCGGCAACTCCACGGGCGACTCCTCGCCACTGCCCTGCATATTACGATGGGGCTTGGATAACACATTATGTGCACCTTGTCCGTTCGGTCGCTTTGTCGCGCGCTGCTGCTGAGCTTCACGAGCAGCACGAGAGTGTTCCGCTCCCGCGGTGGCCCAAGGTATTTGCGCGGCAATTAGTTCCTGAGAACTGAGGCACTTTGGGTACCATTCCTGTCGCACGCTGTCAGCTTAACTGCCCTTCAAGTCGATATGGGCGCCGCTTGCCTTGATGATGTCCTTTTCTCTTAGGTCCTCTGGAGAGGCATATGTAAGGGCTTCGCTGAGTACCTGCGCATTGCCCTGCGCAAACCGACATTCTTGGAACAGTCGCCGCATATCCTCTTCGGGCGGTATGACCCGCTGAAGCTGACCATGGCTGGGCGCCTCGCGCTTCCCCCGGGCAGGTGTTGTTTGAGTCTGGGCTTGGGTCTGTGGCTGTGCTTGTGGCGGTTGTGATTGTGGCTGTGGTGGCGGTTGTGGCTGAGTATTCGGCGGTGCCGCGGGTTGAAGCGATTGGGGATGCACGAGAGGATAACTGGGAGTAGGGGTAAGGCTAACTGCAGTGCTTCGCCGTGGCGAAGGGGGGTTGAACATGGCATCATCAGGATCGAAGGGCACACCCTGTAAAAAAGTCTCCGTTATTTCAAATAGACTCGCTTACTGCGAACAAAGACCAACCTCATCTGGCTTCCCAGCGGGTTTGACCTTTCTCCAAAGCATGCGAAAGGTGGATTCATTTTTAGACGCCGTTCCAGAGCTTGCATATGCCGCAGCTGCGAGCACATCAAGCAAACGCTCGCGAACGACGGGTGAAGTGCGCTGCGAATTAAGGACATCTTCTAGGGTGTCCAAGAACTTGCCTTTGGCACATTGATGTACAAAGAGCTCGGATGAGTTCCGTAACATGACGGCCCAAAGCTGTGTGGACAAAATTAGTAGGTGATGGATACAATGGGCGATGGGTGTAAGCGCACCCTTGCCGCTGATAGTTGTTGCGGCGCATCACCGTATCTGAAAGTTGGAATCAAATTAAAAAAAGTATGACAGGAAATGCCGGCGAGAAACGCACTTGAATTCTCTACGAAGAGCCTTGGCCGCTTCCTTTGCATTCGCTTCGGTAGCCGATGCTCGTTCACAGACATCGAGGACGACCGCCCAGTCTTCGGACGAGGTAGCAGTCAAGTACCCTAGGGGCAGAGAGGAAATCAGGAATGATGGATAGCAGCGAGTCAGGCCAGGGGAGATGGAAAAATACCGATCATCCTCATGAGGTCTTGTTGACCGTCTTCCCTGTCGCGGACGTCGCGGCGGTGGCTGTCCCGATCGCTCGGGTTTGCCCAGCTCCAGAACCCGCCACGCTCCTTCTTTTCTTCGCGAATGGAACCTTCGCTGGGTACGTGCACGACGGTGTCGTCATCGCGAATCGAGCGTGTGACGTCGATGTTGGAGGGCGGGGTCGAGAACTGGGGGTTGAGGGCGTTGAGGATGCTCACCGCCGGATTGGCGCTTCGACGCTCCTTTTCGCGTTCTCGGGTGGCGTCCTTTGGGAGGGGCGAACGGAGCTGGGGCGTCCCCGGGAAGGGAGATGCGGTTCGCGGCGAATTGACGGGTTGGGGGCTGGGAACGGGTGGCGAAGCCCCTGGAGGGAGAGATGCGAGCGAAGAGGAGCGGGAAGAGGTCAAGGGCACGAGCTTGGACGGTTCTGGGGGGCTGTTGGGGTCAGCGGCGAGGACGTGCCAGCTGTCATCGTCAGATGAGGGTGCCGTGTGGTGATGGGCGTCGTGAGACGGAAGGAGAGCACGGAGCTGGTGGAGGGGTTGTTGTATCGATTGGTAGTGGTGATGATGAGGTTGAGGTGCCTGGAACTCTGGCTGTGAGAGGGAAAGGCAACGCCGGTGAATCAGTAAACGAAAGAGGGAGAATATTAAGAAAAAGGGATCGGGAAAAGGACGGGAAATGTATGGTTGTACCATACCTCTGAAGAGTTGGCGGAAGTCAGATCTGGGGGGACGTCCCGCGGTGCTGGGGTGACTTTGGCGAGCTTGGGTTTGTCCCTTGTGAATAATTTTCGCATGGGAAAGGAGTGATGGGGACGAAAGGGGGGAATGAGGTGGGTAGGATGAGAGGAGGAGAATGGGAAGGGAAAGAGGACCAGACCTGATGTGGAATCGCACCTGGGCGCTAAGACGGAGGCGGTAAAGATCAGAGCCTTGTCTCTCCTCTTCCTACCCTTCACGTCAACTTCAACGTTCCGTAATTTATTTATCTCAGCTCAAGCTAGCAATTTTGGAATTCGTGTAGTATGTACCTCAGCACAGCTACAAGACTTTTAACGCTACCAGCACAATCAATCCATCAATCTATCGTATCGGTTGCACTCGCAATACTCTAGTCGCTTTATGACGGCCACCAAATTATGACAAGCAAGGCTGTACACTGTCACGGCTACGGCCACATCACTTGTTCGAGTTCTCCGTCTTTTCGGGAATTGTCTCGCCCCGTCGCACGAGCTCAGCGCTCATCGCAATTCTCTTTCACGTTATCCCACGCACGAATGCGTTGCCATCTCCCTTTCATTTCATGCCGTACGTAAAAAGCACGCGCTGTATGTATCAGCAGTCGTTGTGACAATGGCAAACCTATTCCGTTCTCGGCTCTCGGATAGACGAGTTGAGGACAATCAACCCTTTCAGCCAACTAAGGCAGTGTGTTCTTTGATGTCCAACAGTCCAAGGCAGTTCCAGCAGCAACTCAACAAACCATCATCGCCTTTTCCCAACGCAATGCAGTACCCTACAATAGTACACAGTACACAACGGTAACCAACACAACACGATAGATGTGAATAGATAGCCAGACCCTACAAAATACAACCATTGCCACAAGCACCCCAATCTCATCCTGTGCACATCATCCTCGACGGTTAACGGCGATCTGAGCTCTGAGTCTCGGCAGTCAACAGTGTCCACGCTTGCACATCCTCCACGGGGAGCTCCTTCCATTTCGCATAGACCTGTGAATGTGAACGGGGGTAACACCCATGACCACATAGGATTAGCACGACCTGACCACGGTACAAAAAGGTGCCACGAGAGGCGAGAGTGTGGTGCAGTACAAACTAACCTCATCAAGGAACGCAAAGATCTCCGCGGCATTGGCATTCGTCCGCTCCTGCGCTGCCTCGTTCTCCTGAATCTCCCGTCCGAGCTCCCTATTCTCCTTCTCCAACTATCGTTTTTACGCAGTTTTAAGTTTCCCGCAGTCCGGTTCCGAAGAAGAAGAAAAAAATAAGGTGGGGGAAGTCAGCCGTCGGGTTCACGGTTCTCGCGTGGGGAATCGCCGGGGAAAGCAGGGCAGGGAGGGAAAAAACTCGGATATGAAAGGGGAAAAAAAGGAACGTACATCTGCGAGTCGTGCACGGAGCGCGTCCCGTTCGCGTTCGAGGGTGGGTACCGTCTGTGCTCGCACCGCCGCGCGGGGCTGCAAATCCGCACGCCAAAGGTCCTTCTGGCCACTGCCACTGCCACCAGCAGCACCAGCACCAGCAGCACTGGCACCCGGTTCGCCGCGTTGTCGGCGTTCCCGTGCTTCGGTTACTACTTGATGCAGCGTGTCCAAGTTTTGCTGCACGTCGTATTCCTCGAACAGTTTATTCGTGTTGTTCTTGTTGGACCCGACAACCCCCCCCCGCAAAAAATGAATGACGACAGTGGGGTTAGGAAGCGAAGGAATGGAAAATAATAATAAAAAGGCCGTACGACGATGTGCGTTTCGATAAAGTTCGATACGGTATTGAAGACGCCTTCTGCGCCGCTGGGCTGCTCCTCGCACCAGAGAGGGAAACACTCTGAAAAATCCTTGTATCTGAATGAATGATAAGTTGAGCTTGCGCAGGGACAGGAAGCAAAAGAATAAAAAGAGGACGAACGTCCACTTGCGCGCAGCACGCTGAATCGCGAGTTGGAGAGCCGCGTAGAACTGGGTCCATCGTTTACTCGGTACTGGATTGGAGGGTGTCGCTTCCTGGGACGCCATAGGGAATGTTGAGCATCAGTCAAAGTCTGCTCAAAGTCGCGTCCAGTCGCGTCGCGTTGGTGATTGATCACGAGGTTGGCTAGGGCGTCAAGGTCACTATCTAACTAACAGTCCAAGTACATCCTTATTACTCTCAAGAATCGTTTCCGGCTAATACATTCCCCCCACATACTGGTACCTTCCCTCTCGCCCCTTCCTCCCCAAAGATAACAGCAGCGGCAGCATCCAGCGCCTCGGGCGTGGGCTCGAAACATGCCACATACCCGACCTCGTCGAGCCCCATCCCTTCCTCCCCGACCAGAGGGCTCGGCGCGGATCGAAGCAAGTCATAAGGCCCGTAACTCGCGAGCACGACCACCTTGTCAAGGCGGCGCGACCCCTTCTTCCCTACTCGGCGGAGCACCTCCCGCAGCCGGTCCAGCTGCCACACGGCCCGATCCGCGTTCCGCGTCACGAACAACACGGACGACGCCAAGCCGCGGTCGATCGCGTCGCCCACCTCTGCGCTGAGCGGCTCCTCGGAGGAATAAACGTCATGCAGCGACGCGCCGTTCACACGTTTGCTGACCCCTGCGGCGAACGACAGGTACGTCGGACCCGCTGCTGCGATGCGCATCTCGCGCCGCCCACTCGGTGCGGCGGTGGACGCGCCGGTACCGGCCATAACAGGATTCAACAGTCCCATGCGAGGTGTGAGCACGATGGTGATTCCTCGGGACTCGGAGGTCTTAGATTTGGGAAGCGGAATGACGTCATCCGGGTTTCGTACGAGTGCGATGCCGGAGGCGTAGGCTTGGCGACTGAGCGCGGCGTTCTCAGCCTTCAGGCGGGCCCATCCTGCTTCATCGAACATCGTTCCGAGAACCTGATCCCAGTTGCCCGCGAATGCGTCCTTCAAGGCTGCAATGCGCCTTCCGCTTGCAAGGATTTGCCCTTGATCAAGAGTCCCGCTCCGCAACGCGCTGTACGCAGCTTCCACGGCATTCCTTTGACGATCAAAGCCATGGCATATCATGGCAATGTCGGCACCGGCTTGCAGCGCTTGGACCGCGGCTTGTGGAACGCCGCCTTCTCTCGCTGCAACGGCACCCATTTCTAGACAATCGGTGACTGCGACGCCGTTATATTCAAGGGACCCGCGAAGCATGTCGCTGATGATCGCGCGCGACAACGAGGCAGGTGTGTTATCACCAGTGACAGCGGGTAAGGCCATGTGACCTATCATGATTGTCGCAGCGTGGGCATCAGACGCTGTTCGGAAAGGTACGAGGTCAATTCGGGCGAGAGCGCTCGCGTCTTTGTGTATAATCGGGAGCGACAGGTGTGAGTCGACATGCGTATCGCCATGGCCCGGGAAATGCTTGGCCGAGGCGGCAACCCCTGCCTTGGTCAGGCCCCTGCAGACAGCTGCCACATATGTTGCCACCTCCTCAGGCACTGGAAATGGCCGAGATGAGCGTGATGTCAATGGGGATCATCTGATGCAGAGGTACCGTCACCAAAGGACCGCACGCCTACAAGAAAGGTATCAGAGTGCATCACAACGACACGTAAGGACCAACAGACCTATGACCGGGTTCCGTGGGTCGCTGTTCACGTCTGCGACGGGGCTGTATGCCCAGTTCATGCCAACGAGCTTTAGTTCGCGAGCAGACGCCTCTGATACACGCTCTGCGAGGTCGGGCGAGCCCGCAGAGCCAAGAGCCATCGCCCCAGGACTATTAAGTATGAAGGGACATCAGATTCTATATAAACCCTGGTATATTTCGCGCGACGGACAATTGGGTGCCAGCAACATCACTACCAGTGTTGGTGAAAGCCGAGACGATACCTGGCAAGCACCACTGGTCAATATTGATTGAATCACAGATGAGATATTGGAACAGCCAAACCGTTTTCTTGATCAATTCCGATCATAAGTGGGCGTTCGTGACCGGCATCCTTAGCTATCTGTTGTAACTTTTGCAAAAGCGAATGGATTTGCTTCGCGCCTGGGGGTGTATGCACTGCTCGGACCTGCCTCTCATGACGAGAGTGAGGTGGTGGGCGTACTCTGGACGTTGCGCCTCATAATGATGACGTTTCTGTTAGGCAGACAAGCGGTTAGAAGCCACAATAGACTGACGGAGATACCGGGAGGCCATACCCTACATAATAGTCGCGAATAAGCGTTTCAATGTCGGCAGTCACATCGTAGCCATGGAAGCCGACAACAAAGTGCTTGGTCAACGAACACACGGGTAGCCCTTGTCAGTGAACACGCAAGGCGAAAGGGATGATAAGATCGACAACACCTGCCCAATTTGCCGTCGGACTTGATCTGTCAGTTCCATCGAATCTTTGACGATGAAAGGTGATGGCGATATCCCCAGGCGCGTGTTAGGTACTTAGGATTTGCCGAGTTTGATAAAACGAAAACGACCGTGACAGCTATCCCCAGATTATGAGGAGTCCGAATCCGGACCCACAATTGGCCGCTCATGTGACAGAAGTCTATTTACGGATGTCGGGGTCGCCACCGACGCGTCATGTGAAGATGCAAGACGAACTAATGTTTGCCTGGTTGTTATTCGGGCAAGATCAGATCATGCCCCCACAGAAACCGAGGTGAGAATCTCGTAATTCAACGGGGTCAAAACCGTACCGTACCCGTACCCGCTTACAAAGTGTTGGTGTCGTGTCGCATCCATGCTGCGCTTCGGCTGACTACTTCCCATCAGGGTTTTTTTTTCTTTCAGAATTCAATGAAGAACGATGTTCTAACTGTATCGTTGCGATGGACGTACAAATTAAATATACGTATCGGGGGACCGCAACGCTCGACTCCGCTGTTTTTGGATTTGCGCACAGGACTTATTTTTAGACCACTCCACAGGTTGGACGTAAAGTGCTTGTTATAACGGGCCAATCCAACCTCTCGGTTTCTACAAGTGTCTACCTTATCCTTCCACTCTTTCTCCCTTTCCCCCCCTTCCCTCCTCCTGCCCTCCTCCTCATTTTCACCATGCGCTCCTTTCCCCTCCTTTTGTTCTACTTTCCCTGCTTAACTCTTGTTGCTGCGCAGTGGTCCGTATACCAGCCGGACCAGCAGGTCATCTATGGCGGCACACACCTTCAACTCACAGCCTCACAAACAAGTACTGCTGCGCAACCCACTTTCACCAATGGCGCAGCGCACGACCAATTGGTCCTGAACCCTCCCCCGATTCCCAACCCTCCCATTCCCGTGCAGGTTCAGATACAACTCCCAAGCAGCGGAGGTTTACAAACCATGTCCCCTCCCGTGCCTGGCGCATTTATGGGATTTTCGATAGAGATGTCAGTAGTAAACCAAGTTTGTGAGTCATCATCTCTTTCATCATCCAGCACCTTGACAAACGCCCACATCAGTGGGCAAGAACAGGTATGCACTCCTTCACATTTCACCACGTTGGCCATCCCCATACCAACCTTCGATAGCTCGCTGCTACAGGTCGCATTCCTAAACCTCATGGCAAACATTGTTGAACGGGCCGGCTGGGTCCAGGTCCGCGTGGGTGGCAACACCCAAGACACCGCAGAGCTGGTCGCGTACCTTCCAAATGGGACTGTGATCGCGAAAGATTTGAATAACACTTTATCGAATCCGACAGCCACACCACCGTTGGAGTACACCATCGACCTCCTGCAGATGATGGAGAATATTTCCAAGCTCGTGGGCGTGTACTGGTATCTTGGTTGGTTTCTCTGTGTCACGTTCCTACCATCTTTGAAGCTAATTCATCCAAGGTATCCCCTGGATCAACAATCAGAATGTCTCGCTTGCGATCGTCACAAACGCTCAGAACATCCTTGGCAATCATATACTTGGTTACCAGGCCGGAAATGAACCAGATCTTTACGTCGCCCACGGGCACAGGCCAGCTGTAAGATCATACGTTGTGCGAACATGGAATCAACGATGTTGATCTCGCGTTAGGGTTACTCACCATACGACTATTTCGGAGAAGTCGGCGCCGTGATACAACAAATCGCGAATGACAATACTATCTCGGTCAAGAACAATATTCTGATCGTGCCGAGCATTCAAGCCCAATGGACACCAGAAAGCGTATGGGATACTGGCCTTGTAACAGCATACACTAATAGTATCTATGGTCTCGCTGTTGAGCGGTTCGTGGACGCCTTCCGACACGCCTCGACGCTGCTCATTTCTCTCCCTTAGATATCCGACTGACAACTGCGCCGCGCTATATCCCGGCTTCGGAACTCCACAGAACCCACAGGACATCTTCGTAAACTTTTTGCAACACCAGGCAGCCACTAACCTTGTACAATCCTACGCGAATTCGACTTATTTTGCTCGCCAGAACGGCAAGCCATTCATGATGTTCGAGACTAACACTGCCTCTTGTGCCGGTTTTCCGGGATTATCGGATTCTTTTGGAGCCGCGCTCTGGGGCATCGACTGGGCAATGACAATGGCGGTAAACGGCTTTTCGACGGCGATGTTCCACGTCGGTGGTCAGAACGCTTACTACAATCCGTTTACGCCACCACCAACCAATCAGACCAAATATGGCGTTCAGTGGACGGTTGGACCCATCTACTACTCGGCGCTTGTCATGGCCGAGGTGCTGGGCCCGCACAACCAGTCTCAGTTGTCTGATATCACGCAGAACGACAACACCCCCATGTATGCCGTTTTCGAGAACGGTGTGCCCACAAAGGTGGCGTTGACGAATTTTGTGACGGATCCGTCCGGTGCATCAACATACACTGCCGTCATCTCTGTTGGTGGCGGTTCTACGGGCCAGGCCAATGCAACACCCTCTCAAGTCAAAGTCAAGTATGTTTTTCCTTGACGTGGTCAGCATAGGCCAGAGATCCCTAACACTTTCCGTTCTGCAGGTACCTCCTGGCCGATTCCGTATCATCCAAAGGCGCTTTCACTTGGGCAGGCCAGGTAAGTTCCTTGCACCTCAACACCCTCATTCCTCACCATACCTTTTCGGACGTGTGACTCACGGCTGACGCATGCGCCTTCTCGGAAATCTTTTTCTTTCCCACACAGACGCTGGGCGACATTCAGGCCTCAGACGGCCGTCTCAACGGCACGTTAAACGTGACGACCATTGACTGTGATCAAACGGCCAACACATGCTCGATCCCCGTGCCCGCGCCCGGTTTTGCCCTCGTCTTCCTCACCCCGGACGCCCTCGATGCCGTATCGCCCACGTCGACGGTCACGTTCCCGACGACGGCTGCGAGCACCTCCACCACCACGCACGTCTACATCGACCCAGGCATGCTCGCGACGTCCTACGGCCACACAGGCATGCGCGACGTCCGCGGCGCCACAAGCGAAGGCAGTTACAGTTCTGCCGTGTCCACGCGGTGCACTGTCCTGTCCAGCGCGTTCGCGCTGCTCGCGGCTGCGCTGGGAGTGCTCACCCTCTCCCGGAGATGGTGATCCCTATCCCCTTCGAGCAGGGAGATGACGATATTACTTCTATATTTCTATATTTTTTGTTTTTGTGAATGATCTTATTGTGTCATATGTCATACGTGGGCACATTTATGAACACTGATTCTGCGAGCGGACCTTAACCCATTCCCCACCCTGCATTTACACCCTCACTACCCATGCCAACCAATCCCTCATAGATAGTGCATAGTTTTTGTTTTTTTTACGAGCTACTTACAATCGACTGACAACCCCCCCTCAGTCGCGTTTTCGCGGCCCCCCTTTTTTTCCCTGCTTGTCGGGTTTGTCGCTTTGAGAGCTTGCAAGACCTGCCGAGTAGATGACGCACTGGGTGCGCTGTCACCCTTGCTTGGGTTAGACACCCCTACTTGTCATGTACCGTAGGGAGAGGCGAAACCCACCCGAACATCGACACCGACACACGTAGAATATGTTGGTCAATATACCAGTAATAGATCTCCATCCTCCTCAGATTGGTTTGTCCACTGCCAGAAGTTGCGGCGCATCACATTTTTTTTTTTTGTTCCTTCTTGTACGGCCCGGCAAAGCCCATACCGGATTCGCTTCTCGTCGCACTTTCCCCAACTGTCTTTGATTGGGCTGAAACATGTTCATTCTTGAGGGAGATATAAAAGCAAAGTCGATACAATTAAGGTAATTTTACCGGTCCTCCCGGCACTTTACTGATGTATATGGCATGTTGACCTTCTTTCGTCATTTGTCGCTAATGATGCAGCGGCATGATGCCGACCACTTTAACGCATCGTCCCTTTGTCCTCGCTACCCACAGAAGACTTTTCGCCCCTGCTCTCGCCTCCGCCCTCGTTAGGAACATCCTCGACCTTGTGAGTAACATATACATGAGGTCCGCGATAGTGACGGCGGCCGCTGCAACAGCCCAAAGGGGGTCAACACCAGTCGTTCTGTGGCTAAAACGCGCTACGCACTCTATGAAATACCAGATCCTGAGGGGAAAGATAGGCTCGGTCAGATGGCAGGACAAAGAAAAAGGACGTGGGGGAGGGGGAGGTGGGCACTGCGTACATGGCCAGGAGGACGACGCCGCCCGTAATCACCGCCGCATAGTTCATATTGTCCTTCGTTACGGGCAGATACGTCGGCAGAGAGAATATCACCGACACGAATAGCGTCCAGATGATACAGCTGAGGTTCACCACCCACCCGAGTAATCCGTCGCCGAGGTAGAAGGGTCCGGGCTTGAATTCCACCTCTGGGTGATGCTGGAATATACGGCGGAGAGCAATGGGGATGATGTAGGAGATGTCAAGCGCCATCGCGGTGAGAGAAAAGATGGCATTTGCCGCGACCGGAGACGCAAAGTCGAGCAGGCCGGGGAGGATGCTGAAGATGGTCGTGAGCCAAATTGCGCGCAAGGGGGTGTGGGTCCATTTGGAAATATAGCCAAAGTAACCTTTATCCGGGAAACCTGCGTGGTGTGTGGTCGTAAGTACGCGTACTGTGGGGTGGGTGATGGCGCGACGTATATATACCTTTGTCACGACTAAAGGCGTAGACGGTCCTAGAGCACGCTTGAAGCGCCGTTTGGCAGACGAAAAACGCTGTGAGGCAAACAAACGTCTGTACAAAGGTTAACGACGCCAAATCGGACGTTTATTACGCACCCAAAGGAAAAGCGCGCTAGCTTTGCCCATGCGCAGTACCATGATCTGACCTCCATGTATGAGCTACCACGGACACGGGAAAACTGAGTCATCGCATACCTGAAGGAAAGCCGACCCAGAGGGCCCGGGAAGGTCCGCCCTGAAAGCGGTGTCAAGAATGAATGCATCGAATAGTTACAGGAAAACGCACAAGGGACCAGAGCACAGGACGAGCACGATATTGAGCAGCCATCCAAGTAGACTTGTCCCTATCACTGTGATGCAAAGCTTGAGTACTTGAGGGTAACATCCTTCACGGATTACCCACCGGCAATGAAAATGGCAGCTGGGGCTAGGAACCGCGATAATTAAATCCGAAGAATGATACAGGTCGGCTAACCTTACCGGCATACGCGGCGCGCTTAACCTCCTCCCTGAAACATACGGTGTAAGTACAGCTCCATGGGGGCAAAGGACCCATGACACATACGATATATGTGCCGTTGCGTCATAGTCCTATTCTTTATTACTCAGAGCTTCGAACTTCACTTAAGACATTGGAACATACCGTCATCTACAGAACGGGCTTGTCACTACAAGAATTTGGGATGATTCAGATGAAAATTCCACGGACCGTCCACTGCACGCTCAGTAATCCAAATAAGAACGCTAACCCGTCGTTCCATCCATTCGTCTGGTTGACGATTCCATCAGTGCCAAATACATAGCTCGCAGGATGCATGTCGTGGCGTCCTGTTGTCGCTAGCAAAACGATAATAATGACTGAATTGACGACATGAGTAAAGAAAAGGGCGAGGTAGTATGGTGTTAGCACGCACTACCGGTAGCGCCAAGATTGACGAAAACGAATCCTTTTGTAAACGTTGCGAGATGACGCGTCGCAAGACAGTTCTGTGCGAAGCAGAAACGGCGTTTAAGACGCCTGTCACGGGGACGGGACAAAAATCCATCAAGCGGGCATGCCCAAAACGTACCAGGATACCGTGGAAAATCAATAACCCTGCGAAGAGACCGACGACCTTGCCAGAGGTGACTTGGTAGTTGCCATCTTTGGCGACGACAATGGCAGCCCAGATCATGTTTGAGAGACCAAATTCGGTAGAAGACAGACCCGCAACTTGGCCAAGGATGTTGAGCCAACCCACAACCCAGCCAACCTCCAGCCTCGTGAGTGCGCGCTCGCGATGGATGGTTCCAGGAATATACTCACAATTGGTCTGTGCTTCTTCGGCACGAGCTGCGCGGATGCGGTATACCTATCGGAAGATCTTATAAGCCGGGCTGGCGTCAAGATATGACGGAGAGAAACGTACAGGCCGCCACATGTGGGGAAAGCGCTGACGATTTCAGCAATGGATGACCCTGTAACATGGCTCAGTGATGAATAGGGTGGTGCGCAGATAAAGGGACGACCCACCTAAAGTGAAACACATGGTTGCTCCAAGTATCCAGCACCAAGTCGCCTATAAGAAGGACATCAGTTGATGGAATCATAGAAGAACGTCTGTATGTGCTTGTTTTTGTTGACGTACTGACGAAGGGCCCCCCAAGAGCAGCGGGGTATTGAACGTGGTGGCGACTGACGAGCAAAGACCCTACGAGGTGGTTAGTGTAAGAATGGTCGGTCGCAAAGGGGGTATGGAAGGGCACACCATGATGCTAAAGGCAAAGCTAATCTGTATAGAATGCAGCCGGCCATGAGAAAGTGAAGACAAAAAAGGTATATATATATAAGCTGCGTACCGTGGCGAGATTGCTGAACTCGCGCTTGAAGGAGGGGACGTATCCTAAAGACTCGAGCTTCTTGTCGTCATCGTCAGTCTCGCGCCCAGAAATGCCATGTTCGCGATCGGACATGGTGGAGGTGATGAGGGTATGAGGAAAGAGGAACCCAAAGAGAAGAGCATTGAACGATTTTTTCGGCAGTGAAACGCGGCTTGATGCGAGTCGGAAGAGGTTATCATGCGGTAGATTAAGTGAAGCTTCGTCCCAGCCCTCCCTTTCGGGTGCTAGACCGCCAAAGTTGCATTAATCACCCTGGCAGCATATCGACACGCTCATGGGCCATGTCGATATTACATTCAAGTTGTATGGTGCCCGGGGCAAGACGTGTTCGCATTGAAGTTTCGAGAGCGAGAGGGCATTCGAAGCCGCAGGTGAAGAAGTACAGATCCGCGTGGTGCGCGGGGTGCGGTGGTGGCGCAGTGCTATTTGGGGGTTATATGGCGAGATCATACCTCAACCTGATCTGGGAACAGGCTAAGCCACTATCCTCACAGCGGCATCAACCCGACGTAATAGTAACGCCCGCCTAGCTCAATCGGATAGAGCGTCAGACTCTTAAGGCGGGTGATTTCATCCTACCGAAATCTGAAGGCTGCGAGTTCGACCCTCGCGGTGGGCTAGTACTTTTTCTTTTTCTACTTCTATCGATTTGCCATGCTATATCGTATAGCGTTATGACAGCATGACCCCCCCACCGACGGTCTTATCGCCCGCCTAGCTCAATCGGATAGAGCGTCAGACTCTTAAAGCGGGTCATTTCATCCCACTGCCTACCGAAATCTGAAGGCTGCGAGTTCGACCCTCGCGGTGGGCTAGTGCTTATCCTTTTTCCACTTATATTTGCCATAATTTAATGCGGTACGACAGCATGAGTTGCTTGAAAACCTTCATTTTTGCACTCTCAACGAATTGTCGACCCACTCCAGTACAGATGAACAGAATCCTTTGGGCGCAGCAGTTTCCCAAATATAGAATGTCCGGGTAATGCTCTAGTACGTTCCGTAAATATTCCGTATTAATATTGTACACTGCATTCGTAGTGACACTGTCGAAACTGTCAAGCACTGTGAGAAATGGCGACTCGGATGCAATCAACGCAACAGCCTTCGACAAACGGCTTTTTACGGAGCTCGGAGGGTGACAAGCCCGGAGAAGTTTGATGCACAATTCAGCGTTAATAGCCCTTTTTGACTCGGATAAAAGTCGATGATAACTTGAAGGACCAAGGTCCGTTGTTCCAACTTCGAAACCGCAACGCCTTTACTTCAGGTTTCCTAGCACAGCCTGCACAGTTATGTCTTCCTTCACCATAAACCTGAACAGCATGTAGATTCTGAGTACTCATCCGTTCCTTTCCCGACACTGCCTTTCGATGTCCGCATTGCATGATGGCTCAATAAACTTCGCAGCGTGCACCACAGCGCGTGTTTTCACATCATGTTTCTTGCCTCACTGGCACGATCAGCTGCGACGGAACATATGCATCATGATCTCACGGTGCCAACTGCATTCTGACCGATGTCCACAATGTAACCTCAAGCTCCGGCTTTTATTGACGGTACTGTACTATTGGATGACCTTGTCAGGATCAGGGTTATTCGCACAAAAACTGCGACATCGTTTCCCAGTACGGGGAGGTCAACATCGCTTTTTTCCCTCTGTGGTGGATAGCACGGTATGGTATGGTACGGTGGACAGCTGGGCGCTAATTGGCCCCACTTGCCAGTGTCGTAATTGCAGCCGCACGGCACGGGTATGTGGCAGTGATGCGCAGTGAATTAGTGCCAGTGGCGTGAATGCCCGCCCACTGCCCGTCCTCATTGCTTCTTGTTTTCATTCCGCATGTTCCGGTCACAACGATCGGACGATGATCCACCCCCACGGTGAGTCCACAGGCGGGGTTATATATGACCACAGTACTCTGGGTACATGCCAACATTCCCCTACCTTGCCACCCCCCCCGGCTTCTAACGCCTCACCTCCGTCGAGGAACTGTGTCCATGTACTGTCTCATCCGCTGGAGATCCCAGAAGCTCGTTAAGCTTGGCGATGAGCAAATAGCACAGGCGCAGTCTCTTCTCAAAACTCGCGGAGTCGAGATAGAACCTCGTTATCACGCCCTCATCGAGGAGCATCTGGAACAGTGAGTGGATCCCAAAATTCCATACGTTTAATGAATTTAAAAAGGAACGTACTTTTTGTTTCAGTGCTAAGGACCTCCGGCAAGGTTTGGAGGACAGTCCCCGCTGGGCGCACATCGAACAGTCAAGGCTGTATTGTAAATACGCTGGCGAATCGCTACGCAAAGTCCAGGTTCGTGGCACATGGATAAATAGCTCGAACAAAGATCTGATCGAAATTGCCTTTGCGTAGGAAAAGCTGCCACTGGCACCAGCCACACAGATCGGGGGCAGACCTCTCCGTTAATTTGTGATCGTCATGAATCGGCACCTACCCGCGCTGCATTCCGTGAGAGCATATCCGAGTCGCTCCGCGGTCTCGCAGCGGCAAGAAGAGAATGGTAAGCGGTGGTCTCACTAAGGTTTAATCCCGTTCCTCATTCCTGTGCTCATTCAAAATGGCCTAGAAATTGCACGCAAACATTTAAGTAATCCTTGGCATACGTATTTTTATTTTATTGCTTTATTCTATCTCGGCCAATTGGAAACACAAAGTTCATAATCGTGTCTTCTGAGGACGTCTAACACTTTGAAAGTGCGGGCACAAGCGGCTCGGTGGAGTGGCGGACTCGGATGTGCGGCGAGGGCGACTGGGCGAGGGTGAGGGCGAGGGCGAGGGAAAGACCCGGACTGGCAGGACCAGAAACGTACCTTGAAGGCGACTTTTCATCGTCCAGATCCGTTCTCATGCAGTACCGCCGTAGATGTTGATCATGTTTTCTGTGGTAAATATGCACCATATAGTATGCGTACATTATGCACATATTAAAGCGGTTTCGTTGCCGTGATTTCCGACTGTGGCAGTAGCGTTCAAGTCGTCCCATTCAGCCTTTTACGCCTTACCATGTCTTAACCAAAACGAGTTAAGACGAAAATCGCCTTAGCACCATCTTATCAAGCTCGAGGGCACTGTATTGGCTGGGTTATTTACTGGTGGAAGCTAGAAACGCGTCTGGTGAAGATTATGAAAGGTCCGGGGTACGGAGCAGGGCAGCCAATCAAGATCGAAGTCGGAAAACGGGGCGTGGGGAGTTGGTTACAAGCACGAAAGACTGAGCGTGGGAAGCGGTGATGACTACGGGCAAGGAGCATGTGAAAACCGAAGCCGTCGAGGATGGATACAAGAGGAGCGCACACAATTAAACGCAGTTAATGATACTGAAGCAACGAACGAATTCGAAACAAGGCCTATAAGGGACGTGAAACACGCCCGGTGCCTGTAGGGCCCCAAGTTAGAACAAAGACCAAGCATGATACAAGCCCCAACTTGAAAAACAAGCCAGGTACGCACGCACCTGTACCCCCACACACGCACACCCATGATAGTGCCAGGCGTGTAGGCCCCATCAAGATCCAAGGAAGGGAAAAAGCGACCGGGCCCTTGAGAAGCAGAATTCGAGGGGAGGGGAAAGGAGGACGGGTACGGGCAGATGCCGCGAGGTTGACGCGAAGGGGGATCTCCAAGACTCCAACGAGCTCCAACTCCAACACTCCCACAAATGGACAGTAAATGGACTCGGAAAGCTCGCGGAACAAAAGCCGCATCGCGACTACCCGACTACACAATGCCCAAACTCCAGCACAACTGCACGCATCCAAGCTGTATCCAGTACAACATCCGCGGCTAGTAGATTCCTTAACGTGCGCCCACACATCCTCGCACATGCCTCCCTCAGGCTGAACCCCTCTCCGAGTCCTTCCAGATAACTCGACCCCCTGCCGTCCCCATCCCTCCTTCAGGACCGCAAGTCTGCAATGGCATGAGGGTGGCTTCCCATCACCTCCAATCAGCGACTGTTCGGGCCCCCTAAGCAAGTCAACTAATCTACCGCGATCCGCCCCCCACGGGACCGTGTACTCTTCCCAAACTATGCCTCGAAACTCCACATTTCCCCCCTTGGGTCCTCCACCAGGATCTGTTTATCCTCCGCAAAGTAAGTACAAGCACAAGCCGTATGCCATGATGTCCTCAGTGCCTGCACTTGCCTCTCAGTCCACTGATCCACTACCCAACGAGTACTAGTGTTGCTCTACTTGGTTTGTGGCTGCCACAGCCCTCGCCACCGCCATTGATAATGGCAATGCTATTCCATCCATCCCTCCTGAGCACCTCATAAAGAAACTTGTAGCGGTCCTCGATCGGCACCCTGGGACCATCGCCCTCACTGGTGTTCTGCTGCTTAGCGACCCCACGACTCTCCCTTGTCGGGGTGGTGGTTCGCCACAGCTGGGCATTTGCCACTAATCTTGAACATGGATGGAATGCATCCGGCTGCGCCAGTGTCCACGGTCTTCCTCACCGGTCCGTAGCATATTTTTTCCATTGGATTCCCCTGACTTGCGCACACAGGAGACTTGGTGACTTGCTCGTTCAGACGGGAAATTGCTTCAACAACTCGCACTCGCACTCGCACTCGCACTCCCTCCCATTGATCTCAGCTTCGGCCCCTCCCCTGCCACCAAACATCCCCCCCCCCAAAAACAAACAAACAAATACCCTCAATGCATAGGGCCCCTTCCCAGGCAAGGAAAGGAATACCCCATAGCGTCTATGCACCCGCGGCATGCATCTCCACTGTGTTCTCCCGAACTTACCCCATCACTCCTCCAACAAAGTCACACCCGTTCCGTTCCGGTCCCTGGCCCTTCCCTCTTCCCCATGTGCCTAGCCAAAGCACACCGAGATCACAGCCAGCCTCCTACTCCCTTCGGAACCCGAAGGAATTTAGACGGCATTGTCTCGCAGGTCCAAATTACCCTCATTGTGGCCGAGGCCAATTTCCCTCGGGTCGACGGCCGCTGGTCAGTCCATACCAACAATTTGACCCATGTGATCGGTGCGGCATCCCTGTGGTCATATCCAATAATTCGCCTCTTGTCTTCTCATCCTCGAAAGAGACCCTAGGCGCAATCAGGGGCTGGTCTGGATCCTCGATAATGTTCGCACTTCCGACAACAAGGGTAGTAAGACATGCTCCGAGGCAGAGCTCGAAGCGTCTCAACTCAACCTGTTCTCAGCGGGGTACCATTTGTGATGCTCCTCCACCCAGATCACACAGATTCCCATCGGGGCCGTCGGTCCTCGGGCCCTGCTTCACCATTTTGAATCCTGATACCCTCTCTCCCAATGCACCCGCTTCATCGCTTTGGTCTTACCGAAAGTGCAACAGTGACACCTTAGGCCGCCCGGATGCAACCCGGTAAGTGACCCCAATCTCATTCCCATGTTTGCCATCAGAATCTGAGAATTCCTCGCGACACAAGGTGCCACAGTGTGGCACATCGCAAGTGGTCTTCCAAACCACCTACCAAAGCTGCTCCATCTATACGCGATGATCGAAAATGCTTACCTTTGCCTTCGAGGGCTGTCCCAGTGCACCCAACACATAACCAGAGGTCGAGGCTCCTGGGGGTCCCCACAAACAGTTTTCTCCTGTTTCCGAACAATCCGGCCGCCCCCCCTGTCATAACGACAAACATACACTTTTTTCCCCCAAGATGACTCGCTCTGACATCCTGACGGCCACACCGTGGACACTGATTTCTTTTCCTACGCTTCTCCGCCAATCACCGTTTCTGCCACGGTATATACAGAGATTGTAAGCCCTCAACGCCCATTGGCATGCTAGCATTGCCCCCCAACCCCAACCCCATCAACTTTTTTTTCCCCGTGGATCTGAGTCCAATCAAGGCCGTGAGGGTAGTCAACAATTCACCAGTGGTGTTGCTATCGCCTACTCGAACAACACCGAAATCAGCGTAGGTGTCATA
>Ga0307510_10000986_pt1 | contig 30196 bp, 21 predicted proteins | sample 12_EM_MG_FD_207224 | JGI IMG/M metagenome (GOLD analysis project Ga0307510, IMG submission 207224) | Populus trichocarpa ectomycorrhiza microbial communities from riparian zone in the Pacific Northwest, United States - 12_EM | ecosystem: Host-associated > Plants > Roots > Unclassified | place... | reverse complement strand
CTGACCACAGGAAAAATCCTGCTCGATGCCACCAGCGGCAACACCGGCATTGCCTACGCCCACATCGCCAAACGCCTGAATATACCAGTCGCTCTCTGTCTGCCGGAGAACGCCTCCCTTGAAAGGAAAGAGATCCTGGAATCCCTCGGCGTCCGTCTCATCCTCACCTCCCGCTTCGAAGGCACGGACGGCGCACAACAAATAGCCAAAGCCATGGCAGCCGAAGACCCGGAAATATATTTCTATGCAGACCAGTATAAAAATGACAACAACTGGAAAGCTCATTATCACTCCACCGCTCCGGAGATCTTCGAAGCGCTGCCAGGCATCACCCATTTCGTGGCCGGATTAGGGACCACCGGCACTTTCGTCGGCACCGGCCGACGCCTCCGCGAACTACAACCTTCCATCCGGCTCATATCCTTACAACCGGATTTCGCCCTCCACGGCCTGGAAGGATGGAAACATTTAGAAACCGCCATCGTCCCGGAAATATATGACCCCACCGTCGCCGATGGCAATGAAGAGGTCAGCACAGAAGAGGCGTATCAGATCGTCCGCGAAGCCCGGCAAAAAGAAGGACTCCTGTTAAGCCCTTCAGCCGCCGCCAATCTTGCCGGCGCCATCCGCATCGCCAACCGGCTGGAGGAAGGCATAGTCGTAACCATCTTACCGGACAACGCAGACAAATACAGCGAAATCATCCAAAAAATTTTATCATGATCATAATTGACTCCCGGATCAGACAGCTATTAGTCGATGACGCACTCGATACCTTCCCCGATGAATGTTGCGGCTTCCTGTTTGGACGCGAAGAAAGAGATGGCACCCGCCTGGTCATAGATATACTGGTCGTCGATAATTCCAAAGCAGGTGACAAAACAAGACGCTTTGAAATATCTCCCCTCGACTACATGACAGCCGAACAACATGCACTGGACCACGACTGGACCTTGCTCGGCATCTACCATTCTCATCCCAAACACCCGGCCATCCCCTCCGAACACGATCGCAAAGCCGCACAACCTTACTTCTCTTATGTGATCGTTTCGGTAATGGACAAGGACACCATCGATCTGAAAAGCTGGTTGTTAAATGAGCAATCCCAATTCGAAGAAGAAAAAGTTATAGATTATCAATTCACATAAAAAAGAGCAAACAATATGGCAACAGTCATTATTCCCACTCCTTTACGGAAATTCACCAATAATACCGCCCGGCTACAGGTAAAAGCCGGCACAATCCACGACACTGTACAGGAACTCACGGTCAACTTTCCCGATCTGAAGAAACATTTGTTGGACGAAAGCGGCAAGATCCGCTCCTACGTAAACATCTTCATCGGCAACGATGACATCCGCGACCTCCAGCAGGAAAAGACCACGGTAAAAGAAGATGCCGTGATCAGCATCGTACCGGCAATTGCAGGCGGAAGCCCGGATGGCCCCGCAACCCCAAACGGCGCAAGCTCCGCCACCTCCCTTTTCACAAAAGAAGAGCTGGCCCGCTACAACCGGCATATCATCATACCCGGCTTTGGCATGGAAGCACAGCTCAAACTAAAAGCAGCAAAGGTCCTCGTCATCGGCTCCGGCGGACTCGGCAGCCCCGTTCTGTTATACCTCGCCGCAGCCGGAGTAGGCACCCTCGGCATAGTAGACTTTGATGTCGTCGATGACAGCAATCTCCAGCGCCAGGTAGTGTTCGGTGTCGACGAGATCGGCAAGCCAAAAGTAGAGGCCGCAAAAAGAAGGCTCGAAGCATTGAACCCTTACATCCGTATTCAGCTGCACAATACCCATATCAATTCCCAAAATGCGCTGGACATTATAAAGGATTATGACGTCATAGCAGATGGCACGGACAACTTCCCTACCCGCTATCTCGTCAATGATGCCTCCGTCCTTTTAGGCAAACCCAACATATATGCCTCCATCTTTCAATTCGAAGGACAGGTATCCGTGTTCAACTACCGCGACAGCCAGGGGAAACTGGGTCCCAATTACCGGGACCTCTATCCTACCCCACCACCTCCAGGACTGGTACCCAGCTGCGCAGAAGGAGGAGTCCTGGGCGTATTACCAGGCATAATCGGAAGCCTGCAGGCACTGGAGGTCATCAAAGTCATCACCGGCGTAGGCGAAACACTCTCCGGCCGCTTCTTTATCTTCGACGCCCTCAACTTTGAGAACAGGACCTTCACCATCAAGCCACGCGAAGACAACCCTATCAACGGGAAAAACCCGACGATCACCGCCCTCATAGACTACGAACAATTCTGTGGCATGCGCGCCGTGGAAGAAAAACCACTAAAAGAGATCACCGTCAAAGAACTCTACGACCTCCAGGTAAAAGGCGACCCCTTCCAGATCATAGACGTTCGCGAACCACACGAATACGACATCGTCAACATCGGTGCCGAACTGATCCCGCTGGCTACCGTAGCGGCCAACAGCGACAGGATCGACAGAGATAAAAAAGTGATTGTGCATTGCAAGATGGGCGGCCGCAGCGCCAAAGCCATCCGTGAACTGGAAGAAAAATTCGGATTTACAAATCTGTATAATCTAAAAGGTGGGATTCTCGCGTATATCGATGAGGTTCAGCCCGAGCTGACCAAATACTAGGCAATAAAGGAGGCCAGCAGGATAACCACTATGGCCAAAAACGAAAATAAGGCGAGACGCTGTTGCATAGCTCATTCTTTTAATGTTCCCTGATGCCCTGGCAACTTATGACTCACAGGAATAAACAACCACCTGCCATTCCTATGAATCAAGACTGCAACCAGGGTATCAGGGATTTTTTATTGACAACATAAAGATATCAGTCAATCTGAAAATCTCCAAATAAATAGTCCACTATTTTTGTAGACTTTTAAAATAATTTTCCACACCCGTCCTCAGCGCCGCAACACGCCTCCCGGCAACCCAAAAAACAATAAATACTCAGGAATAAAGTAATCGATCCAATATCAGAGCCACCTTGTCCGGCGAAGGCAACATGGCAGCCTCAAGACCTGCATTCATCGGCACCGCAGGCAGACTCAGAGCCCCGGCGACCTCGACCGGTGCGTCCAGCCGGTTGAAACAGTTACGCGTAATACGCCAGGCCAGCGCCTCAGCAAAAGAATTATTTTGTTGCTCCTCTGTCAATACAAGACACTTTCCGTGACGCCGCACCGTCTCATAGACCAACTCCTCATCGAGAGGATAAAGAGTCCTCAGATCGATGACAGCTACCTGCCCCGGAAACTCCGCAGCAGCAGCCTTTGCCCAGTAAACACCCATCCCATACGTGATGACACAACAGGTCTCCCCACTATCCGTCAACCCGGCATCCGCCTCCAAAACACAAAGCCCGCGACCAAAAGGCAACACATAATCACGGGAAGGCTCAACTGCTTTTGCCTCTTCCGTACCCGGCACCTTGCTCCAGTAAAGCCCCTTGTGCTCCAGCATTATCACCGGATTGGGATCCAGGAAAGCCGCCTTCATCAACCCTTTCATGTCCGCAGCATTCGAAGGATAGGCGATCTTTATCCCCTTTATCGATAGCAAAGTACTCTCAATGCTACCGCTATGATAGGGACCTCCACCGCCATAGGCACCAATCGGAATACGGATCAGAGTCTGCACCGGAAATTTCCCGCAGCTCAAATAACAGGACTTCGATATCTCCGTGACAAGCTGATTAAAACCAGGATAAATATAGTCGGCAAATTGTACCTCTACGATAGGCTTGGCACCAACAGCGCTCATCCCTACAGTCGAGCCGATGATATATGCTTCCTGTATAGCAGTATTGAACACCCGGTGATCCCCAAACTTTTCTCCCAGTGTGGCCGCTTCCCGGAATACCCCACCCAATCTTCGGCCTACATCCTGGCCATACAAAAGGGCCTCGGGAAAATCCTCCATGATCTCCCGGATAGCAAACAAGGCCGCATCCACCATGATCACTTTCTCACCACCGTCAGGACTACGCTCCCCCCTTTCTTCCGTCACCGGCGTGGGTGCAAACACAAAATCACTCACCGTGGCAGGATCAGGCTCCGGCGCAGCCACCGCTCTCGCAAAATCCCGGGCCACTACCCGAGCCGCTTCTTTCTCTATCTCTTCAATAACATTTTCTTCCACACCAAAAGCCAGCAGACGGGCCTTTAACCTCGGACGCGGATCAAGGGCAGCCTGCTCAGCCAATTCATCGGGATCCCGGTAGAACTCCCTGCGCACACCACTGGTATGATGTCCCAGCAAAGGCACTTTCGCCTGCACCAGCCAGGGTCGGGTACCCTTGCGCGCCTGCTCTATTACAAACCCCATGGTCTCATAACTCTTCAAAAAATCGCTGCCATCGATGCGGATCCGTTCCATGCCCTTAAAACCAGCAGCATACTCGAAACCATCCATAGCCCTCGACTCTTCCGACCGCACACTGATCCCCCAGTCATTATCCTGAACGAGATATACTATCGGCAACTGCTTCAGCACAGCAAACTGAAAAGCCTCGCTCACCTCCCCCTCAGTGACGCTCGCATCCCCAAGGGAAGCGACGACAATCGGCAACTGCCCCCCGGCACCCTTGCGCAAAAGCGAAGAACCAATACGCTCCAGGTAACTCAACCCCTGCGCCAAACCCGTAGCAGGAATAACCTGCATCCCGGTGGCACTGCTCTGGTGTATCATCTGCGGTTTGTCCGTACCACGATAATTGGGATGCGCATAATACTCGCGACCACCCGTAAAGGGATCATCTCCTTTTGCAAGCAGCTGCAACATCAGTTGATACGGCTCGAAACCCATACCAAGCAATATGCTCTCATCCCTGTAGTAAGGGCTGATCCAGTCGCAAGGTTGTAAATGAAAAGCTGTCGCCAGTTGAATGGCTTCATGTCCGCGGGAAGTCGAATGGACATACTTGCAGAGAGGGCGATTGTTTTCGTAAGTTACGGCCATATCACCGGCCATACACATCAGCCGATAGGCTCTTAACAGAATGTCGACGGTGATCATAGCCACCCCCCCGGAGGGGTAATTTATTTTATTTCAACAGTAAACAAGCTATCGTCTTCTATAAAACCCTCCAATTCATCTCCCACTACACATTCTCCGACACCAGCAGGAGTTCCCGTGAAAACGAGGTCCCCGATGTTGACAGAAAAATAATTGGAAATATAGGATACGATCTTATCGAAGTTGTTGATCATCAAATTGGAATTCCCCTGTTGTACCAACTCTTTGTTCTTGTACATGCAGAAGTTGATATCCTTCTTGTTCTTGATGTTCTGCAAAGGTATCCACTTGCCGATGGCAGCAGAGTTATCCCAGGCTTTTGCTTTCTCCCAGGGAAGACCTTTTTCCTTCAGCTCATTCTGTATATCCCGCGCCGTAAAGTCCACGCCTGCCGTCACAGCATCGTAGTATTTGCTGGCAAACCTCTCCTGGATATACTTACCGTTTTTGGAAATACGAAGTACCAACTCACATTCATAATGCAGTTCATTGGTAAATTCAGGATAATAAAACGGAGTATGGGCTTGCAACAAAGCACTCTTAGGCTTCATGAATATAATGGGCTCATCCGGAACTTCATTATTTAACTCCTTGGCATGAGCCACATAGTTACGGCCAACACAGAATATTTTCATATTCAATCAGGGTTTTTAAATAGAAAATTCTAAATCCAGTTTTCATTTTGGCCTGAAGAGACCCCGGGCACTATATAGGCATATTGAATATCAAAATACTTACTCATTAAGGATGAATGCAATATTTATGCGAAAATAAAGATTCCCCTTTATAAATCATAGTTCGAACTCTAAATTATTGTACTGGCTCATAGTCCGCTCAATCCCAATAGTGGCAAAGCTTTCAATGATTTCTACCGACTTGTCGATCTTTTGCCTCACTACAGGTAGCTCGGCCGTCGTCCACTTTCCCAGTACAAAATCTACCTGCCTTCCCTTGGGGAAATTATTTCCGATGCCAAACCTCAGTTTGGGGTAAGCATTCGTACCCAGGGAATCCTGTATACTGCGAAGACCATTATGGCCGGCATCACTGCCACCAGGCCTTACTCTCAGCTTACTCAGCGGCAACGCAAGATCGTCCAGCACTACCAGGATATTCTCTAAAACGATCTTCTCCTTATCCATCCAGTACTTCACGGCCCGGCCGCTCTCATTCATATAAGTGGTTGGCTTGATGCATACCATTATATGACCATGCCACTTTACTTCCACTTTCTCTGCTAACCGCTCCACACTAAATCGACCTTCCTTCCCTGCCACAAAAGCATCCAGGACATCAAACCCAATATTGTGCCGGGTACCGGCGTACTCGGCTCCTATATTTCCCAGGCCGGCAATTAGGAACTTTCCCATACAAAGGGGCGACATTAAAAATAACAAAAACCCGGTTAAACTTTAACCGGGTTCCTACTAATATAATAATTTATTTTTTGGCTGCCGCAGGTTTCGCAGCGGCAGGAGCTGCTGCCGCAGCAGGTTTAGCACCAGCTGCTGGTGTAGCAGTCGCAGCTTCTTCCTGCTTCAACTGACGGGTCAGTACGATAGAAGCAATGGGAATACGCGGAGAGTTCAAGATCTCATAATTCGCCGCCTTCACATCTTCTACCCGAACATTGCCATTCAATTCCAGCGTAGTCAGGTCAACTTCAATATTTTCTTTCAGGTATTTGGGATAGGTCTTGATCTTAAGAGCCTTCATCTTCGTGATCAGCTTACCACCATCCTTTACGCCTTTCGCAGCACCCGTAAACTTGATAGGGATAGTCGCAACGATCTGCCTGTCCTCTACCAGTTCCAGGAAGTCAACATGGATCAATTCGTCACTTACCTTATCAAACTGCAGATCTTTCAGGATGCACTTGTAAGATTTGCCGTCTACAGTAACGTCGGCCAATTGGAAATCAGGTGTGTAAACCAGTGTTTTGAACGATGTAGCAGGAGCTGAAAAATTCACCTCCTTAGCACCCCCGTAAATTACACCGGGCACTTTTTCCTCAGAGCGAAGTTGGCGGGTGGCTTGTTTGCCCATTTCGGTCCTGAGTTGTCCTTCGATTGTAATCGTCTTCATTTTATGTTTATTTAAATATTACGCTTTCTCGATTTTTCTCCCCTTATTTATTCCTCAGCTGCGAATGAATAAACAACCCGGTAATGCTCCTGTTCTCGTGTGCATTGCGGATAGCAACCGCAAATAATTCCGCCACACTCAACACTTTTATCTTCGGGCTGGGACGCTTCAACGGTATCGTATCGCAAACCACCAGCTCCTCCAGCACACTGTTCTCTATATTCTCATACGCCTTACCTGAAAGAACCGGATGCGTACATAACGCCCTCACACTCCTGGCCCCCTTCTCCTTCAACAGCCCTGCCGCTTTTGCCAGCGTTCCTCCCGTATCACAGATATCATCGATCAGCACGATATCCTTATCCCTCACATCCCCTATCACCACCATACTCGCTATCTCATTAGCCCTCTTCCGGTGCTTATCACAGATCACCATTTCTGCACTGAAATAAGTGGCAATCTCCCGGATACGATTGGCACTACCCACGTCGGGGGCCGCAAAGGTAAGATTTTCCACCTTAAGTTGCTCAATATATGGTATAAAAATAGCTGAGCTGTCCAGATGGTCAACCGGAATGTCAAAATAACCCTGGATTTGTGGAGCATGCAGATCCATCGTGATGATACGATCCGCACCTGCAGACACTAACATATTGGCTATCAGTTTGCTACCAATCGCCACCCTGGGTTTATCCTTCCTGTCCTGACGGGCGTACCCATAATAAGGGATCACAGCCACCACTTTGTAGGCAGATGCCCGGCGGGCAGCATCGATCATTAGTAACAGCTCGAGCAGATTCTCGGCCGGCGAACAGGTGCTCTGAATAAGAAAAACCATGTCACCCCGAATGCTCTCATTAAAAATGGGCTGAATTTCTCCGTCACTAAAATGCTGAATGGTGATCTTCCCCGAAGGATGGCCGAACTGCTGGGCTATTTTCTCAGCAAGGTACTGAGAGCCTGTGCCGGAAAAAACTTTGGCTAGATGCTGCATAAAGATGGTAAATAATGGGGCGAAGATACACGTATGAACTCAAAAGGAAAAGCCTTGAATATGTCAATAATAAAATATACCCTTAGTCCTTTTTTTCAACGGCCACCGATCCCTCCCGACCATCCCCCAATCCTCTACCCACCCAAACAAGAAAAGGCCGGGCCCGGGATCCCCGGACCGGCCTAAAGAATTGCGGCAAAAAATGACCAAAAAAATAATTTTTTGCCGCAATACCATTTATATCTGTACACTACGTGTACTAACTGGACTCCGTCCAGTTTGGTTTTACAGAGCCTTGATCAATGACCCACAGACGCCAGCTGAGGCCGGGCCGTGCTCATAATAGCCGTTTTTTCGGCTGCTTTTGCAGCAGACTTCGCATTAAAGGCATAAAAAATAGAGGAACAAACAAAAATGGAGAAAAACAGAGCGACCACATACATGCCAATACAGAAAAGGAAAGGCTGCCAGCCGCCGATTGCGTTAAAGGTTGTGCGATTCATTGGATTTTAGATTAGTTTTCAAAGGTTACGGTCGTGATCAACCGCGGGTACCAAACGTATAACGGTTCAATTAATTCCTTATTTCATTTTCCCGTTATGAATCACAAAATAATAATTTAAATTGACTAATGCAAGCAGGAGGCAGACTTATGAAAAAAGAATCGGGAATAAAAACCTGGCATGCCGACGACCGGCCGCGCGAAAAATTATTGAAAAAAGGCCCCCAGGCCCTAACCGACTCGGAGCTGTTAGCCATTCTCATCCGCATCGGGAATCCCCAAAGCAATGCCATAGAACTAGCCCGGCAGATCCTGGACTCTGTCCACAACAATCTCCACGAATTAGGCAAGCGCCCACTTCGGGAAATAATGAAAACCAAGGGGATAGGTGAGGCAAAGGCGATGACCATCGCCGCGGCGCTGGAACTCGGCCGTAGAAGACAATCCACTATGTCTCTTGAAAAAACAACCGTCAAAGACAGCCGGGAAGTCGCTGGCTATCTGCGCGCCAGGCTCGCAGACTATAATTACGAGGTTTTCGGAGTACTCTACCTCAACCAGGCCGGCCGGATCAATCACTTCGAAGTCATGAGCCAGGGCGGGATCACCGGTACAGTCGTCGACCCTCGACTGATCTTTAAAAGAGCCCTTGAGATCGAAGCCGTCAGCATCATCGTTTGCCACAACCACCCTTCCGGCAATCTTCAGCCAAGCAAGGCCGATGAACTCCTGACATCCAAACTCAGAGAAGGCGCTAAACTATTGGACATCAAATTATTAGACCATATTATTGTAGGCGACAACGGCTACTTCAGCTTTGCAGACGCAGGTTTGTTGAAAAAATAGCCCCGGGTCCCAACCCTTCAAGCTCCGGCCCCCATAGAATGCCGCCTCAACTACTCAAGCCTGCGCCGACGGTCCCCCAAAATTCATCGGCAACTGTACCTCCTCCAGGTCCTGGATCTTCCCATTCCCCGCCTCAAAGCGATTGACATTTTCTGTCAGCGCCTTCATAAACCGCTTGGCATGCTGCGGAGTAAGGATGATCCGGGACTTGACCTTGCTCTTTGGCGTACCCGGCATCACATTCACAAAATCCAGCACGAACTCCGCATGAGAATGCGTAATGATCACCAGATTGGCATACTGCCCTTCGGCTACTTCTTCACTGATCTCTATATTCAATTGGTTTTCTGCTTGCTCTGGCATCCTGTATAATTTAGTTCGCCAAAAATACAATTTCACCCGACAAAATCCGGCCCGCCTTCCAAAATATAGGAACACCCGCAAATAAAAAGGGCTGACCGCAATGGTCAGCCCCAAAAAAAACTACAGGATAGAATATCTTACTTGGTGAAAATATCCGTAATGTTTCTCGCCGCGTTGGCAGAGTTGAGATACTGGAAATTCAGCGTATATTTTCCAGCCACCGGATCAGCAACGATGGTCGGTGGAACACTGATAGTGATCCCCGCAGCCGTCACCGTCGTAGCATCCATAGTAACCTTGAAGTTGCTCAGCACACCCGCCGTATTCGTAAAGGTGATCAGGTAATCAACCCCGATACCGCTGGTAGCCCGAACCTCAACAGGTGTAACCGGAACAAAGACTCCAGGACTTGTCTGGTCAACCAAAGGCGGCGGCGTCTGAGTCGCCGTATTATACCGGATATACTCTTGCGTATAGTTACCCGCAATAGGATTACCGATAAATGCATACATCAGCTTGCCCGCATTGCTGCTGACGATCAGGTTCTGATTCGACCCCGAACCGGATGCGCTGTTGATCGTAAATGGCATTGCATAACTCACTGTCGGATCAATCTTGCTCGCGTAAAGCTTGATCGGAATTTTTCCTATCCGATACCCCTTGGGAATAGTTACGGTTATCGGAGAAGCCGGGATCACCCCATCACTGTCAGGAAGGATCTGCAGCTGATTGTCCGGATTAGCCGCATTCCATGTGGTGATCAGCGTAGGATCATAAGTGATCTTGACCGTCACATCGTAAGTCAATACCTGGGGAGACGCAATGTCTATCGCAATCGCCGTATCAAGAACAGCAGTATCGATGGTACCCCAGCTCAGCGTCTTCGTACCGTCTGAGCCACGGGAGAATTCAATGATGGGTTGGGTACTGCTGACGTCCAGGAACTTATTATCCTTTAAGCAGGAGCTAAAGCCCAACAGGAGCATCCCCAACATCGTGCTATAGATTAACTTCTTCATTATCTTAATTTTCAATTATTAATTATCGTTTTCTTACTTCTGCCAGAATATCTTTTTATTGAACACATCTGCCGACTGCTGATTCTGTGCGGCATAATTACCAGGATTCTGCGAAGTCTCCGTCTGGGGATAAAGCAATCTTACGGGGAGCTGGTTTGGCTGAGCAGCCGGATTTACCGAAGGATTCGTTCTGTCGGGATAGCCGGTCTTTCTGTAATCCGACCAGATTTCCAATCCATCGATCTCTGCATTGGCTACCCATTTCTGATAGATGATCGCCTGGATCGGATTGGCTCCGTTGATATCGATCCGGGAATCTCCTGCTCCTGCGGCCAAATAAGAACTGGCAGCAGTGGCTGGACTCGGCACACCAAGGAAAGTAAAGGACTCAGACACGGCCTGGTTGTACAAAGCTTTGTAATCTCCGCTGATCAGCCCTCTCTGCGCAGCCTCTGCCTGCAGGAACAAACCTTCGCTCGCAGTCATGACCACAGCATCCATCCCGGGACTCTTTAATATACCCGTACCGATAGAGCTTAGCTGGGTGACCGGCTTGGCATTCTGCGCGTCCCCAAGATAGTTACCGGCATATCCACCACCCGTAGCCACCTTATAAAGATATCCCAACCGGGGGTCGGACGTCGCATTCAGATAGTCAACCATCGTCTGGTTAGCTATATAAAAGGTCTGGTTCTGGTAAACATTGGGACTGGCGACCTGGTAGCCGAAAATAGACCAGAAAGGACTTTGCTGATTAGTAGCATCCTTATAACCGGGGTTTACCACAGCATTCTGACCAGCCGTAAGAAAACCATAAGATGCAGTCTTGGCCATCTCCGCCTGTAAAGATGCAGCAGTGGCTGCAACAGGGATCTGCCGGAGCAGGATACGAAGTTTTATCGTATTGGCAAAGGCCAGCCAGCTGGCTTTATTGCCTTTGAACATGACATCAGCTGCATCATCGCCCGTAGACTGTGATGCATTGATCAGCGCCATAGCCGAATCCAGCTTCAGCGGAAGATCGGCATAAATATCAGTCGCTTTATCATACACCGGTTGGCCATATTTGGTATTCAGGGCCTGGGAATAAGGAATGTCCCCAAAAATATCCGTCAGGTCCTGGAATACGAGACATTTCATCACCAGGCTCGCTCCTGGCAGGATCGAACCAGTCGCACTCTTCGAAGCCACAAAATTGTAATCGGCCATGTTATGATACATATAACCCCAGAAATTGTCCCCGTAGCTGTTGTTCAGGGTGAACGTTTCCACCAGGTACTGAGTACCCGAAGCGGAATAGCTCGTGGTCCTGGCCCAGATCCCCATCCACTCATTGGTTAAAGTAGATATACCGGTAGTAACAGTAGGTTGTGTGGCATTTACGGAAAATACCGTATTCTGAAGCGCACTCGCAAAAACATCCTTTCCACTGATAACGGTTGTCGTGACCGCATTCGGATTATTTGCATTCGTATCCAGTTTCTTTGTGCAGGCTCCTACCGAAAGCAGGATACTTCCAAATGCCAGGTAGCCAGCAACCTTATTCTTATTAAATAACATACAATTCTTCGTTTAATAAAATATTAAAATGTGACATTCAGAGAGAAACCATAGCTTCTCAGCGGAGGCGTAACATACTCATTGGCTACACCCACAGCATTTGCATTCGAGTAAAGGCTCGAGCTGAACTCAGGATCAGTCCATTGGTTGCTCTTTGGCCTCCACATGAACAGGTTCTGACCGATCAGCGCAAAAGTTGCTTTCTTTACCGCTCTCTGCATGCCGATGGCAGCCAGGGGAATGTCATAGCTCAATGCCAGCTCCCTCAATTTCCAGAAGGCCGCGCTGACTACATAAGGAGCAGAAATACCATTGTAGGTCGTAGACCAGAACTGAGCAGCAGTACCCGTGGTAGGGATGCTCGTGTTAGCTACATATTTGGTACCGTCGAAGTAAGAAGAATTGGGAATGATAAAATGCGATCTGTTCGTAGCGCTGGTAGCAGAGATCCCCGCAAAATCCATGGCCTGTCCCTGAGAAGCCAGGAACTTGGCGCCACCGCGATAATCAAATACCGCATTCAGCGAAAACCCTTTGTACTGCATCTGAGAAGTAAGACCTACGATATACCGGTAGTTCGTATTACCCGCATAAACCAGGTTCGGATTCGCAGTTGGCAAACCACTGCTCGATCCTACGATAACACGTCCCTGGGGATCCCTGTTCCAGTCGGAAACATACAGAGAAAGATACTGTTTGCCGGACACTGCATCCTGGTTATACACCGCGCTGCCCGCATTGGCCACAACGAATTTAGAACCGGCAGTATCACCCTTTGTCAGGTAAATCACCTTGTTGTTCAGCCAACTGAAATTCGCGTTGATATTCCAGTTGAACTTGCCGATCTTGAATAAAGGCGTCAGCTTCAGGTCCAGGTCGATCCCGTTATCCTGCAGCTTACCGGTATTCAGCAATAAAGTGCTGGTACCAGTTGCACCGGAAACATTGGAAGTGATCGTCTGGTTCGTAATACCCGTAGCATAATAAGAGGCGTCCAGCTCGATCCGGTTGTGAAACAAAGCCAGATCAAAACCAACTTCAGTAGAAAGATCCTGCTCAGGCTTGAGAGCCGGCTGAACAGATGCATAGCTCGTAGAATATCCATTCAAAGAACCATATGGGAAACCGCCGCCCACGGCTACACCCGGGTAGATCCCGTATGCACCATATGTCGGCATAGACAGACCATAGGACTGGCCGGCCAGGTAACCGATGGTAGCCGTGCTCGGGATACTGACATTACCCGTTTTTGCAAAGCTGACACGTGCCTTTAGGTAAGACAGGCCATTGTCAGAAACGATGCCAGGAAATTTATCACTCAATACAAAAGAGATGTCCGCTCCTTCATAATTAAAGCTTCTTGTCTGCGGAGACAGGATAGACAACCAGTCATTCCGGAAAGAAGCATGAAGAAATACCCAGCTGTCATATCCTACTGTCAGGTCACCATAGGCGGCCTGGGAATAGGCGTTGTAATGATAGTTCGCGTAAGCACTGCCATCCGCGTTGTTCACCTTAGTGATACTGTTGGGGATTGCAATAGTAGAAGTCGCCTGGTTCGAATACACATAACCATGCGTGGTTCTGCGGCGGTAGTTGGCACCCGCGATCAGGGTGAAGTCAAACCGGTCTTTCTTGAATTTGCCGGTGAAATAACCATCGCTGTTCCAGTCGTCAAAATTGATCTTTACCAGTTCTGACTGAAAAGGCATGGAAGGCGCAGTAGAAGCAGTACCACCAGCTGCCCATGGATCACTTGCTGCATAGTCGCTATAAGTATACGCATCTATATGAGAAGGATCATTGGTAGAAGTCTTGTTATAACCGCTTCTCGCCGTGAATGACAGGTATTTGGTGAACTTATAATCAAGCTGCAGGTTGGAGACCAGCGTATTGATCTTCTGGATAGCCCGGGAATGGAAAACCTGGTACCAGGGATTCGTATAATACTGGTTGATATAACCGGAAGGGCTGTCATAATAGTCACCATCCACATTCTTTACCGTCTTCAGATCGATATTCGGTGGCTGGTTGATAACACTCCAGAATACAGGGCGATACTGTGTACCACCACCATAGACCAGACCGGCCTGGTTCACATCCCTGTGGGCATAGCTGATGCCGCCCTGGGCTGAGAAATTACCAAAATGCAAACCGCCATTGAAACGACCTGTACTTCTTGAAGACCGGTCATTGTATACAATACCCTGAGTCGACTCATGCTGACCCGAAGCATAGAAATTGCCCCAATTGTTGGCGCCGCCTACCGAAAGACTGTTCTGCTCGAGCACTCCGGTCTGGAAGAAATCCGACCGCCCATTCTTATACGCCTTGTAAGGACCGTACTTGATATTACCAAGCGAATCAAACCCTATCGCTATCTGGGAATTTGGAAAATCCAGGCTGTTATAAGCCGGACCGAAATTCTGGTTCTCATAAGGAACAGGCAGCGGCAGACCAGTCAGCGGATCGAGGTAAGGAGCACCTTCACCACCATTCGGGCTATACTCGTTCTGCAGCTTCGGCATGTAGGACAGATGGTTCCACATCGTACTGTTCTTATAATTCACAGTAAACTGGCCTTTCTTCCCTTTCTTGGTAGTAATGATCATAACACCGTTGGAGGCATCCTTACCATATAAGGCTGCACCATTGGCACCCTTCAGGATCGTGATGTTCTCCACATCCTCAGGATTGAGACTGGCGATGTAAGACTGGTCAACGATAATACCGTCCACCACGATAAGGGCGCTGTTATCACCCGCGATACTACGACTGCCCCGAAAAGTGATCTTGATCGTCGGATTGACGCTGTTATCCGCAAGACGGATATCCACGCCCGACACCTTGGCCGTTAAACCCGTGGCCAGATTGACGACACTCACCTGATTCAGGTTCTTTGCATCGACAACCGCCGTGGAATAACCCAGCTGTTTTGGCTGCCTTTTGATACCCAGCGCCGTAACGACCACTTCGGTCATATTGGTTTGCTGCCGGGTCACCGAAATAGTTAATGAAGATTCGTTCTGGATCTGTACTTCCTTAGTGGTCATACCCGCACCGGTGATGACCAGCGTCTTACCGACCTCAACCTTGATCGAAAAATTGCCATCGGCATCTGCAGAGGTGCCTGTCTTAGTTCCCTTGATCCGAACAGAGGCAAATTGCACAGGCTGTCCTAACTGATCAGTAATTTTCCCGGAAATTGTTTTGGTTTGCGCAAACGCTAATACGGAGAATAGTATTAGCCCTGCTAATAGCATTAAAGATTTTCTCATGTCTTTGACTGAGTTTTGTGTGACTAATGTGACTGTTGACTAATTTTAACCAAAAAGTTAAAATCTGGTCAATATTAAGTTAAATTATTGACAAGTATTTGGCAGCAAAAGCTGCAACAATCAAACAAAACCTACAGCGCTATAGTTAAATCTTAGCGAGACATATTGAGAATCAATTAGAAGTAATGCTAAAAATTTAGTCCTAAAATTAGTTAATTATTTGTTAACAGGGAGACAGGGGCGTCGTTAAGATAATTTATTAGGTCTTTTAATAATGTTTCATTTATTTCGTCATAACGATGCTTTGAGAAGAATTCATTTACTTTATTATTTTCCTCGGGGAGGATACTTCTAATGTATTTCTTGCTCATTTCCAGCCTTCTAGCCTTGACCCCTCCGGGTAAGATTACATAATATATATTATTATCTACATATTCATCATAAGGATTCCCACTTTCAGTCATTCCATCCGAATGGTAGTCAGATTTAACAAACTTTGTTCTGAGATCTCGGTACAAAGCATACTTCCCGGAAACAGCAGGAACCAGCACAATAAAGTAACGCGATGAATCTATTGCCGTCACCCTGTCGAAGATCATCAGCGAATCCCCATCCTTTATCGCAAAAGCCTTTATCTCCTGTTTGTCCAGCTCGATGATGGTATTCTGATCCCTGGTCGTGTATAATTTCTGCTGGATCTTATCAAAATTGAACTTCAAAGCCTTATTGTCAACCAGGCTATCCGCCCGGGTAATTACTACCCCCTGCCCCCATCGATCAGCCAGCAGATAACGATTCCCCTTCGTGTCCTCCTTTATGGTAAAAGCCGGCAACGCAGACATCCTGTAAAAGGTATTGGCCGGAGTATTGGTGATATAGGCCTGGCTGGCATCGTGAACATTCGGCATACCGGCAGGCGTCAGGCTGTACGGCGTCACGATCGTTTGCCCGCTATACATGATCTCACTATGCATAAACTCGTTTAATGTGGCCCCGGCTGAATGGGTTGTCAAAATATGCATAGGGTCGTTTTGTATGGTGCTCTGGTTAACACCGGTAACCACAATTCCTTCCAACGAAGATATACGGGTCTGAAGGACAACCGTAAGAGACTGATCACTGCCCATCCGGATCGTATCCCCCCGAAATCCAACCGAGTTAATACATATATAGTCTCTTTCCCGCACCTTGATCCGGAAAACACCCGTTGTATCGGTGGTAGTCCCTGTTCTGCTATCTTTCACTTGAACGGAAGCCCCAACGATAGGATTTCCCTGGCTGTCCTTAACCATGCCCATGACAGAATAAGGCTTTTGCGCCCTGCTTGCGATCGAAAGCAGGCAGATCATAGACAGGAGAAGAAAGGCATATCTCATAAAACAAAGTTTAATAGTTTATTGGTCCATAAAATCGACCATTTCGGCTTTGGCGTAGTCCTAAAAATAGCAAATAAAAGAAAAAACTATCCGCGGCTGCGGATAGTTTTTTCTTTTAAAGGTCATTAAAATTTACTTGTAATACTTGTCGATAACATATCTCGGTCCCGTACTGGTATTCGCCTGGTACTGGAACTCAAAATATTTGTTGACAGGGTCTGCAACGATGATGTTCGGACCATCCGTGATTGTAACACCACCGGTGATCATCGTCTTTATATCATCTGCATTGAGGGCAACGGTAATATTACTCAACACCCCGTTTGTGTTCGTGAAATTGATCTCATATCTGGGGCCAATATAATATCCACTGGCTACCTCAACATTCGTAGGTGATACCGGAACAAAAGTCGTCGGCTTTACAGAATGCCCTGTATTCGCAGTAGAACTGCTGTCGGTCGCATTCCAGCGCGTGAAGTCCCAGGTATAGGTCCCCGCCAGCGGGTTACCCACGATATGAAAATAAATAGTGCTCAGGTTGCCGCTGATGGTCATCCCACCAGCATCCGTGATCGAGATGGGCAGCATGTAACTTTGCGTGGGATCCAGATTGTCATGATTGACGTACACCGTAAAAGTATCCAGCCTTTGTCCTGCATGGATCGTGCCCTTGTTTATCGGGAACGTATACGCATTGCTTGGAAACGCCAGGAACTGCACTTTGCTCGCATCTGCGATATAAGCCGTACGCGCGGCATCATTTACGCCCAGGGTTACCGCAACATCCTTGGTAGGTGGATAATCTGAAGCGATGTTAACAGTAAAAGTGAACGTATCGAGTCCTGCCTTTGATGCGTCCAGGGTTGCGCCAGAAAAGAAGGCAAGACCACCGCTGGGAGCATTGGGCGTGCTGTTGAGACTGGAAGTAGAGATCTCCGCAACATATTGCGAATTTGTAGTGCTAAAGTCGACATTCGGCTTGTCTTTCAAACAACTGGCCAGGGACAGCGATAAGAGAACGGGTATTGCTATTGCTAATTTTTTCATGTTTGTGCTTTTAAAGAAATTAAGGCATCCAGAAGATCTTGGAGGTCATGTTATTGATTGTTCCCTGTGCACCAACATTCGTGTTGTTGTTGTTGTACTCGCTAAGCGGATACAATAAGCGGTAGGGTACATGCGAAGCCGTCGTGCCGGGATAGATGGAAACCGGGAGGTCAGACGGGATACCCAGTCTCCGGTAGTTGTTCCATGCTTCGATCGGGTCGATCATGTTATAGGCAGCCCATGCCTGCAGGACAATGGTCTGCAACTGGTTCGTAGAGGTAGTGATATTCACCCGGGTGTCATTTTGTGAATAATAGGTAGTAGCTGCAGTAGCATAACTGGTAACACCCATTACCCGGAAAGATTCCGATACAGCCGACTGGAACAGCGAAGTTACGGCGGAAGCTCCCCCACTCAAATATCCGCGCTGTACGGCTTCAGCCTGCAGGAACAGACTCTCAAAAGCGGGCAGGATCAATGCACCCTGCGAAGCAGAAGCCAGAATGCCCGGTCCTACCGCAGAGATGACAGTGTTATGCTCCGTACCGTCCTGGCTGCCAAATGCACGTCCACGAACAATGCTATCCTTGTTTAATGCGTAAAACCTTGACTTGCGCGGATCGTTCGTATTGTTATAGAAGGCTACGGCATAGCTGTTAGCCCTGTTATACGAATTACCGGTCGTAGGCGAAGTACCGTTGGTAGCAAAACCCACATTCTGCCACATTGGATTCTGTTGATTCACCGCCGCATTGGAATAACCGGGGTTGACGCTGGCGTCCAGACCCGCACCCATAAAGTCGGCAGTTGTAAGACCATTCAGCTCGGATGTTATAAAAGCAGGTCCGTCGGATACCTGTGTCATATTCATCAGGACCTTCAGCTTGACCGAATTGGCAAAAGAAGTCCATTTGGCCATTTTACCGCCGAACATGACATCATAAGTAAGAGGATTGTCTGCCGTCGTCGCGTTGGCACTCTTGATCAGCGCAATGGCACTGTCCAATTGAGCAACAATGCCCTTATACACCGTCTTCGCGTCGTCATATTTGGGGTAATAATTGGCTTTCCCGCCATTCAACGCGTCCGAATAAGGCACGTTATTATAAAGATCTACCAGTCTCTGGAACATAAAGGACTGCATGATCTTGGCGATTGCCAGGTAATACTCCTCACCGCTCTTACGGGACTGGTCGGCGATATTCTTAAAGTTTTCCAGCGTCAGATAGACGTTGTCCCAATTCTGGTTGGCAAAACTGGTATTCGTATTGTAAGTCGCCTCTGTTCCATAACCACCGTAGTCACCACTAAAAGCCCAGTATCCCATATAGCGGTTAGCAAAATCGGGGAAACCGGCATTGTACGTTTGGTTGGCCACATTGGTCAGCGCCGCGGAAAGACTGAACTGCGACGATACCGCCAGCGGCACGTTTGGATTGGTATTGATATCGAACGTTCCTTTTTTACATCCTGCCAGCGTCAACAGCATCAGCGGAATGGCAATAAGGCTATTATATGATTTCTTCAACATAGTTTCTGTTTTTACGAATTCAAATTGGGTTAGAACTGGATACCGAGAGTAGCGCTTACGATACGTGTTGGGGGAGTCTGACCTTCGCCCGTCCGACCAACTGCATTGCTGGTGTCTTCGCTATATTCCGGATCAGTCCAGATATTAGACTTCGGACGGATCATCAGCAGGTTCCGACCGGAAAGCGTCAAAGAAGCATGCTGTATGATACGGGTCGGAGCGATCCATTTCCTTGGGAAATCATAGCTGACAACCACTTCGCGCAATTTCCAGGCAGCCGCACTGGTCACGTAGTTGGCATTGACGCTGTTATAAAGACTGGGCCAGAAGTTGAAATTCGCGTCGCTGACAGTGACATTAGTGTTGGGGACGGCTTTTCCGCCTACCATAATAACGGAGTTCGGGAAGACGAACCTCTGGCGTCCGGTGACGGCAGTAGTATAACCATTGCCGGAGAAGTCCATGCTCGAACCCAATTGGTTCAGGATCTTGTACCCTGTACGGTAATCAGCCGTTGCGCTGAAAGTCCAGTTCTTGTAGACAAGAGTCGTGGTAAGTCCAAGAATATGTTTTGGAGTAGCCTGACCCATTACTTTCAGACTGGAGTTACGCGTAGGATTGCCGGTAACTGCGTCAACTATGACCTTGCCTGTCGCGCTGTCGCGATTCCAGTCATAAGCCTCGATAACGGGGAAAGGTTGACCGAGTACAGCATAAGCATTGGTATTCAGGTTCCCGTTAGTCCCAAGACCCAGCGATTTCTGACCGCCATTGATGGCGATGACCTTGCTTTCGTTGTAGGTGTAGTTGATACCCAGGCTCCGGGTGAGATTCGCAGATTTCAGAACCGTACCCTTGACCTCGGCCTCAATACCCCTGTTACGGGTGTTGGCAGCGTTGACAAGAGCCTGTGTAAATCCGCTGGAATTTGGAATGCTGGCGAAAACGATACCATCCCTCAGCTTGGATTGATACACACCGCTGACCAGAGAGATCCGATTCTGCAGGAAACTCATTTCCAGACCGATCTCATTCTCTACTACCTTTTCAGGCTTGATATTGGGGTTGGCGATCGTCGTGTTCAGCTGAAAACCACCCAGGCCATTGTAGGGGAAACCTACAAGATAACCGGCAGTAGTGCTGTTCGCGGCGGCGAGGGTTCCTTGCGTCTTATAGGCGCCATCGGCGATATACGGCGAACCGCTCGCAAGGGCGGAAACGTTACCCGTCAATGAATGCGCATAACGCAGTTTGAGGAAGTTGACCACCTTGCCGTTCGCTATGGAAGGGATCATATCACTGACTACGAGCGAGGCGTCTCCATCATAGTAAGGAATATACCGGTTGTCCTTCGACAGGCGGGAGTCGATGTCCGAACGGTACGAACCATGCAGGAACGCAAAGTTCTTGTAACCGACCGTTGCCTCACCGAAATAACCAAGACGACGTGCTTCTTCGGTGTAATTGCTCTGCCCGGAAGCAGTATTGGACGTAGTACCTATACCCGCAGCACCAGTCAGGTTGGTGACATTGTATACAGGGAAGAACAGGCTGCCCGCGTTGATATACGTGTTGCTGATCTGGTTATCGATATAAGTAGCACCTACTGTACCCTTAACATTGAAATCCTTGTTCAGGTTGTGATCGACAGTCGCAAGGAAGTCCTGGGTTATGAGAAAGTTGGAGAAATTATAGGTATAATAAGTAGCCTGACCGCCATGGGCAGCATTGTACTTCGTACCCTGAGAGCTATCCAGCACAACACCGGTGCCATTGTAATTGGAGAAATACAGATCAGTATTGGCCTGAGCATAGCTGGAATAGGTTTTATCCGCAACTGTATTCTCGTACTTTCTGTTGAGGTTGGTCAGCGCCAGACGATAAGAGAAGGTCAACCAGGACGTGGGCTTTAATTGCAAATGCATGTTACCAGCCAGGTTGTTATCCCTTGTTTTGTATCTAACGTTTCCGATCGTCCAGTAGGGATTGTCGTAATAATCGTTAAAATACCCGTTTATCGTTGCAAACTTGTTGTTCTGCCAGTCCTTCAGCTGAGAAAGCGGAATAAAAGAAGGCGTGTTCAGCAGGTTGTCATAAGTAGTCGTCTGATTGGTAACGTTCGTATTCTTATAAGTATACGACAAAGTATAATCAGCAGAAAAAATGCCATAATTACGGCTGCCGGCAACACGGAAGGCATCCCTGCGGCCAATATCGCCAGGCATTACACCTTTTGTGCTGATATCCTGCGCGCTCAGATAGAAGCGGCTGTTGTCATCGCCCGCTGCATAAGAAAAGTTGTTCTGCGTAGTAAAAGCCTTGTCAAAAAAGTCCTTTTTCTGATTGGGGTTGGATACATAAGGAACGGACAGAACACTGCCGTCCGGCTGTATACGCCCGATCGGGACCATCGCACCAGCCTGGTAAGAAGGACCATAAGCCTGGTTCTCATAAGGAACCATTGTACTGAGATCATTGAAGTCATTAACCCAGAGCTCACCGCCATTCGAGCCAAAACGCGACTGGAACTTGGGTATATAAGCCACGGATTCCATTTGCACCGTTGAAGAAAAAGAAAGTTGGGGTCTTCCACGAACGCCTTTTTTAGTCGTTACAAGAATGACACCATTCGACGCATCCGAACCATACACGGCAGATGCGCTGGAACCTTTCAGGATAGTAATGTCCGAAATGTCATCCGCATTGATCGTGCTTAGATCATTGTAATAGATGGCTCCATCAACAATGATCAGCGGCTGGTTATTACCAGTCAGAGACCGGTTACCACGAAGTGTAACACGGGTCGGCGCAAATACGCCATTGTTCGTCGTGTTGATCTGTAAACCGGAAACTTTACCGGTAAGACCATTCACGGCACTGATCGGCTTAGCCTGGGTAATTTCTTTGCCGGTAACCTTGGCAGTAGAATAACCCAGCTCCTTAGCCTGACGCTGGATACCAAGAGCCGTAACGACAACTTCCGTCATGTTCGACTCTTTCCGCGAAACCTGGATGTTTACCGGTCCGGAACCCGTGACAGCTACTTCCTTAGCCGCCATACCAGCTCCACTGATAACCAATACGTCTCCTGGCTTTGTCTTGATTGAAAATGCGCCGTCTGCATCTGCGCTGGCGGCTGTCTTGGATCCTTTGATCAGGATTGTGGCGAAGGGGACAGGCTGACCTTGCTGGTCGGTAATTCTGCCTGTTGTCGTTTTGGTCTGAGCAAATACTGATAGGGAGAATAGCAGTATTGCTATCAACGATAGACATTTTCTCATGTGTGACGAGTTTGTTTTGGTTTAAATCAGCCTTTCGGCTGACAAATAAACGTTAAAGAAAACTAAATTAACAAATTTCAGTATTCAACCTAAAAAAAAATTGATTAACTGTAAAAAACTGCAATTAACGCGCAGTCACATAAAGCGATTTTTCTTTATTGGTCAATGGTTTCCTCAAATTTTAGCAGATTATAGCAGATTTTGTTAACCGTTAGTTAATTGAATTATTTTATAATATAATTAATATCATGGGTTTACGTATACATGTGAGTATAATTGTCACCCAAAAAGAGTACAAGAGGCTATATCCATAAATAAATTAGTAAATCAACCTAAATATTTGTATTATAATATTTATTTATAAAAATTATGTCACATGAGACTCCTGGCCTTAGCATTCCTCTTTCTGCCCTTTTCTTCAATTTCTCAACATTTAAGTTATACTCAATATGAACTACTTCATATCGAGGAACTCAAAAACGCCCCCGCGAACATCGACAACATCTATCAGGATATAAAAGGCGACGCCTTCTTCCATCCCCAATGGCTATCCGCCATCGCCATCGCAGAAAACGGAAAAATCTACAAAGGGATAAAAGTGAAATTCGATCAATACAAAAACAAATTCTACGTAAACCTTCACGACACCATCTACGATATGAGTACTTCTCCCATAAGTCGTTATATCCTCTACCCCTCCCCGATAGATACCACGGTTTCCTACACCTTTCAAAAAGGATTCTCCGGCAACGGCTTACAGCCGGCCAACTATATCCAGGTCCTGGCCAGCGGCAGACTGACATTCGTAAAATACCACACCCTCGAAATAAAAGACTCACACGAAGACGGCTTTCTGACCACCGTAAAAACCTTTGTTCCGCAGGACTATTATTACCTCATCAGGGACAACAGCCAGCCCTCCACAGTCAGGATCAATAAAAAAACACTCGAAAAGGAAATGGCCGACAAATGGAAAGAAGTCTCCGGCCAGGCAAAAGAAAAAGAAGTCTCCTTCAACGAAGAAGAAGGATGGAAATACCTCGTCTCCTATTACAATACGCTTCCATAAACCCTTATTCATAAAAAAAGCTGCCCGAAAGAGCAGCTTTTTTTATGGATCGCAACTTCATCATGGTCTTGCACCCACAAATTCATAATGCTCATCAAAGCTCGTCCTGTGCGGTGTAATAACGCTCGGCTGATCCAGCCAGTATTTTACATCAAGTGTCCCTTTCGAGGCATCGTATTTGTTAATGCCCGATGGATCAAGCGATGCGCTCCGGCCATTTGAGGACGGCTGCCCATACAGGTTGACAACACTTATCACGTTGCCATCTGCATCAAAATTAAATACTACCCCAAATACCCCGTATTGTGAATCATTGGCACCACTCTGGATCTTGTGATCAATGCTTTTCCCATAATCATTATCGAACAGCTGAACCTGGTTTGGACCCGAAGTGATCAGATAGACATCCCAGGGATAGGGCCCCGTTAAAGTTGCATTGGAATAGTCGACCATCGTACCCGTCACCGTATACTCGCCGTCATAACGGTTTTTTACCTGTATAACGATCGGGATCCGGGAATGAAAAGTCTCTATCTGCCCCGAACCACCGCTGACAGCCGTAATAGCCAACCCCGTCGCAAACGAGCTGCCATAGGTCAGCAGCTTGGTGATGTTAACCGACATTTTCGCAGACCCCTGCAGTGAACCCGCCGGTATAGTGATCGATGTCGGAGCGGTAAAGACGTCAGACGGCAAATAATCATACGACTGATCGTTAGTAGCATTATATGCGCCAACAATAGAAGTGTCCACAGCGATCGTCACCTTTGTATCCGCCCCATATTTGGCATTGTTAAATACCAGGATCGCCGTATCAAGCTGGGTAGCCGAGGCACTTACCGTAATAGACAGGACACCGATATTGCTTAACCCAAAACCCGTAGCAGGCGTGCTGCCCTCCTGTGCCGTTGCTAATACATCAATGTCTTTCTTACAACCGCTCAACAATACTATAAAAAGTAAAAAGGTTGTAATTCTAACTATAAGATTTCGCATATTTAAAATTTAGTATTGTAGATCTGTTATTGAACATCCCACCATATCCTGCCATAATTGGAATCCTTTTCTCCGTTGGATCCCACATATTGTGCGCCGGCAGTCGCAACATTGGCAGCATTATAGCTGTACTCGTTCGACCCATAGGAAATACGGCGGGGGATCTGCGAGTTGACAGCACCCGAACCGGCAGCCAGCGTGGGATAACCCGTCCGCCTCCAGTCCGACCAGCCCCTCGGACCCGCCGGATAATGAGTAATCCATTCCTGCGTACAGATCTTGCCCAGGACATCTCCCGAAGAAAGGCTGATGTTCGAGCTGGTCATGTATGCATTAAAAGCGCTATCACTGAATTTGAGGATAGAAAGGCTATCCGTTTGATCAGACGACTGCTTCCAAAGGTCCCAGCTTTCCTTGATGCCTGTTTGATACAACGCAACAGGATCTTCACCAGTCCACCCACGCTGTGCAGCTTCTGCACGAGCCAGAAATATTTCCCCGGAAGTGAGAATATTAAAGGGGTCGGTAGAGGCCTGACCTTGCCCTTTTAGCAATTGCGCGTATTTCGTATTGGCGTTGGCAAAAGCTACTGCGTTATCCCTGCTAAGACCAAACGGAAATCCAATAGAGGACGTTCCATAGGTCAGAATGCGGGCATCACCATGGGACGTCAACCAGTCCGTCATTGTCTTGGAAACAGCATAGTCAAACCGTTTTGTAACATCGTAATAATTGTAGACGGGATTGAGATAACTACCCCCCGGATAGGCCATCTGAATACTCCCACCGGCGCCTATGACCCCACCGGCAATTGCGGCCTGGACCTCTTTCTTGCCAGTCGCTGCATCCACCTTGGAAAGCCGCAGCCCAAGCAATAAATGAATGGAATTGGCGAACGACTTCCAACTGGACACTTTGCCGTTGAATAAAATATCACCCGTTACCGTGGCGCCCCCGTCGAATTGGGCAACGGCTTCCGTCAGCTCCTTGAACATATCCGTGTAAATGGCCTGTTGCTTGTCATAAGACGTGACACCATTATCGCCTTGCAGCGCTTTACTGTATGGCAGGTCCCCAAAAATATCCGTCAGCGTACTGAAAATATAAACCTTCAGGATCCGGGCGATGGCGATCTGGTTGGCATTTGATCCGTTCAGCGCAGCCGTTACCTTTGTAGTTGCGCCCGTATTCTGATCGATGATCGTCTTCAGGTCAAATAAGGGCCCGTTATTCGTGTAAGCATTGACTCCACCGGGAAGATTTGCCGCATAATAAAAATTCCAATCTGCCTTTTCCTTGTTGAAAACGGAAACATCGGTGTATTGCGTTTCGGAAAAATATTGACAATACAATCCTGAAACAGTATTGATACCGGCGCCATTACCCGCGTCCCAGGTATAATAAGACAGTGTTGATAACACATTGGTCAGCAATGCCGAGGTAACCGGGCTTGTTGTCTTTCCAGGGTCAGTATTGGTACTTCCGAAATCATCGATCTTCTTACAGGATGACGTCGCAATTAATACGATACAACTGCCTGCTACTAAATATTTATAAAATTGTCTTAGCATTTTAAATGAGTTTAATCGTTCGACCATTAAAAAGTAAAAGATAAATTGGCCCCAAGTGATCTTGTCGCCGGTAACTGACCGTTCTCACCATATACATCCGATATTTCAGAAGGATCAAAATTCCGGCTGGCGCTGTAGATAAGCCAAAGATTCCTTGCCACCACTGAGACCGTCGCGCTCTGCACGAACTTGCTGCTGAATCCCCATTTTTTAACTGGCAGATTATAACCCAGGCTCACCTCGCGAAGCTTGACAAATGACAGCCTGTGAACAAAGGGCTCTGCGATCTGTGCGCCATAGAACTGGTGGAAATAAGTAAACCCGTCAACATAAGTATCGATCGGTGTTTTCCCATCTACCGAGCTTACCCCCTTGACATGAACGCCGCCACCGTTGGTAACCGGATCACGCACGCTCTTGCCACGATCGTTGTTCGCTGCGGTATAGTCGATATCACCCGAATACATACCCCAGCTTTCGGTGAGCGAGAAGAAGTGGCCACCGAACTGGTAATCCAGACTGGCGTTCACAACAAAGTTCTTATAGGTAAAAAGATTCTGCAAACCACCCGTGACCTTGGGGACAATACTGCCCCAATCATAATTCTGATCGCCGGTAATATACAGGCCTGTTGTCGGATCGATCTCCGGTAAATTGTTCGCTCCGCGCGTATAACCGCCTCCGACAAGCTGCCCCCAATCCTTACCCAACACCTGGAAAGCCGATGCATAGTGGGTTCCGAACGTGCCAAGCCAGTTAGTAGGCTGGATACGATCGGTTCCCGGTACGATCTTCGTCACAGGATTTTTCGTCAAATAGCCCAAAGTCGCCGTCACATTCCACGTAAAGTCCTTTGTCCGCATAATCCCGGCAGTAGCAGTAAATTCAAAACCCTGCCTTTTTACCGTGGCGGCATTGATCACCTTGGCGGTATAGCCGCCAGTTGAGCCTACACTTATCTGAACCGGCTGGGAAGCAGACGTCTCATTATAATAGTTGACCGTCAACCCAAACCTGTTTTGGACAAAACGCATATCCAACCCCGCTTCATAACTCGTGATCAACGCACCTTTCAGGCCGGACGCAGGAACCGAACCAGGCGTACTCATCAAAAGGTTACCATTCCATTGATACTGGCTCAGGCTATAGGGAAGATTGGTAGCGTAAGCGTCCAATGTCAACGGCTTGCGTCCCCACGAACCATACAACTTGCCAAATGACAACCATGAAGGCAGATTCTTTACCAGCTCCGTCGGAACAAAAGAAAAACCAGCCGCAGGATAAAGCAACTTATTATCCGATGCAGGCAGAGTGGAAGACCAATCCTGCCGTACTGCGCCTGTGACACTTACAAACCTTTTATACTCGAACTCACCGGACGCAAATACCGAATTGGTCCGGTAATTTATCCTTGAACTCGTTACCGAAGGCTGAGACTTCGAATTCGAGATATCGAAGTAATCCGCAATATTCAACCCCTGGTTGGTATTCGCACCCAGCTGTTTTCTATTGTAGGTCTCAGTATTACCACCCGCCAGCATACTCACAGCAAGATCTTTGAAGAAATTGTGATTGTAGGTGGCAATCAGCTCATAGTTCATGTCATTCTGATTCCGCTGTTCTGTTCGGTAGCTGGCCAGCTGACCCGTCTGCGAACCGCTGGTCTCCAGGATGGAATGCACCTTGTTCTCCAGCCAGTAATTGTACTGATCCTTACGAACTGTTCCCTTTATGCTCAGACCATCCAGGACATTCAGCTTTATATAAGCATCCCCATAGAACCGGTCCCGTCTCGTTTGCTCCTCGATGTTGTCCTGGTAAGCATAGAAATTATACCAGTAATTACCCGTAAAGAAGCTGGAAGGATCGCTGGCATCATAACCGTCAGGATTATGGAACCAGTTCCAGGAAGCCAGCGTTCCGATAGGCGTCTTAAGCCCCTTGAGTGATTTTAACAACTTCATATCCAGGTCCCGGTGATTCCATTGTCCGAAATTACCGGAGGTCTGGTTGGCATAACCATCACTATAATCGCCGCTCAACAGCTGCGTGTTATACGTAAAGTCGACACCGGCTGATACCACCTTATTGATCTCGACAGTCGTAGAGGAACTAAGGATATTCCGGTCAGAGGATGAATTGGGAATAAGCCCCCTTATCCATTGTTTCGAATAAGAAAGCCGGGTCGAATAACCCTGACCTGATTTGGAGAAATTGACATTTGTGTTGGAAGTAAGCCCGGTATTCCAGAAATCCTTGATATTATTCGGCTGACCTACCAACTTGGCCGACTTACCTGAATATTGTGTTCCGGGTACCCAGGCATACCAGGGTGCATAGGTCTGCCCATCCATCTCAGGACCCCAGCTGGAATCATCCGTATAATCGGGGAAACCTACTCCATCCAGCGACTTCCAGGAATCGGGGTCACCTGCCTTATAATGGTAGGTCGTAAGATAATTGTTGGCTCCGCCCGCATAACGGTTCTGCATATGCATCAGATGCGTCACCTTATCAAGGATCACTCCCTGATTTAGCTGGACAGCAGCTTTGCCCCCATAACCCTTCTTTGTTGTGATGACTATCGCACCATTGATAGCCTTGCTGCCAAATAAAGCCGTCGCATTGGCCCCCTTAAGAATGGTGACTGTCTCTACATTGGAAGGATCGATGTCATAGGCCCCATCGTTCGGCTGGGTCGTCCCATCCTTGCTGACATCATTGGAAATGATCGTACCATCGACGACATAGATCGGACTGACATCACCCGATAGCATCAGACCGCCACGGATACGTGCCGCAGCTGTAGCATTCAGCTTCGAAGGAGATTGCGACCGAAACTGTACACCGGCGACCTTACCGGCAAGAGCATCCGAAAGACTAGTCTGGGGAATTAGGTTCAGCGCTTCTGATTTTACCACCTGCGCACTGTAAGGAGTAGTTCGCTCGCTCTTTTTTACACCAAAAGCAGTGCTGACAACTACTTCGGAAAGGGCCTGCCCCATCCTTTTCATTCGGAACGAAAGATCGCCGCCATCCGCGACCATCTCTGTACTGGTATAACCAACAGCATTGATTTGAATGATAGCTCCCTTAAAGATTCGGATGGTAAAGTTGCCATCGGCATCGGCGCTGACACCCTGTTTCTCACCCTTTACCCGAACAGAGGCGAAAGAAACAGGTTGACCCAGCTCGTCCAGCACCTTGCCTTTTACGGGAATCCGGGTTTGAGCGGTTACTGTCAGGCATAACACGGACAGCACCGCAAGCAGTGATAGAAATTTTCTCATGTGACTAGTTAGTTTTTAGTAGTGTTATTGTAATTTATATTATCTTTTTTTATTAACAAAACAAATTGTTAATATCCTTTAACAAAAAGATTAAAGATCCTGGATAGGGTTTAATCGCCATTGATGGAGTAATTAATTTATATAAACCTGAAATACAATTATTTATATACAAATAAAGCTATATGGCCAGAACGCATCCAAATCATATTTTTATTACTAATATTTTTTAATCCACATATGATAATAAAATATTAATAAATACTAATATTATCATATAGGCATTTTATTTAAAAAATGAAACGAAATATCATTCAATTGTTTATATTTAATAAATCTATTATTCATAAAAAACTTTGTTGCTTTTTCTTTCTGG
>Ga0307510_10000985_pt1 | contig 30207 bp, 26 predicted proteins | sample 12_EM_MG_FD_207224 | JGI IMG/M metagenome (GOLD analysis project Ga0307510, IMG submission 207224) | Populus trichocarpa ectomycorrhiza microbial communities from riparian zone in the Pacific Northwest, United States - 12_EM | ecosystem: Host-associated > Plants > Roots > Unclassified | place... | reverse complement strand
CATAAAAAAATTGAAAACCCTGGAAGAATTACATAATAAACTAGATAGAAGGATAGTATAAGCCTTAGATATTCAGAATAACCAGGCTTTAATTTTCTTCATAATTATTTTTGAAAGCCACATTGATTAAAAAAGAGGTAGAAAATACGTGCAAATTACATACAAATTGTATCAATTTTACCATGTAATATCTAGATAGGTAGTTGGCCTATGAACTCAATATCTTGGAATAACCTTTATGATAATATCTGAAGTGAGTATATAAAGTTTGAAGTCAGATAAATATAGTCTTCTATATTTCATACACGTTGTTAAAGATGATAGCTATTTAGCTAAAAAACAGTATATTAATCATGAACTAGGTGAAATCAAATCGTTGAGCTAACTACAAGTCAATTACGAATAAGATCAGATTTAGTGGACTAGAGTAGACAGTATGGTGCATAGTTTGGAGTGTATATTGATTATAATAAGTAGTATAAAGAGTATTATTTTTTGTAACTAAAGGCAATTAATATAGAATCTGATCAACAGCGTTTATTGAACCTAGCTGTAAACAGTGCGGTTAGACTCCCTAGAACTTATAACTTAAGCTAATAACTCAGTGTCAGTTAAAATAAGTTATTAAAGCAAAATATATATACAATAAGAATTTATTCTAACTATGTGATAGTTAGATAATGATCAATTCACAAAGTATGTAAAACTTTTTTATTTACCTTGAAAGTTGATATACTATCTTAGGATATGATTGTCAAAGGGATTCCAAGATATTGAGTTCATAGGCCAACTACTTATGTAGATATTACATGGTAAAATTGATGCAATTTGTATGTAATTTGCACGTATTTTCTACCTCTTTTTTAATCAATGTGGCTTTCAAAAATAATTATGAAGAAAATTAAAGCCTGATTATTCTGAATATCTAAGACTTATACTATCCTTCTATCTAGTTTATCATGTAATTCTTCCAGGGGTTTCAATTTTTTTATGCTTATGAAAAACCACACTTTATATATGAAATAGACAATCTTTAAACCTCTCTATTAGAATAACAATTTATCACCAGGAAATAAAAACTAGATTTTCAGATTCTCTATATTTCAAAGTACCTGTGGCTTGATTCTCAGGGTTGTACCTCATTTATTTGAGGTGATAATCAAATGTAAATTTGATTTTCCAATGGTTGCTATGGGTGAGCTGGATTCCTGTCGTGAGCTGCATCCCCATAAATTACGTTACTATGAACCTCAGAATTTGCAACAGGGGACAACTTGGCATTCAGCCATAAATTCAGAAAGTGAACCTGAGTTCAATTATCCCGGTGTTCATAGTTATTTGTGATATTCTCAAGGCATAGTTATTTATTGAGAGCTAATAATACAGCATTGATGAATGCTAGAATAAATTAGGTACCGGAGACTCGCCTATGAGATTTATATTTTGTAAATACAATAGATTTGTATACTTCCGACCCATAAATTCCACCTGTCCAATAGGCATCAATGATTCTCTTTACACGATTTGAGAACTTTCAAATTGAGTTATCAGATATCTATGTCATTGCATCTGGGACCAATCGTTTAAGTGATAGAAATGAATACTCGCAGTGAGCACAAGTATACTGCTTAGCTGCTGCCCAAAAGTATTCAATAAAGTTCAACTTGCTATAGAATGGTAGATAGAAGAGAACCAGAAGACCAGCAGCTTCAATATAAAATAAAACAGGGGCATGACAATTACTCTAAAAACAATGAACTTGAAAGGAGTGGAACCAATGTACATAATCTTTGATGCCAACCCGTCCCCTGTTTCAAATTCTCAGGTTCACAGTATAGATGGCCGGAACCATATCAATATTGAGAGGGGTTAATGATAGCATACATGTGATCATACTAGATCTTATCGAAAGGTCAATGATATCATTCATACTACTATATCATATCCAAAGGTCAGTGATATGATATAGAGTACTATATTTTATCAAAAGGGCAATGATATCATACATAGTACTATATCTTATTGAAAGGTCTGAGTCAATCATATCATATATACAGTCACTCGTCATAAGTGTTGTGAAAGCTTAGTAAGCAACCTCGCCAAAAATGCCAGATTGCGACCGTGATCGTGACTCTCCCCATTCAACACAACACTTCCGAGTCTACAGTCAAATAATTCAACCATGGTTAACCGATCGGGATATGCTCCTCCACAAAAAAGACGCCCTCCTAAAACATCCAGGCGAGAAATGACCGATGTTGAAAAGGCAATGATTATTGCCTTTTTCTATTGCCTTCGCAACATTACCCTTGTGGCTCAAATTATTGGCCGGCCTTGGACAACAATTAAAAGCTTCCTTGCTCGAGCATGTGAACGCCAGTCTCTGGATAACATTCCTCGCCCTGGTCGCCCTTCCCTTCTTAGCCAACGACAGCGTCGCACCCTCATTCGAGCAGCCAAGTCAAATCGAAAAATGACCAGATCTGACTTCCGCGATCGATATGCTCCTGGTGCATCACTTTCTACAGGTAACAAAAAAAACCCCGGAGTTTCTGTACTACCCTGAGTACCTGTGCTACACTTAGGCAGAGTGACAGACTATGATTTCAGCTAACTAATATATAATTCAATAGTGGATAGGATACTCAGAGAAGCCAATATTAAGAAATGGCTAGCCAAATCAAGACCTAGACTCAAACCTGAGCATGTTGCTAAGAGATTGAGATGGGCAACAGTGCATAAGGATTGGACAGTTGAGGATTTCAAAAGAGTTATTTGGAGTGATGAGTGCAGTGTAGAGAAATCTAAGGATCCAAGGCAGCAATGGGTTTTCAGAGAGCCAGGAGAGAAGTGGCTGGCAGACTGTATTCATCCAAAAGAGAAGGATAAGGGAATTTCTCTTATGGTTTGGGGGTGCTTCTGGGGTCAGAGAAGGGGTCCTTTGGTTCCTATTACACAAAATATCAATAAGATCAGGTATGTTAGACTTTTAAGAAGATATCTTTTTCCTGTCATTAATCAAATGATTTCCTTGGGTATTCAACTTGAAGATATTCTCTTTCAGCAAGATAATGCTCCTGTTCACAAGGCATATAGTGTTATGGATTGGTTTCAGAGAAATTTTATTGAGGTTGAGGAGCATCCCCCATATTCCCCTGATTTGAATCCTATTGAACATGCATGGGTTGAGCTTAAAAAGCGATTACACCAGCAGTATCCAAGGATTGGAGATACCCCAGGAGGAAAAGAGGCTGTGAAGAGAAGGCTTGCACATGTATTACCCTTGGTTTGGGAGACAATTCCTGAGGAGTTTTTTGAGAAGTTGTGGAGATCAATGCCTGATAGGGTAGCTGCAGTTTTGGAAGCAAGGGGGGGTTATACAAAGTATTAGCTAGTATTTTTTTCTATTTCTACCATTCAATTTATTTATTATTGGGAGATTGTTGATCATCAGGGTGATCGTTGACTTGAGTGATCGTTGAGTTGTGCGCGCGCGAACGCTGGTTGACAACCCCCACTAACCCATGGCCCGGCATGGCGCAATCGCTAATTAAACAGGTCTCAGATCACAAACACTTATGACGAGTGACTGTAGTAATTTTCAAAAACCCTTTTCTCCGGGTTAAGTATGGAAAATGTTCTTGAAGGCCAATTAAAATTTCTACTCTAGCCGAGGAAGAAAATCTAGTTCTGGGCGCAAGTCCACTACCACCGAGCTTAAAGTCTGGACTTGGGTTAAAGTCGCGATTTTGTGTCAAATTCCGGGCGTGGCTAAATACGGGCTCTAGGTTGATTTGATTACACCTGCTGCGCCGGAGGGCCCCCCCCTCAGGAGAGATTGGTACCCTAGAGTAGCGAGTAGAATAGCACTATACGCTCCCTCCTAGCAGTCGTTTTACATTTGGTGAATTGTCAGGGGGTTTTCGGTTTTTGCAAGATCTCTATGTTGTGCTAGGATTAAACATAATAGTTGACTCCACAAATATCCCCACATGTCAGCACACACACGATCTCACTCAATTCACAAAATTCCTGGAAAAATATTAATCTATATTAGACACTTCGCAGAATCCAGTTTAACTAGCCTACACAGCCAATCCCGTCCCGTCCCTCTTGCTAATGATAACAGGCCATTCGAGCAATTCAAAAGATACCCGGAGCCCTAGGGTTAGGGTTCTGGATCAATGCTCAGGGGACCTCTAGGGATGGTAGGTGAGGCAGCAGGACCTGATTCGGGTATGATGGTCTGGAAAGGGAACCGCTGGGTGGTCCCTTCGCCCCTGCCAGGGGAACAACCAGGCGGACATAGCCCGACGGCTCACGAAATTAGGACGGGCTCCTCCAAGAATGCCATATATTCCTACTTAATTGCGTATAACAGGTCATATTGTACTATATACCACCCCCCCTAGAAAACACGAGGCAGATACCAGCTCAACAAATAATAGAATAGCAAGAATGAAGAGCGAGAAAACTACAATAGAACTAAATCTAATAGGAGCTCGGGGGGGAGGAAAGGCGAAGAAACAAAACAAAAAGTGGATAATATTTGGTAAATAGCAGGAAGAAATTAGAAAAGAAATACCCTTATCAAATCCTATTTACATCCAAATCTATGAAGGGCCTGCCTACACCAATTCCTCACACGGCAATTACTTCTGCAAGGAGAATGGGTCTAGTAATGAAGAGGGAAGTAAGTAAACGAAGAGAGCCAGAAGACAAATGAAAGTGGCGATGATCCAATAACGGCCGACCACAGGAGGCGAGAACTTTAGGGGCCGCATAGAGGAGGACGGAAAGAGATTGAGAGGTTCGGTTGCTGGGGGGTCACCATCGTGGGACATAGAACTAGAGTTCTTGGGTCCCAATACCGGTTCCCGCCCATGTGAGCCCGGCGATAGGAGTCCGGGTTGACCAATGCGATCCGCCGGGTCGGTGTTGAGGCCAATAGTAAGTTGCATCTCCACCTCACACTCCCCAGCCCGAGCAGATGGATGGGGGGGGTTCCGGACAGCACGGCTTTCCGTGTCGGAATTGGGATCGCCCTGTTCCGGAAGGAGCCTCACAACTGCATCATGGCCTTGGGAGGAAGCCCATAACTGTGGTTTTTGGTTTAAGTTATCTGGCATGGCAGGGGGGATAGCGCTCCATTCTAAAATTGCCTTTACTACATCCTCGTGCGCGCCCACAGCCGCCCACACTAGTGGCGTTCCGCCAAACCTAGTGTCTGGGTGATCAAGATTGGTATCCTGTCGTTGCAAAAGCATCTGTACTACCCCCTTATGCCCGCCCCGGGCCGCTAACAAGAATGGCGTCGCGCCATATTCGGTGTCAGCCTGGTTGGGATCGACGTCCTCTCGTTCCAAAAGAAGCTTTACCACTCCCTCGTGCCCGCGGGAACAAGCCTGCCAGAGCGGCGTTTGACCATACTCGGTGTCTACCTGGTTAGGATTGACGTCCTCCCGTCCCAAAAGAAGCTTTACCGCTCCCTCGTGCCCGCGGGAGCAAGCCTGCCAGAGCGGTGTTCGGCCATATTTGGTGTCCGCCTGGTTGAGACTGACGTCCACTCGTTCCAAAAGAAGCTTTACCGCTCCATCGTGCCCGCGGTAACAAGCATGCGAGAGCGGCGTTTGGCCATAATAGGTGTCTGCCTGGTTGGGATTGACGTCCTCTCGTTCCAAAAGAAGCTTACCACTCCCTCGTGCCCGTAGAAACAAGCCAGCCAGAGCGGCGCCTGGCCCCAATCGGTTTCGGCCTGGTTGGGATTGACGTCCCCTCGTTTTAAAAGCATCTTTACTACCTCCTCATATCCCCTTCTAGCCGCCCACGTGAGAGGAGTTCTCCCCATGCAATCAGCAGCATTAATGTCCCATTCTTTCATCTTTAGTACAGCAAGAACCATCTCCACAACCCCTAAAAATGCTACCCCATGGAGTCCAGTAAATCCTGTAGATCCTCTTAGCCGGGGGAACAAATAGCTTGCGCCTCGGGCTTCAGAATAGTGCAACAACAGTAGCCGTGCAGATATATGCTCGTCAAATCCACCGAGAAGCCTCAGTGCAAGTATTTTGATGTTTTCCGTAATCCCCCTTTTGGCGTGATTCCCCCAGTAAAGAGAGGCATATTCTAAAAGGGGCATTTCGGGTGGGGCCAGGCCAAGGGTTGGCGAAAGATCACAAACATGTTTAAAATTGAGGTACGTCAAGCAAGCCTCCGCAATTGTCGAGTGGGGACTATTGAATAGGGCCGGATCACGCAAGAGATGCTCTTGCAGCGTAAAGTGAACCAGTCGGAGAGTGGAAGAAGACGCCTCGATCGTAACAAGACCCAGACAAGATGATAGGAGTGTCCGCAACGAAGGAACGTATTCGAGATCCAGATCGGCAGATCCCACCTCAACTCCCAAGGCGTGACGGAGCTCCGCGGCCCGTAGCGGCCGTTCCGAATATAGCACCCACATCAGTACCTTCAGTCCGAGTGCTGGTTTATCTCCCTTCTGTGCCTTTAGCCGGGTTAGGGTTGCTGTGTAGGCATCGCTCAGCCCATTGCCCCGCATCATCTCTTCGAGTTTTTTCCTTCTCTGACCAATTGTCGCCCCCCCTAGAATAGCATCGATGTTTAGCGAAACAAGGAGGAATCTGTAAATAATCGTTGGTAAGTATTCATCGCTGATAGGTGGGAAATACTAGGTGTTCCTACGCACATTCCAGACATCTCATCCAGAATAATTCTTACTATATCCGCCCGTAAATCGGGGCTCATCGCCTCTGGCTCGTCATCACTATCTAACCTCATCTCCAGATAATTCCGGATATCATCCTGGTTAGGGCTGACGGGTATCACAACCGCCCTAGCGAAATATCTTTGAATAGATTCCTTGACATGGGGCCTCCCGGTAAGGAATATTCTTGCCTGAGGGGACTCTTGAACAATATCCCTTAGCGACTCAAGCAGCTTGGGGAGGTCCTTCGGTAAGCATTCGTCTAGCGCATCGATGCAGATGAAAACTTGTGGCAACGAAGCAATCGCGATCCCCAACATTCGCTTTAGATCAGGAAGCAGTGGCCTTCTCCCTTCCTTACATGCCTCCCGTATATCGTCCGGGATCCCCCGCCTGCCCACTAGCTGCTTCCAAATCGCTCCCATCATGTTGATGACCGTCTGCTCTTTCTGTGCAAGGTAGTCGCAATACAACCATGCAACCGCCATATCTTCCTCCCTTGCTTGATCGCGGAGCTTGTCGATTACAAGGGAACTAGTATCTCTACCCGTTAGTGATATTCGCTTCTTTAAAATAATCCCGCCACTTACCTCAGATATGTCTTGCCCACTCCCGGATTCCCGGAGCAAAACAAGACAGCCTTATCGGCTCCGCCCTCACTTCCCCTCCACCCCCGAAACTCGCTAGTTTCCAAAAGCCAATCCCCGACTCCTTCAAATCGGTTGGTGCGCACGCCGTGATGTCGGTTATCTGGCTCGAGTGGGGAGAGCCAGCACAAAATCTTGGCATCCTCGTCAGATAGGTTGACGGTGGTGTTGAAACTATCTGTTATGTTGCCGCTGTTGATATTACCGTCACCGAGTTTGACGGTGTGCGAATCTGAAGTTTGAGCCATGGTGCTTTGTCCAAAATTTCGATTGAGTGTAGAAATTATAGAGAAATATGTAGGGACAAGGGAGGAGTTTGCAATATTTTCCTGTGGGAGAATCTGGGGAGGGGTTTTGTTATCTAGACTCTTGTGTGGCAACTACCGCCCAACCATTCCCACGCCAAGGAAATAACACGTTGGAGATCTTGAGGAATTGCCGCTACCCAGTCCGCCTCGAATTGCCGTAAGACCCGGTGCTGAGCTGCGAGGCGCGAGCATACTCGAGTAGACACTGCCGTGCATAGTAGGGCCACTCGACGGAAGTGTTTGCAATAGAGTCATTCAGCCCTCGGTTGAAAAAGCCTTTTCCGAGTGCCAAGTTTCCTGTTGATCAGTTTTGTATGCAAACAGTGGTTACACACGCCAATGTTTTTCACCTGCATAACAATTTTTCAACTCCGAGGCTGAATGCCTCTGATGTCTAACCCATACGCCAGTAGTTCATAGCCAACAAGTGCGAATTCTAATAAAACAAGGAACAGATTCAGGCTCCCCATCTAAATATATCAAGCTATAATAGAGAGATAGGACATTTTAAAAAGAGATTCTGTTAAATGCTCACGTTCATGAACTCTAGATCACAGCGAGTCAGGGGTAATGTGTGGAGGGGCTCGCTAGCTTTGTGAGACTCCACCAAGTTGAGTTGGACACTAAGTACTGTGATTACCGGGACCGTAAATTGAATTTACCGGTATTCCGGAGCGACATTTTCATCATAACCGAAATCTGTATAGCCGGGCCAGGGAATTTTTAAATTTATTTCCCATCGCTTTGCCCCGGAGTGCCGGGCCTACCACAATATTGAACCGCTTGCGATCCCCCCGCATGGCGAAAACAAGACCAGGTCAGCAACAACAAAATTCTTGGGAAGAACAAGGGCGCGGTTCTACTCGAGTACAGTCGCCCGTCACACACTCATCTACAACCTCGCCTAAACCTCTCACTACGCATACACCGGCATCACTCTCTTGGCCCCGGTGATGCAACCCAAGCTCGCCAAACTCCAGCACAGTGCATTGCTATCACTACATTATTCCCAGAAATCGCGGTCGCTTAAGCCGCCATCATACATCCGGCAGTTCACTGTTCCCAATAGGTTGATTGCTGCTAAGCTGGCCTCCGCGAACAGTCTCGATGTATCGGTCGCACAAAACATGTCATGATCTAATACCGGTAGGGAACACTATTCCCCGGTAATTACACACCCCCCGTTACCGTCACCGATAACGTCCAGGACCCAGCCCCAGATAATTAATCCGGAAGGCTAATCCCTTGGGCAAGATATCGCGCTCTACCTTAAAATTAAAATAACCGAAAAATTTGCTACCGGTATGTAGCCCAAACTTCCCTGCTTTGGAAAAGGGGCGAAAAACGCTGCAAAAAAGGAGCTGCTCAGCCGCTCTGAAGGACATATAAAAGCAAAAAAACATCATACATTACCAGAGGAGGCAAGTCTAATGATATAGCACATTTCTCGTTTATTTTAGTTTCTATCATACTATATTCGGTGATAGGTATTTCCCTGGCGTTGAGGGCATTGTGTGGTGAAGGTAGCACAGAAGAAGCCGAAAGCAAAGCAATAGAACAGTATCAATTGAAGAAAGTGAGCTAGTGGCTGTCTTAATTTTATTTCCTACGGATGCATCTGAGACTCTCCTCCATAATAGTTAGTAGCACTAATAAATGCTCATGGCCCTTGCCATCATCACCTAGATCTTGATGTCCCAGTTGTCCGGCAGATGGTGATTCGACATATTTCATCCTAGCTAAGTCAGTCCTACAATCTAGGAGATAGCTGGATATATTTGTATTTTCCTTCACATTGAGGCGACACTGCCGAAAGTGTGCTGGTATTGGACGGAAGTTCCGAGTGACCACGCCGGAGGGCTCCCGAACGCTGCTGCTCGCTGTGGCTATGGTATCGTAGTGTTTTTGGAGGGTTTGTCTTTTTTAAGTCGTGGTGGTCTGCAATACTGGATTAGAGTTAAAATGAACCGGGGTGAAACTAAGGCAACCGAGGTACGAGGCGGATACGAAGAATTCGACATTTGCCCGAGAGATGCTCTTGCAGAGTAAAGTGCACTGGTGGGACTGTAGGCAAGACGTCCCGACCTTGACATGACCCAAACGAGATGATAGGAGTGTCTTTAGCGCAGGAACGTTTTCCGGATCCCGATATGCAGGTCTTATTTCCACTACTAGGACATGTCAGCTCCTCCTCCCGCAACCACCGCCCCAAACCCAAAACCTTTGATATCACCGTCATTCAGATTCCCCTTCCGCGCCTTCAATTGGGTGGGAGTCGCCATGTAAGCCTCACTTAGTGCATTGCCTCTTGTCACCTGTTCAAGTTTCTTTCCTCCCCGACGAAAAGTGACCTCCCCCGGCCTAGCGTTGATGTCCGGCGAAATTAGGAGGATCTGCAAAATCGATCGTGAGTATTCGCTGCCGATAGAGGGGAAATGCCAAATCAAGCACACATCCGACATCTTTTCCGAAGTAATCCTCACAAAATCCGACTGTAAATCCTCACTCATCCCTTCTGGCTTGTCATCCCTGCCCAACCTGATCTCCAGATAATTCCTGGTATCGGTTGCGCTTGTTGAGCAAGGAAGCCATAGTATAAGCATGTAACGGGATATCCCCTAATCGCACAATCTGTCGATCATCAGGGAATTAGAATTTCTCCCCGTCAGTGATACGCACTTCCCTCAAAGGGCTAACTCACCTCATATACCATATGGCTTTCCCACTCCCGGATTCCCAGAGTAAAACAAGATAACCCTACTAGCTCCACCCTTGCCTCCCCTCCACCCCCGAAAGTCGCTTCTTTCCAAAAACCAGCCCCCGAACCGTGGAGTCGCTCGTTGCGCACGCCTCGATGTCGGCTATCCGGTTCTAGTGAAGAGAGCCATCGCATAATCTGTGCACCCTCGGCCGGTTTATAAACGGTAAAGTATGGTTGAAACTATCCGTTATGTTTGCGTACTTGGCATTGTTGTCGCCGATGTTGACCGAATGTATGTGCGTAGTACGGGCCACAATATTCAGCCTGAAGTGTTGATTGAGTATAGAAAGGGTAGAGAAATATGGAGGGTTGATGGGGGACTTTTCAGAACATCCGAAGAAGAGGGGCGATGTGGCTTGTTCTGTGGGGGTTGCTGTCCAATCACCGTTCAAACCAAGGAAGCGCCCACTCATCGGAGCCTCCCTGAAATCGCAGCCATAATGGCCCAGCCTCGTGGTTACCACCATTGCGATATTATGGCTAGGGTTTGAAAGGTTGAGCCGAGGAAGTTAGGCAGAGGGGTCTAGCTGTGACGCAAAATGTCATTGAGGGATAACAATATATGAAGATTAGAAATTGAATGAGACACGAGAATTATCCCTTTACTTATCCAGTTAACTCATCTATTCTAACTCCTGTTTCGGGGCGCGGCTGATTTTTGTCTGTTTGCCAAGAAAAGCATGACCATCGCGTAGAGCCTCACTACCATCCGTGAACCACCCCCCACCGACCTCAGTAGCTGTCTGGACAAGTCGTTCCATAGGGCCTACTCACCACCGATGCTCGCTCTGGAGACCCCCCTTCGTTAACCGACTGGAAAACATTGAGTATCGGTATAGTGTACCGGCAGTCCGAAATCTACTGCCGCGGAAACCCGCCAAATCCATTCTCCGTGATCAGGCCCCTGGCGTCCGCAATCCGAGACCAAACACCTTCCGAAGGGATGGTGTTTTCTACACGAGGTATGGCCTGGAGAAGCAGAGCTTGTTGGATATCATTGACTGGGATTCGTTATTTTGCTAACCTGCTGTGCTAAGCCTATTGTGGTGGATTTAACGAGTTTTTACGGTACTGTATAGTACATCTACACCCAGGCTTGCTCTTCCCTCATGACTGCCGTACAATCACCATCGCTACCGCATCGCCTCATATCGTATCCACATCCCCCACATAGTTGCCAACTACCCACAGCCATTCAGCTGGTAACTTAAACCCGCATCTGCGTTCTTCCTTTGCCGCCACCCCCCCCCCCCCCCCCCATCCTAGCACCCGAATTGTGCATAAAATCCCTTGCAGTTGTCATACCGGACGCTATGATCATAAATCTTTTACTCTAGAGATGTTCGACCCCAGCTTAGGTAAAATCGTACCATCCAAAAAAGTCCTGCGGGCAAAAACCGGAGTTCTCTACCGCACCTTAATCATTTTGTTGTTTCCCATTTTAGCCTTTGAGGTTGGCTGTTTTTTCGCCCAAGTCAGTGGATATATTAACCGGTAGGATTCTGTCTCACAGCCAAGTCCCGAATAGCTGGAGGGCGGGGCATGTAGTCTGCGCATTAATTGCAAGGACTACACTGTGTGGGCTTTCTCCACCAAGTATAGTGTGCTAGGGCCCGTGGTAGAGTACAGTATTGTACGCTAGCTCCTAAGGCTTCTCTAGAGTCAATAAATTGAAATTCTACTGTTTTTTCTTTTTTTTTAAATGTCGCACTCTTGCGCTGGGCCTGGGCTATCTATAGTATCGCCTTTGAAGGGTAATCCCCACCAGGGGAAACCAACGCACAACTTCATACGCCCACCGACTTTGGCTTTACTAGACCACGCCACCCAGACGTAAAGCACCCTCGTCGTCTTCAAGCGATTCTAGTAGACTACTCGCCCGTAATAAAAAGATATCCGGTGGGCTGGGGTTGGTGTTGAATGTGAACGATTTGGGCACCCCCTAGGGTGTAGCAGAGCATGTATTAGGGCGCGATTGAGGGCAAAGGGAGCCGCCGGTGATCTCTCCGCAGCAGTGAGAGGGACTACTAGGAGGAGATAAACCAGTAGTTTATGATTTCCCATCGGCGCCTTGTTGGGTGAGAGCCGCAATGTAGACATCGCTCGGTGCATTGTCGCTCGTCATCTGTTCAAGTTTCTTTCCTCTCGGACGGAGTGTGCGCTCCCCCGGCCCAGCGTTGATATCCAGCGAAACTAGGAGGAATCTGCTCAATCTTCCGTGAGCACCGTATTCACTACTAATAAAGGGGAAATGCCAAATCATGCTACACACGTCCAACCTCTTTTCCGGGACAATCCTCACGAAATCTGCCTGTAAATCATTACTCATCTTCGCTGGCCTGTCCTCCCTGCCTAATAGTATCTCCGGATAATTCCCGATAGCGTCTGCTCTTGCTGGGAAAGGAAGTCACAGTACAAGCATGTAATGGGGATCTCATCATTTTCGCCTGATCGCACGACCTATCGATCACTAAGGAATTAGAATTTCTCCCCGTCAATGGTACTCGCTTCTTTCAAAGAACGAACTCACCGTGGATATGGCTGGCCCACTCCCGAATTCCAGGAGCACAACAAGAAAGCCTTGCCGGTTCGACCCCCTTCCACTCCCGGGACTCGCTTATCTCCAAGGCCCGGTCCCCTGGCTGTCGAATCGCTTGTTGCGCACGACTTGATGGCGGCTATCCAGTTCTAGTGAAGAGAGCCATCGCATAATCTGTGCATCCCCGTCCGATTTATAAACGTATGATTGAAACTACCGGTTATGTGTCTGCAGTTGGCATTGTTGTCGCCGATACTGACAGAATGTATGTGGGTAGCATGGGCCATAATATATTGTCTAAAGTGTTGGTTGAGTGCGGAAATGGTAGAGGAATATGGAGGGTTAATGGGGGTCTTTCGAGACTCCCGGAGATGAGCCGAAGAAAAACGGGGCGATGTGGCTTGTTCTTGGCAGCTGCTATCCAATCACTGTCCATACCAAGGAAGCACCCACCCATTGGAGCCTCACTGATATCCCCGCGAGAATAGGGATGTTTTGCTATGATACGACGGTCGCAACTTGAACTGTCCTTATCACCACAGCAACCGCGCTACCCTATCGAAATGCGCAATAGCGCTGGGTGGCTTAGCCTCGTGCAGTATTAAGAACTGCTCGCAAATACGACATTCGTACTTGTAGAGGGTCGTGTTTACCCTTTTGCTTATAGAAAATTGGTGCACTTTGCCCCGGGGTAAGAGAAAAATTCTCAACCCCATACCAAATTCCGTGCCATTCCCAGGAAGGTGTCGGTTTTCTGAAATTGTCGCAACATATGTAGTCCGCCACAAAGTAGGTACTCTGCAACCGTCGTAGCAAAACCTCCCTAATGGCCTAGCATAGTAGTTACCACCAATCATTGCGAATAGCAATAGTAGGGTTAGGGTTTGAAAGTTGAGCCGAGAAATTAAGCGGTGGGGCCCCTAGCGATAATACAAATGCCATCGAAGGGCAACACACAGGAAAATCAGAAATCGAACTTTGGTACTTGAATTAGGCTCGAAAACTATCCTTGTTTTCCAGTTGGCTCATCCGTTCTATCTAACTCCTGTTTCAAAAAGCAGCTGATTTTTGTCTGTTTGCCAAGAGAAGAATAACCATCGCGTAGAGCCTGTCACCCCTCACCACCACCATCTGCTAACCACCCCCACCGACCTTAGCCACTATCCGGACTGGTCCTTGCATAGGACCTACTCACCAACGATGCTCGCCCTCGAGACCCCCTCGTTAACCGACACGAAAACATTGAACATTGGGATAATGTGCTGGTACTCCGAAATCTACAGCCGCGAAAACGCGTTGCACCTGCCCTACTAGCGATGATAAGGCCTTCACGTTCACAATCCGAGATGAAACACTTTGTGGGAGAATGGTATTTTCTAGACGAGGTATATCTTGGAGAGGCGGAGCTTGCTGGATATCATTAACTGGTACTCGTCATCTTGTTAACTCGCTGTGCTAAGCTATTGTAGTTTGGTGATGTGGTATTGTACCGGTAAAGTACGGTTGAGATCTCCAGCACTGGATTTCACGAGTTTTTACTCTACATCTACACCCAAGCCTGCTCTTCCCTCATGACCGCCGTACAAGCTCCATTGCTACCGCACCACCTCGTATTATACGTGTACATCCCCCATATAGTGCAACTTCCCAGAGCCATTCAGTTGGTAAATCCGCATCTGCATTCTTCCTTTGTCGTCCCCCCCGGCAATTCTAGGCCTTGAATCCTACATCAATCTTCCTTGTAGTTGTCGTACCGCACCCCATGCTTATGCATTCCACTAGAGATCTTCAATCTACCCGAGGTGAAATCTTACTATCCAAAAAAGCCCTCGAGAAAAGCCGGAGTCCTGTACCGCCCCTTAATCATTCAATTATTTCCCAGTTTCAGGCTTTGAGATTGGGTATCCTTTCGCCCTAGTCAGCGGATATATTGATCGGCAGGATTCGGTCTCACCGCCAAGTCTTGAATTGAGGGAGGGCGGCTTATGCAAACTACATATTGCTTACAGGGAATACACTGGGGGAATTTCTCCCCCGGTGATTGTGTGCTAGAGTTTGAGGCAGAGTATGGTACAGTACGCTAGCTCCCAAGGCTTCACCGGTGTCGATAGATTGGAATTCTAGTGTTTTTTTGTTTTTTTTGGTATTCCCCCCGTTGTACTGTACGTACAGTAAGCTGCAGCTAATGCTGCCTTCGGGGTATGTTCCCCACCGGGGTTGGCTCGCGGCTTCATACGTTTACAGGGTCTGGATTTACTGGCCCACATCACCCGCACGAAAGGCATCCTGATCGTCTTCATATTACACTAACAGACTACTCGCCCGTAACAAAAACATATTCGGTGGGTTAGGGGCGGGGTTGCATGTCGACAATTTGGGTATCCCCTGATGGTATGTAGTAGAGCATGTATTAGAGTGCGATTGACGGCAAAGGGAGCTGCCGGCGATCCTCGGTAGTAGTGAGAGGAATTACTAGGAGGAGGTAAATCAGTCACTTATGAATTTAGGACAGGATTCTTCAAGCTTCTCATAAATTCCTACCTAATTGCGCGCAACGGGCCATACTATACTGAAGCACACCACCATCCGCGGGAGGAAAAAGATAAATGAAATAGCAACTTAACAAAGAATAGGAATCAAAGCGAGAAACACGGCGATAGAACTAAGAACTGAGAGAGAAGCAAAAGGGGGAGAAGGAAAAAAAACTCAAAAGCAGGCAAATACCAAATAGCTAGCGGGGCCCGGGAGAGGGCTTATCAAGGTCGATTTACACGCAGATTGCCGAGGGTATTTCCTATACTAATCCCACACGCGGCAAGTATTTATGGAAGGAAAATATGTCTCGTAACGAAGGAGGGGGGGTTAAAACGGAGGAAGCTAAAAACGAATGAAGGAAGCGATGACCCAATACCGGTCGGCCACAGTCGACAGAGTTGCTCATGTGTTGCCGGGGTGGATGTCAGTGCTCCTCGGAGGGTGCGGGGGGCGTTATTGGGCAGATGGAGGCGGTTTGGAAGGGCCTGGATGCCTCGGTTGAGAAGTTACTACCCTCGGACTTGGAAACCGAATCCTCGGGGCCCACTACCCTCGACCCCACATCATAGTCTCTGGGTGGGGGCGTGGGACAGGCATCAAGGCCTGCGATGATGCGATTGGGATCATGAACCCTGAATTGCATCTCCAACACACAGTGGTCTCCATGTCCAGCCGAGGGCGGGAGAGATGCCCAGCGGTCGGAATTGGCATCGCCCCGTTCCGGTACGGTTTGCACGGCTCTGTCGTATCCTTTAGAGCGAGCCGACGAGGGTGAGGTGTGTCCCTTTATCCGATCTGAAAGCATTTTCACTACCGCTTGATGCCCGCGCTCAGCCGCCCACGAGAACGGTGTTCGGCCATATTTGGTGTCTACCTGGCTGGGATTGATGTCTTGTCGCTCTAAGAGCAGCTCTACGGCCCCAATTTTCCCGCACCAGGCGGCCCAGATGAGTGGCGTAGAGCCAGATGCGGTGTCTCCCTTGTTGGGGTTGATGTCCTCTCGTTCCAAAAGCACCCCCACCACGCCATCATGCCCGTCCCCAGCCGCCCACGAGAGCGGCGTCCGGCCAGACGCTGTGTCTGCCTGGTCGAGATTGATGTCCTCTCGTTCTAAAAGCAGCTTTACCACTCCTGTTTCCCCGCGCCAGGCGGCCCACAAGAGCGGCGCGGAGCCCGATCCGGTATCTCCCTGGTTGGGGTTTATGTCCTCTCGCTCCAAAAGTATCTTCACTACCCCCTCATGCCCGCGCTCAGCCGCCCACGAGAGCGGCGTTCGGCCATATTTGGTGTCTACCTGGTCGGGATTGATGTCTTGTCGCTCTAAAAGCAGGTCTACCGCCCCAATTTTCCCGCACCAGGCGGCCCAGATAAGTGGCGTAGAGCCAGATGCGGTGTCTCTATTGTTGGGGTTGATGTCCTCTCGTTCCAAAAGCACCTTCACTACCCCATCATGCCCGCCCCCAGCCGCCCAAGAGAGCGGCGTCCTGCCAGAGGTTGTATCTGCCTGATCGAGGTTGATGTCTTTTCGTTTTAAAAGCAGCCTTACTGCACCGCTTTGCCCTCGCTGGGCGGCCCATAAAAGTGGCGTAGAGCCGGATCTGGTATCTCGCTGGTTGGGGTCCACGTCTATTCGCTCCAAAAGCATCTTCACTGCCCCGTCATGCCCGCGCTCGGCCGCCCACGAGAGTGGCGTCCGGCAAGTCGTAACGTCTGCCCTGTCGGGAATGATATCCTTTCTTTCTAAAAGTATCCTTACTATCCCGTCGTGCCCGTGCTCTGCGGCCAGCGAGAGCGGTGTCCGTCCATCTTCGGTGTCTGCCGTGTTGGGATTGACGTCCTCTCGTCCCAAAAGTAACTTTACTAACACCTCATACCCGCGCTCAGCCGCCCATGAGAGTACCGTTCGGCCAGACTTAGTCTTTACCTGGCGCAGATTGACGTCCTCTAGTAGTTCCAGAAGCATCTGTAATATCCCTGTCTCCCCACGCCCTGCAACCGACGAAAGTGGCGCAGAGCCATCGTTGTCTTCTACCGGATTGCGCTTGCTGTACTCTGGCTCCATGATGCTCGGTCCAAAGGGCTGGTTGCGTGAATATATGGTGGAGCAATATGTAGGGTCAAAGGTGGAGTTTACAAACTTTCTGGGGGATGGGGCTGAATAAAGCGGGGCGATGTGGCTGGCAGCCAGCATCTAATCATCTTCATGCCAAGGAAGTACCGGCACAGTGGTGGTCTTGATGAATTATGAAAAGGTACTTCGCGATTCCGCATCCAGAGTCGAATCCAATCAATCTGTTTAGCTGCCCGTAGACGCATTTGCCTCACATCCAGAGTCTTTTCACAAAGTCTCTAATTACTGCAACCTAACCCTGCATCACGGGTTAGTTTAAGACATGGCACTATATCATACCAGCACTATGCTAATTTTTCTAATACAGCCGCTTGACTGGAGCTTTTGTTATAAAGCATGTATAAAAAAATAATCTGACTGAATAAACTCACAGGATGCCGTACTGGAATGGTTACCTACATTTATATCGTTTCCTAAATTCCCATAGCTAATAGTCATGTTAACGGCCGACGAGTACGAATGTGAACGAATAAACCCAGACCTAACAATTCTCAAATAAGATAGAATTGTTAAAAAATCACCGGCGATCAGTCCAGAGAGCGGTTTCCTTTGTCACACATTATCAAGCAAGGAGGAGAACGGGGTATGCCTGGTCATGTACTATATATGAGGATTCGCACCGATGGCCGGAACTAGGGCCGGAGTATAAAGCGAGATGGCACCGGAGGGTAGAGCGGAGCCGGAATCGGAACGATGGGCGTGTTGGGTAACGGAATGATTTCCGGAGGTTAGAACCTTGGAGATACCTCTTGTATCTTGTACTATATAAACCCTCTGTATCGCAGTAGATAGACTGGCAAGAAAGACAGCTAGATACGAATCCGCAGAATATACAGACTTCTCCTCCTTGGCTTCTTTGTCCTTCTTCATCTGCCTACAACGTTCCACCTCCATCCAGATCTCATAACAATAAGAACTAGAGAGCTAATATCAATCATTTCTTCCCTTCGCTCTTGAAACTAGAGCCAATCTACTATGCATCTCCTGCTCAGCAACCGCCTACTAAATAAATGGAACCCACTTCTTAGCCGCCTCTCCGACAAAGGTATCCCCCACTGTAAGGCTATCTTGGTGGGGTTCCCAAGCTCAATCCCCAAATATACAAGAATATCTAAAGTAGGGGGTAAAGGAGATACTCTATTGCATTGATATTATTTGCCTTAACCCGACGCACAATGAGATACGCTTCATGCATATGTCCATCGCCCGGTCAAAAAAAAAAACACTTGACATACTACAAGCTATCATCTGATGAGTACTTTTAATTCGCTTTGTGTTACCTCCTCCGTTGCCAGAGGGGTTGAATTTTGCATCAAGCTTCCTTGCCAAACACCGACCTAGATGCGGTTAGCGTACTGATCCTCCCCCATATGCCGTGGGAACTGGTGTTTTTTCTTTTTTTAGTTGTCTCGGGGGACTTTTTTTTTTGGTTGCAGTTAGCCCGTTTTCCGGGAGAGGAAATTCTGGACCACCTGTCACATAGTCCCATTATCCTACTTCTTACTGCAAGCCTCGCACTACATTAAATAGTATCGCTGATATCGGTACTTGAGCCAACAGTTATACGATGGGCTGCAGGACGGTGTCTATCAAGATCGCCGGCATGTTTATCGATATCGCTTCTTCGGGGAAAATTTCCTCCTGCGATCGTACGGTGAGACAAGGGGTAGGATACGGTGTTGTTTCATGCATAGGCGCCTAGTGGCCCTACTAAAGTCGATTTGTATGTACCACTGTAATACTGACTTGGTGTATCGGGGCTACACTTGATATTGCACAATCCTGTGCAAATATTCGTGCAGTGGTCAGCCGATCCATAGCCGCATGTTCGTTCGTAAAAATAATTTCTGAAATAACCCCCCACCCTCCGAATATGAATTCACCCGTACTGCCATGATCTGGCTTGGCTAGCCCACGCCTCATGAGCCCTCCCTGCCCTGCCCTTCACTGAAAGGGAAGAAATTGGGTGGGCTAGGGTTAGGGTTCTATGATACCTACATAATTTGGGGATCCCAGCTAGTTGTCCAGTAGGATACTTGCATTATACCGGTACCGTAGACGATATCGCGTAGTAGGGCTAGATTCAGACTGCGATAAAGATAGTCGGGAAAGGGAATTGTTGTTGATAATTTAGGCCCAATCGGAGGCTTACGGATTTAGGGTGGGCTTCCTGAAGCACCATTTATTCCTATCCAATTGCTTATAAGGGGATAACTATCACACCACTGCCCGCAGAACACAAGACAAGTATTATACCAACCCAGCGGATAACAAACGGATATGGGGAGTGGGAGCACCAGGGTAAGACCAAAGTCTTGCCTGAACTCCAAGGGAAGAAAAGGGCGAAGAATAACACAAAGGGAGATGAATGGTAACGGGCAAGAGGAAATTAGGAAGACACCCTTATCAAAAGTCTATTTACATTCAAATCGATGGGTATCCTGCCATCAATTTCTCACACGGCAATTATTTATGGGAGGAGAATGAGTCCGGTGACCAAGAAGCAAGAAGGGAAGCGAGGAAAGCTAAGCGCGATTGTGGGGGTTGCTTGGGTGTCGTTCGGATGGAGAAGGTGGGAACCTTGGGCATCACCACTGGGGCATATATTGAGGGCCAGTAATAGGAGGTGGGGGTGGCCAAGACGGATCTATCGGGAATAATGCAAGAAGGTTGGTCCGCTCTACCGTAGCTTGTTGCGACGGCAACAAGTCCCAGGTTAGGGCCCAGGTCTCACTCAAGAGATAACACTTAAAGTTCGGTTAGTTAAGCAAGGAGATGCCGAACTTTACCTTTTTTTTTGGTGAGGTACAGTCACCACTGGGGGCATGGCAAAACTGGAAGGATGGTGGGTAGGGATAGTTTTTGTGATTTTTTATGGTAATGTTTTATTTCTTAAGAGTTGTGTGTAATTTTCTTGGCAATGGGAGAAACATTACTGTTGGCTGGCATTAAAAAACATCGATGGTATTTTGTAGGGAGGACCCGGGATTTGCTGGTATTCTGTAGGTTTTCTCGTAGCAGAACATGTATTAGAGCTCGATTGACCGCAAAGGGAACCGGTGGTGACCGCTGGATAATTAGAGGGGCCACCAGGAGGAGATAAATCGGCCGCTTGTAAATTTAGGACGGGCTTCAAGTTTCCCATATATTCCTAGCTAATTGCGTGCGACGGGCCATACAATGCTGGAACACACCACCACCTAGAAAACAAAAGACAAATAAATAAAATAGTAACTTAACAAAGAATAGGAATAAAAACTAGAAGCGCGGTGGGGCTGGGGGCTGCGAGAGAGGGAAAAGGCAGAGAAGAGAAAAAACTCGAAAGTAGGTAAATAGCAAATAGCAAGGTGAAACCGGGAAAGTGCTTATCAAGGTCTATTCACACCCAGATTAGCGAGGGTATTTCCTATACTAATCCCATACGCGGCGAGTATTTACGGGAGGGGAATATGTCTCGTAACGAAGGAGGGGGGGATGAAAATCAGGAAAGCTAAAAGATAAATGAAGGAAGCGATGACCAAATACCGGCCACAATCGACAGAGTTGCTCGTGTGCTGTCAGAAAGGGTGTAAGTGCTCCTCAGAGGGTGCGGGGGGCGTTATGGGGCAGATGGAAGGGGTTTGTAAGGGCCTGGATACCTCGGTCGAGAAGTTACTACCCTCCGACTTGGAAACCAAATCCTCGGGGTCCATTACCCTCGACCCCACATCATGTTCTCCGGGTGGGGGCGTGGGACGGGCATCAAGGCCTGTGATGGTGCAATTGGGATCATGAACCCTGAATTGCATTTCCAGCACACAGTCTCCATGTGCATCCGAGGGCGGGAGAGATGCCAGGCGGTCGGAATTGGCATCGTCCGGTTCCGGTACGGTTTGCACGGCTCTAGCAGATCCTTTAGAGAGATCCAACGAGGGTGAGGTGCGACCCTTGTTGTCCAACGTGGTGGAGGCATTTATCCGCTCGGAAAGCATTTTCACTACCCCCTCATCCCCGCGCTCAGCCGCCCACGAGAGCGGTGTTCGGCCATATTTGGTGTCTGCCTGGCTGGGGTTGATCTCTTGTCGCTCTAAAAGCAGCTTTACGGCCCCAACTTTCCCGTTCCAGGCGGCCCAGACGAGTGGCGTAGAGCCAGATATGGTGTCTCCCTTGTTGGGGTTAATGTCACCTCGTTCCAAAAGCACCTTCACTACCCCATCATGCCCGCCCCCAGCCGCCCACGAAAGCGGCGTCCGGCCAGATGCTGTGTCTGCCTGGTCGGGATTGATGTCTTCTCGTTCTAAGAGCAGGTTTACCACTCCAGTTTGCCCTCGCCAGGCGGCCCACAAGAGCGGCGCAAACCCAGATGTGGTGTCTCCCTTGTTGGGGTTGATGTCCTCTCGGGCCAAAAGCATCTTCACAACCCCTTCATGCCCGCCCTCAGCAGCTAGCGAAAGTGGCGTAGAGCCAGAGGTGGTGTCTCCGTGGTTGGGGTTGATGTCACCTCGCTCCAAAAGCACTTTCACTACCCCATCATGCCCGCTCACAACCGCCCACGAGAGTGGCGTCCGGCCAGATACCGTGTCTGCCAGCTCGGGGTTGATGTCTTCTCGTTCTAAAAGCAGCTTTACCGCCCCAGTTTGACCTCGCCAGGCGGCCCATACAAGTGGCGTAGAGCCAGAGCTGGTATCTCGCTAGTTGGGGTTTACGTCCTTTCGCTCCAAAAGCATCTTCACTGCCCCATCATGCCCACGCTCGGCCACCCACGAGAGTGGCGTCCGGCCAGTCGTAACTTCTGCCTTGTCGGGAATGATACCCTCTCGTTCTAAAAGTATCTTTACTATCCCATCGTGCCCATGCTCTGCCGCCAGCGAGAGCGGTGTCCGTCCATCTTGGGTGTCTGCCGTATTGGGATTGACGCCCGCTTGTTCCAAAAGTAGCTTTACTAACGCCTCATATCCGCGCTCAGCCGCCCACGAGAGCACCGTTCGGCCAGACTTAGTCTCTGCCTGGTCCAGATCTACGTCCTCTAATAGTTCCAAAAGCATCTGTAATATCCCTGTCTCACCACGCCCCGCGACCGACGAGAGTGGCGTAGAGCCATCGTTCTTCCCCGCCGGATTGTACTTGCTGTCCTCTGGCTTCATGATGCTCTGTCCAAAAGGTTGGTATGAATATATGGTAAGTTAGGGCAGTATGTAGGGGTATGGGTGGAGTTTACAAAACTTTCCGGGGGACGGAGCTGAGCAAAAGCGGGGCGATGTGGCTGGCAGCCAGTATCCAATCATCCTCATTCCAAGGAAATACCGACACAGCGGTGGCCTTGATGAATTATGATTTACTGCAACCCAATCCTGCATCACTGGTTACTTAAAAACATGTTGTATTACCATACCGACACTATGCTAAATTTTTCTGAGAGCAACTCAACCGAAGCGTCTATTATAAAACCTGTTTAAAAATAATAATCTGGTTGAAATGCCTCGCCCACTCCTGGAACCCCCGGAGGGAAACAAGACGGCCTTTAGAGCGCGATTGACGGCAAAGGGAACCGGTGGTAACAGCTGCATAATTTGAGGGGCCACCAGCAGGAGATAAATCGGCCGCTTACGAATTTTGGACGAGCTTCTTCAAGTTTCCCATATATTCCTACCTAATTGCGTGCGACGGGCGATACAATACTGAAACACACCACCACCCGGGAAACAAAAGACAAATAAAATAGCAACTTAACAGAGAATAGGAATCGGAGCGAGAAACACCATGGAACTGAGAACTTCAAGAGAGAGAAGGCGGAGAAGAGAAAAAACTCAAAAGTGGGCAATACCAAATGCTTAGTGGAAACTAGGAAAGTGCTTATTAAGGTTTGTTCACACCTAAATTAACGAGGGCATTTCCTATACTAATCCCACACACAGCAATTATTTATGGAAGGGGAATATGTCGCGTAAGGAAGGAGGGGAGACGAAAACGAGGAGAGCTAAAGACGAATGAAGGAAACGATGACCGAATACCGGTCGGCCACAATCGACAGAGTTGCTCGTGTGTTGTCAGAAAGGGCATAAGTGCTGCTCAGAGGGTGCGGGGGGCGTTATGGGGCAGATGGAAGGGGTTTGGAAGGGCCTGGATGCCTCGGTCGAGAAGTTACTACCCTCCGACTTGGAAGTTGAATCCTCGGGGTCCACTACCTTCGACCCCATATCATGGTCTCCGGATATGGGCGTGGGACGGCCACCAAGGCCTGCGATGATACGATTAGGGTCATGAACTCTGAATTGCATATCCAGTACACAGTGGTCTCCATGTCCAGCCGAGTGCGGGAGAGATGCCTGGCGGCCGGAATAATCATTGTCCTATTCCAGTACGGTCTGTACAGTCGCGGTAAGAAAATTACCGGATAATTGCGGAATAACTTTTTACTACAGATTTAAAATGTCCCCAGTAATCCAAGTTTCGTGGTTGTAGCAGGTAGTAGTCACCTTGGTCGGAGAAGGGTCAGGTTACAGTGACGCTATAATGCCGTTGCAACTACCACGTAATCGTCTGCAGATCTAATTCCTCAATTGTCCGGTAATTTTCTTACCGTGACTGTATAGCTCTATCACACCCTTTAGAGGGGGCCAACGAGGGAGCGGCGCGGCCCCCGTCATCCGATATGGTGGAGGCATTTATCCGCTCGGAAAGCATTTTCACTACCTCATCGTGCCGGTGCTCAGCCGCGAACCGCAGTGGCGTTAGGCCAAATTTTCTGTCCGGTTGGTCAGGATTGACTCTCTCTCGTTCTAAAAGGGGTTTTACCACACCATCGTGCCCGTTCAAAGCCGCTAAGATGAGTGGCGTTGAGCCACACCTGGTGTCTGCATGGTTAGGATTGACGTCCAGTCGCCCCAAAAGGATCTTTACTACCTCCCCACGCCCGTGCTCAGCCGCCCACGAGAGTGGCGTTCGGCCAAATTTGCTGTCCGGTTGGTCGAGATTGACGCCCTCTCGTCCTAAAAGGAGTTTTACCACACCGCAGTGCCCCTTCTCCGCCGCTAAAATGAGTGGCGTTGAGCCACACTCGGTGTCTGCATGGTTAGGATTGACGTCCGCTCGTTCCAAAAGCGTCTCTACCACCGCCTCATGCAGGGTTCCGAATGGTCGGCGGAAGACTGGACTGGACTAGCTAGTCCGGTCAAAAGTCAAGTCTAGTCCAATGGTGGAAATCAGACCGACTGGACAGTCAGGATTATCGAAACCGACTCCACCAGGACCAGTCCAACCAGGCCCGCCAAGCAATAGGATATGCTATTTTTATCACAATATATTACGTTCAAATAAAGCTTCTCTTAATTAAACTTATTGTTTCCATGGATTATACGGTGGAGATAGTGCCTTAGTTAGATTAGGGTGGCGAAAATCGGTTCTTATGTATCAAAATTTTTGTTGAAACGACTGTTGTTGTATTGATTGAGTGAGAGAGAAAGGTGGGGGGTGACCCCGGCTATGTAACGAGAAAAGACGCAGTCACAATGTCCCCTGTTCACAGAGCCTCACTCGCCGCCGCATCGCCGCCGCCATATCCCCGGCTTACATAACACCCCGCAGTCAACCATACCAGATATGGAAGGATGCTCCAACACTTTTTGTTCGTATATGATTTCTTGGTCCTCTCAAATATGGTTTCTTTCTCCTCTCAAATTCTTCTTCTACGTCTTTGTATTCTTCTCAAGCAAGGTACAAGTCCGGACTTCTTTTACTTTCTTTATTATTTCTTTTGTTCTTATGTGTGTTTTCTTTCAATGCCTTTGTTCATTGTTACAGAGACTTGGTGGAAGTGGAACCAAGTCATCTCACTATATAGCTTGTCTATGTTGTTCCTGTCATTGAAATTAGTAGTTCTTGGTAATCTATTATCTTGACTCTTTTGCTATTATCACTTCTTCGTTTGAGTTCCGTTCGAATATTACAACACTTTTCTTGGTGAACTAAGTGAGTGATATTACATGACCAGATACCACAATACCTGTATTCGATGCAACTTATCCATCGGGGAATCGCATTTCCATCACATGCTATCCTCTCCAGGATGCTCTGTCAACTTGTATTGAGGGGCTGTTGATTTATAACGCGACAAGCGGCTGTAAGATCCTACTCTAGGTATACTTCTATGCTTAGCGAGTGTTGACTTGGGTGCCATTCCGACTCATGCGAGATTTTATAAAGACTGGTCTGGGACCAGTCCAAACCAGACCGGACCACCCAAGTTAGCCGGGTCCAGTCATCGACATCAACCAGGACTGACCAGCCTGGTTCTGCCTCCAAGACTCGACCGGTCGGACCATTCGGAACCCTGGCCTCATGCCCGTGCTCAGCCGCCGACGAGAGCGGTGTTCGGCCAAATTTTCTGTTCGGTTGGTCGGGATTGACGCCCTCTCGTCTTAAAAGGATTTTTACCACCCCATCATGCCCGTTCACAGCCGCTAAGGTGAGCGGCGTTGAGCCGCACTCAGTGTCTGCATGGTTGGGATTGACGTCCGGCCGCCCCAAAGGGATCTTTACTACCCCCTCACGCCCTCTTCGAGCTGCCCACGAGAGTGGCGTTCGGCCGTATCTGCTGTCCGGTCGGTCGGGATTGACGCCCTCTCGTTCTAAAAGGATTTTTACCACACCATCGTGCCCGTTCCAAGCCGCTAAGGTGAGTGGCGTTGAGCCACACTCGGTGTCTGCATGATTGGGATTAACGTCCGTTCGTTCCAAAAGGATCTTTACTACCCCCTCACGCCCGTGCTCAGCTGCCAACAAGAGTGGCGTTCGGCCAAGTTTTCTTTCCGGTTGGTGGGGATTGACGCCTTCTCGTCTTAAAAGGATTCCTACCACACGATCATGCCCATTCTCTGCCGCTAAGGTGAGCGGCGTTGAGCCACACTCGGTGTCTGCATGATTGGGATTGACGTCCGGCCGCCCCAAAAGGATCTTAACTACCCCTTCACCCCCTCTTTGAGCAGCCCACGAGAGTGGCGTTCGGCCAAATTTGCGGTCCGGTTGGTCGGGATTGATGCCCTCTTGTTTTAAAAGGACCTTTACCACCCCGTCATGCCCGTTCTCTGCCGCTAGGGTGAGTGGCGTTGAGCCACACTCGGTGTCTGCATGGTTGGGATTGACGTCTGCTCGCTCCAAAATGATCTTGACGACCCCCTCACGCCCTCTCTGAGCCGCCCACAAGAGTGGCGTCCGTCCATATTTAGTGTCCGGTTGGTCGGGATTGACGCCCTCTCGTGCTAAAAGCATTTTAACCACATTTCCATGCCCATTCTCAGCCGCTAGCGTGAGTGGCCTCCGGCCGCATCCGGTGTCTGCATGGTCAAAGTTGACGTCATCTCGTTCCAAAAGTATCTTGACAACCCCCTCACGCCCTCTTTGAGCTGCCCATGAGAGTGGCGTCCGTCCATATTTGGTGTCTGCATGGTTGGGATTGACGTCCACTAGTTCCAAGAGCGTCTTTACCACCCCTTCATGCCCCCCCAGAGCAGCCCATGAGAGCGGGGTTAAGTGATAGTCGGTGTCTTCCTGGTCGGGATTGACGTCCCCTCGTTCCAGAAGCATCTTTACCACCTTGTCATGCCCATTCCCCGCCGCCCATGAGAGTGGCGTTCGGCCACATTCGGCGTCTGGATGGTCGGGATCAACGTCCTCTCGCTCCAATAGCATCGCTACCACCTCTCGTCGTCCTCTTTGGGCTGCCCAGATGAGAGCCGTACGCCCCCTGCCATCAGCTACACTAGCATCCCATTTCTTCATCCGCAACACCGGAATGACCAGCTCCGAGATTCCGAGAAATGCTACTCCGTGCAATCCAGTAAATCCGATAGGTCCTCCCGCCGCCGAGTCAGAGTACCAGCTCCCGCCAGCATATTGATAATTGTGCAATAAGAGTAGTTGAGCAGATATATGTTCATCAAATCTATCAAGAAGCCCCAGTGCAAGCGATTTGGCCCGCTCCGTTATCCCTCTCCTTGCGTGCTCCCCCCAGTAACAAGAAGCATATTCTAGCAGGGGAAATGTTGAGGGGGCCGAGCCAACCTGAGGGGGGAGATCCCGAACATATGTGAAATTGAGATATGTTAAGCAAATCTCTGTGATTGTTGGGTGGGGATTATGGAATAGGGTCCGGTCACGCAAGAGGTGATCATGCAGGGTAAAGTGCACCAGTCGCACCGTGGACGAGGACGCCTCGACCGTGAGGAGGCCTAGACAAGATGACAGGAGTGTCCGTATAGAAGGAACATTTTCCGGATCCAGATCCGTCGATCCTATCTCCACTCCCAATGCATGGCAGAGCTCTTTGGCCCGTAATAGCCTTTCCGAATACGATACCCACATCAGTGCCTTGAACCCGAGTTCCTGCCTACTTCCCTTTTGGGCCTTTAGTCGGGTTAGGGTAGCCGTGTAAGCATCACTTAGTCCGCTTCCTCCCGCCATCTCTTTAAGTTTCTTTCTTCTCTGACCAATTGTGACCTCGCCCAAAATAGCCTCAATGTTGAGTGAAACGAGGAGGAATCTACATAGATCCGCCAATGAGTATACATCATTGATAGAGGGGGAATGCAGATGCACATTTTAGACATCTTTTTCATAATTACCCTCACAATATCCGCCTTTAAGTACTCGGTCATCGCCTCTGGCTCGTCATCCCTATCTAGCCTCATCTCCAAGTAATTCTTGATATCACCCGGTTTGGGGCTGATGGATACCGCAACTACTTTAGTGAGATATCTCTGGATGACTTCCTTGACATGGGGCCTCCCGGTAAGGAATATCCTTGTCTTAGGGGACTCCTTAACAATATCCTCTAGGGATTCAAGTAACTTGGGAAGATCCCTCGGCAGGCATTCGTCTAGCGCATCGATACAGATGTAAACTTGGGGTAACAAAGCAATCGCAACCTTCAATATTCGCTTCAGATCCGCCAGTAGCGGTCTCCTCCCTTCGTGATATGCCTCCCGTATGTTCTTCGGGATCTGCCTGCCCACCAGCCTCTTCAAAATCGCTCCTATTATGTTGACGACTGTCTGTTCTCTTGGAGCAAGGAAGTCGCAGTACGACCATGCAACCGCTAGACCCCCGCCTCTTGCCTGATCACATAGGCTGTCAATCACCAGGGAACTAGTATTTCTAGCCGTTAGTAATATTCACCCCAAAAGAATTCGGCCATTTACCTGAGATATGTCTTGCCCACTCCTGGATTCCCAGAGCAAAACAAGATCGCCTTAGCTCCACCTTGCCCTCCCCTCCACTCGCGGAACTCGCTCGTTTCCAAAAGCCACTCCCCGATACCTTCATATCGGTCAGTCCGCAGGTCATCATGTCTGTTACCTGGCTCGAGCGGAGAGAGCCAACGCATTATCTCTGCATCCTCCTTGGATTGATAGACGACGGTGTTGAAACTATTGTCTATGTTGCCGCTGTTAACACTGCCATCACCGAGCTTGACCGTGAGAGTATTTGTAATTTGGGCCATGATGTTCGAGCTAAAATGTCGCGGGTGTGTATAATAGAAATGGTAGAGAAAGGCGTAGCGTTAATGGGGAGTTTCCAAAAATCTTCTTTCGCGAAAGGGAGAGAAAAGCGGGGCTATCTAGCACCCTTTATGGCACTGCCCAATCACTTTTTGTACCAAGGGGATACGAACGTATCGGAGGTTTTGGTGGATTACCACTAGCTGACTCAGCCTCGAAGATTCCTGCGTCACCCGGCGCTGTGCCATGCTGTGCACGCACAGAATGCCCAGTGTCATATTGTGCGGCAACTCGACGGAAGGGTTTCTGATATGTACCAGACTCATCCCCGCCAGACCTGTCGTTCATAGCCAGAGAGCGCGAATAAGAACACAACCCGGAACCGAACACGATCAACCACGTGATCAACCCCCCACCCCAACCCCAACCCTCTTGTCGGAAAGGAGAAATTACAAAGGTATATTTCCTTCATGGCTCATGCCCGTGCCTCCTTATCACTGCGAACTTGGTATGCTTTTATATATTTGGTGGCAAGTTTCCTTATTCTCAGAGGAAATGTAGGAAGCCCGCTGATATTGGCGTCGAGAGCCACTCCTTTGCTGGGTGGCGCACTAAGAACGGTATACTCGGGTAGATCGGATTTATCGCGCGGGAGATTTTTTATCCTCCTTCACAACTAAACGGGAATATCTGGAATTCAAGAGCGCAAATTGAACCTTGCCACAAATAGAAAGCCCATCACCTGGTGGGAAATTCTTTTTAATGTTTCCCCTCTCACCATTTAGATTATTCTTCCTCTAAGCTAAGTCTGCAGTATCGCAATGTTGTGAAGCTCTGGGTCCCTTTGTATGGCCTAGATAAGAGCACTCTAGCGACAAGATTCTAGAGAAGACAGGGAGCGATAAAGCAGTTTCTGCACTGGGGTCACGATCTCGCCTAAACCTTGCCCTTTGGACCTTCAGGATGTTGTTTTTTCCTTATAATATGTTTCATATGTATATTTCTACTGATAATATCGTATATTTCTCTACTTGGTATGCGTTCCCAGTTTCACCTGTACACGGCGGACATTACTACAGCTAAGACATAAT